>JAABUW010002561.1_pt1 | contig 27438 bp, 22 predicted proteins | sample 5560081 | NCBI WGS metagenome assembly JAABUW01 (sample SAMN10711882, study PRJNA513363) | rock metagenome | isolation source: Antarctica rocks | place: Antarctica: Victoria Land, Knobhead sud | reverse complement strand
GAAAGTACACATTCAGTAGTCAAAGATTCAGAAGCAAAAAAGTCATCTGACATGCTTGTTGTTGAAGAAATTAACACATCTTTCATAGCATCTTTGATGAAAGTCACTAGTTTTTTGCCTCGCTATTCTTGAAAGAAAATCTTTTCTTATTCTCTTTATTCTTCAAAATGACGATTTCATGTAGGCAAGAAGTGAAAGCTTAAGATGCAAAGATATTAATCTTGTTCTGAGAACAATTCTTGAACAAGTGACTTGAAGTCTTGCAGATGTAGCAGATGATAGATGATCTTGCTGACTCAGAGATAGAAAAGATGATAGACTTAACATATTCAATTATCGAAATCATCACTGACAATGAAGTAATGTGTTTGTCAGATATGACAGTGACTTTGATGATGACAGTGCAACGTTCGCTGCGTAGCTGATAGTTGACTCGCTGTTTATTATTCACATCTTGAAGAAATTTCTTTAGACGAAGAAGCGAAGTAAAGTTCTTTAAACAGATTGATAGAGTGTTCTGCAAGTGATTGTTGATTTTATTCTGAAGATTATTCATCAAAGTGCAATCATCATAATCGAGATAGCTGAATAGCTTCATAAAGTTGAAGTAGAAGACATTGAAAGACTTGTCTGCTTGTCTCAGAGCGTTGTATTCACGTCAAGACTTTCAACTTTTATTCAGTTTATTGTATATTTCTTTCAAATGATTGAATAGCTCGTAGATCAAAGTAAATGAATTCAAAGAATCAAAACAACGTCAAGCGAAGATGTGCTTTGCAGCGTCATCTTCTAGCTTAGACATCATGTAAACAATACAGATAGTCTCATCATCAAATTAATTAACATTGACAATCAGCTTGTCATTTATCTTGTTTCTTCAGTCTTTTCAAGTCAATTCATCTTCATCAGTGAATATAAATGAGTTTGAAAATTTGTAGAATCAATGATGTTCATTTTCGAATGAGATGAACTTAGTAAACGTTTCTCGTTGAGTATGATTCTTAATAGAAGCATGCAACTTGATATCTTGTTGAGATAAATGATTCGTAGTAAATCGAGACTCAGTAGACTGTCAAGATCGAGACTGATCAGCTGAACGCTATTTCTTTTTGAGATTCAATACTTTCTCTTGTAGTTCAACAATAGTCTCTTCTTGAGTGTCTATTGTTATTTGATTTGTCTTTAACTTATTAAGTCTTTTGATGTGATTGACTTGTAGATTGATTCATTGCTCGTTGAGTTTCAAAGTCATGTCTCGTTGATTTCTTAGCTCAATCAGCATCTTGATGATCTTGTCTGACTGATCAATAGCTCATTGACAAAGTTGTTGACTTATGTTGATGTCTCATGAGATAGCGACATTCTGAGATTTTGCTGAAGCATTGAAAGAAATAAGAGAAACTCGTTTACTAACAGTGCTTCTAAGCAAACAAGCTGTTCGTGACTCGACTGATTCAGAGTCGCGTGTCATTGTGAGAAAGATAAAAATAGATAAATAGGTTTAATTATGATAAGATTGAGTGATTGATTTGATAAATTTAAGTAAATTTGAATGTGTGTTTTGATGAAAGTAATTCAAAGAATTTCTTGCGAATTTTCTGAATAGAAGTAGATTATTTCGTATCATTTACACGTTGATAGCAAAGTAGTTGATTAGCATTTATTTACTGTTAGAGATCAATTTAAAGCGAGACATAGAAGTGTCATTTAACTAATAGATAAATTCTAAGAAAGAAAAGTATTTACAGAAAAGAACTCAATTCTTATATGTATGTTTCTCAGCTCTGTGCTAAACTTGATTGAGTTGACGTCTTACACATATGATGTAGAGTCTCAATGACATCATCTCTAGCTTGAATGCTCACTAGACTCGATTAGAATGAAACTCAGGTCAGAGCTAGAAAAAATAGACGAAGGCTAAAATCGTAACAGTTCAAATGAAGTTAGAACGTTGCGTGATCAAAAAAGCTGTCATGTAGAGTTTTCACTTATGTGACAACACTTCTTCTAACAGCTACATTTCATAAAGACAACAAATGACAAGTCAAGATCAGTGAGAGATGAAAAGATACTACTAGTAAAATAGATGATTCAGATGATGAGTCTTAAAATTATGATTACAAGTAATTGAAGAATTGATGACTCGTTGACTGCGCTGATATACTGAAACGTCTCTACTCACATTAACAGTGCTGTTATCAATAAGTGATGAAAAGATACTAGATAAAATAGTTGAATTAAATGATGAGTCTTGAGTTCATGATTACATATAATTAAAGAAGTAGTGACTCGTCAGCTGCGCTGATATACTGAGAGAACTCATCAAGCTCAACTTTTTTACTTCTAACATCATGTTAAGTTTCATCATCATGAATGATCAATTACTCATTGAGAATGATTGAAATTACGTCTTGAACATGCATTCTCTATCATTGATTAAAGTCAAGCATCAAAAAACTACAATCACACGTTTATATCAACTTATTCAACGTTTACGTGACATAAGTCAAGAGCAGAATAGAATTATTTAATACAATCATACTCTATTTTTTCATCATGTACATCTTTCTTTCATTACATATTTCTTTGCTCGATGAATGACAATCATTGAGCAAGAGAATACAGTTTTCAACATTACAATCATGAGCATCACGAGTGCAAAGAAATCATCTTTGCGATTGAAGATTGAAAATCAAAACATTGTTGTATAGAATATCATTAATGAAGAGCAGAGCAAGAACGATGCATTGCAAAGAAACAATACAGACACGCATTAAGAATTCAAGCATCATGCATTGAATAAAAGCTATAAATTTATTATTGAGTACATAGTCTCAATTTCATTGTTTCAACGACGTGAAGTCGCTGTGTAGTCAACGAGCGATTTTCTTTCTCAGAGAGTTTTGTTCATTTGATACACATAGCATAGTTTTTCTCATAAGTTGAACTTAAATCAATGTCACAAAAGTGTATGAATTCAAATTACAAATTTCGTATTTGCATCTTCAATTGCATGTATTTAGACTCATCAATGCTGAATTCTTCTTTCACTTTATTTATTAATCATTTGTAATGTATATACTCTTTGCATGATATCTTCAACAATGCATTTATTATACTAAATAAAAGACTTGATGTTTGTTGACTATTTTTGCGTTTATGACTAATGACTGCGCTTATCACAAAAACTTTAACATCATTGATTCATAACTTCAGAATTTAATTAATGTCACACTTGCTACATTTTATTCATATGATAATTAATATCAGCTTTCAGTGATTTATTTATTACTTAAACTTTTAACTAAATTTATAAAATATATATCAATTATCTGAAATTTACTACTGAGTCACTCACATCTTTTTATAATACAATCACTTGTAATTATCAAGTCAATTTAATTTTCTAAATCAATTCATTGATACAATTGACTTTGACTAATTGACTTCATGATATCAAATTTGTAACTGATGATACTTTTGCAATGAGCAAAGCTTTGTTTATTATATATATTTCATAAAAACATAGTTCTTATGAGATTAAACTTTGACTTTAATTTTCATCAGTTCATAGTTGAAACTTCTGTTCATTAAGAAAAATTTGATTGAACAAAGCAAAGAGATGATTGTATTTCTTAGTTAATTAATCATGTAGCATCGTTGACTTCAATGATTCTGTATATGCTCTGAAACATAGATGTAATATATATACATTGTTTAATTTTTATCTGTGATCAGATTGAATCAGTTTCAAATATTTTCAGCTTTCACATTTGAAATAGTATTTTGCTACTCTTGTTTCTTTATGCAAGAAATTCTTCTCATAAATTGAATTGTATGAATTTCAGTCATTGAAGTTGTTAATGTAGAATAACTTGTTTTTATTCAACTCGCTACAACTATCATTTGCTGATACAACATGCACACTTTTTAAAATTGTATGCAGATAAAAAAATTGACTAACTTTGAGCAAGCAAAGATTTTTGACGTTATCTTTAAATTAATGCTTTATCTCAATCATTTCATGCACAGCATGTTGAGTTTTCTCATTGCAAGATTTGAGTAGTTTGATGAAAGCATCATTATGTCGTAGCTCATTATTCTTGTTGTCTCGTCGCAATGAATTTATAATGAAAAGAATGAGTTGTAACTGATCAAACAATCAATTATTTAGCAGAGTTGATGCTTCAGTCGTTTCTTTTGATCTCTTTTGAATCATGACATAATCACGTCTTTAAACTTTCTTCTTTCTCTGTCAGTTCGATGAGCAGTATACTTTATCACTGACAAGATTCTCTAAGTTATTAACATCTTTTTCATCTTGTTTTCAGCATTGAAGTGATTCATGAATGTTTACGTAGTATGATTCAACTCAAGTTGAGTCTTTCTTCTTTTTATTCAACTCTTTATCTGATACAACTTTCTTATCAACTATGTTATGACACTTACACATGAAGATTGTTAACTTATCAAAAAGCTTTTTCATGTTCAGAATTCTGATTAAGATCAATGCATGACATCATAACTTTGAATTAAATTCTGTCTTTTGTATTTAATTGCATTGTTCATGAATGAGTGCATCTTAAATTTTACGAAGACTAAAGACTTAACTAAATCATATTATCATAATAGTCAATGCATGCTTATTAATTTTGCTCTGTCTTGTATCTTTGTAAAAAAGAATATCTTTCATTGCAAGAAGATTCAAATGTTGAGTATTGTAATGCAATAATTGCATTTGAAACATGTTTTATTTATTGATGCAATCAAAAAAAATCTTTATTAAATATTTATATGCAGTCTCACTGTGCTTTGTATTGAAATTATCAGCACTATCATATTTTTGAATCTGACTTATATAATGTGTCATAAATAACATGTAGTTTTAAAGTGTTGAAATGATCAACGTCTGTATCTGATCATTCAGATCACAAATAACGAAAAACATTCTTTAGTTTATTCAATTAAAAAAGTGTATGTTCAAAATATTAAAGAGTTTCTTCGTCATGCAAATGATAATGAGCAAGTATCATGAAGTTTATTACTGCTTAAGCGAAGTGAATTATTGCAGATGCTCTCATGATCAGAAGTGATGCAATGATTGAAATAAGTTAATATACAATCAACTTTAAATTTGCATCAGTTCATTGCTTAATCATACTGTACTTGAGAAATTTCTTCATGTCTTTAAAGAACAAAAGAACGTGAAATCATTAATTCAGCTGAGCTGTTTCTGATGCATTGTTTAGAGCTAATTTGATTTCTTTTCTTTTTTGACTTGTATAAATGCTTTCATTGATGATCTGACTAAGTCATAACAATAAATATGAGATGATTTTCTTAAGTAGTTGATGTAACATGTTTATCATCATTGTTTCATGAATATTGATAAACATATGTGATTATGCAAAGTTTCTCACTGAATGTATTTAAGCAGAATCATTCTTAATTAAGTTGTTCTTTCTTTGTTGCTTTTGTTGATTTTTAGTGAATATATGTGTTCAAATTGATCATGTTTTGTTTAAATTTTCATGCTCATGAGATGATACTTGATAGATAAAGCAATGTTGATTCATCTTGACATTTGTAATTAATACTTGTTTCTTGTAGTTTATCATGAGTCAACAACGAGATTTATCTGTACAAAATGCTGACTACAAATCTTCTGCAAGCTATGCTTGTCAAAAGAGCTGAACAATCTCATCTATATTGACAGAGCAGTAACAGCACTTTACTTACACATTGAGCTTACACACAGTTGAAAAGCGAAGCAATAACAACGTGATCATCAGCATGTTGAAGCTTGCATATACACAGAATGATAGCAACATCTTTGCATACATGCTGCAGCTCATATACAATATATACATACATACTGCAAAGACACGACTCAGCTTTTGCGCACATACAAACAGACGTGATGCAGTAAATCAATCGATTTTTCGCATTTTCAGATCGATTTACACGCAGCGCAATCACATACAGAGCAGTAACAGCGCTTTATTCACATGTTGAGCTCATATACAACATACACAAATATACTGCGAAAACATGATTCAACTTTTACACATCTACACGTCTGCATGATGCAGTAAATCGATCGATTTTTTGCTTTATCAGATTGATTTACATGCATTGCAATTACATACACTGCGAAGACATGACATAGTCTTTGCTCATATACACAGAACAACAGCAACGTCTTTGCGCATGCACTGCAACTAATATATGACATTCACATAGTCATTGCAAAGACATGATTCAGCTTTTGTGCATATACACATTTGTGTAACGCAGTAAATCGATCTATTTTTAGCTTTATCAGATCAATTTACATGAGTTGCAATCACATACGTTGCAAAGTAAATCAATCGATTTTTCGATTTTCTGATTGATTTACATGCGTTGCAAATACATAAATCAAAGCTCATTTAGTTTATTCAGCTGAGTGATCATACAGTGAACTCGAAAGCTCACGTCAAAGTAATCAGCTTTCATTTACATAGATCAAAGCTCATCTAGCTCGCTTAGCTTAATAATCATACAAACAAGTCGAAAGTTCATGTCAAAGTGATCAGCTTTCACAATTTTAAGTTGTTTATGTGATCACTTGATCATATAAACAGTTCATGCGCTTGTATGCACATTTTATCGATGTGACTGTTTAATGAAAAGATATTAAACAGTGACTTTGATCAGATTACATGTAACTTAACATACATACAGCGTTTAGACAGTGTCATAGTCATAAACTGCATGCACTTAATGAAGAAATAAAAAAAATGTAGTTCATCATGAATTTAATGATTATCAAATAACATTGTCTTATCTTATTGTTCATGCAAAGAACAGAAATGTTGTTTCTGATCATAGCTTCAATGATTGTTACGTGTGAAATCATGTATTAATGCATGATGACATGTGTTTAACATACGCTTAAGTATGATTGATAACATCATATGTTAAATCTTTGACTTGATATCATCATCATCATTGTCAACTATGAAAAGAAATTTTAAAAAAATCAATCTTAATCATTTTTGAACATGTCTTGTGTATCAACTTAGATTTTCTATTGATTTGATTTGAATTCATACATTCTTGTGACATTGATTTAGATTCGACTTATGAGAAAAACTATGCTATGTGTATTGAATGAACAAAACTCTCTGAGAAAGAAAATCGCTCATCGACTACACAACGACTTCACGTCATCAAAACAATAAAACTGACACTGTGTTATCAATAATGAATCTATAGCTTCTATTCAGCGCGTGATGCTTGAGTAAATTCTTATGAGTATCTGTGCTGTTTGTTGTAACACATCATTTTTGCTTTGCTCTTTATTGACGATATTCTATACAACGATGTTTTGATTTGATTCTTGATTCAAAGATGAAAAACGTTTCTTTGCATTCGTGATGCTCATGATTGTAACGCAGAAACTGTGTTCTCTTGCTCAATGATTGTCATTCATTGAGCAGAGAAATGTGTGATGAAAGAGAGACGCGCACAATGAGAAGATAGAGTGTGATTGTACTGAATAATTCTTTTCTTCTCTTGATTTGACTTATGTCACGTAAACGTTGAATAGATTGTTAGTATAAACGTGCAATCACAATCGTTCGATGCTTAGCTGATCAATAGTAAAGATGTGTTCTGATCACTTTCATGCACTCTCAATTTTTCATGTAGATAGATGTATGACTTAATATCAAGTAAAGAAGATGAGTTCAAGTTCTCTCAGTATATCAGCGTGATCAACAAGTCACTACTTCTTCAAGCACATGTAGTCACAAACTCAAGACTCATCATTTGATTCATTTATTCTATCTGATATCTTTTTCTCAATTACTCAACAACATTGTTGATGTGATGAAGATATTTCAATATCAACGCAGTCAACGAGTTGCAAATTCTTCGATCACTTGTAATCATGACTCTCAGACTCTTCATCTGAATCAACTATTCTACTAGTAGTATCTTTTCATCTCTTACTGACATCGACATGTCATTAATCTTTTTCGTAAATCAATTGTGACTGTTAGAGAAAGATGTTGTCACATGAGTGAAAACTCTGCATGACAGCTTTCTTAATCACGCAACGTTTTAACATTGTTTAAACTGCGTCAAATTGAAATCTTTTGACTCTTCTGACTTCTATTCAAACACAGAATAGAATCAAAAGATTCGTAGTTAACATCACGTACAGATGAATCTTGTTGTCAATCTAGATTTTCTATTATTAAATATATAAATCATGCAGATAAATTGTCTTAATGATCAGTTAAAACTGTTTTATTGATGAAAATTAACAGTGATATTATGATAGCATTATCAGAAAGCTTTTTCTGCGTTTTTCATCATCAATCAGCAGTATGCATCTCATCATAAACTTAACAGTTGTTGACATTATAATGTTGAATAAATGCGTAGATCAACTCATCTTGAAATGATAAGTGACTTAATAAAAATCAAAGTATCTTAATGATATTACAATATAAAATGCAATGCTGCTCTTCTTGAACTTTCTTATAACTGAATTCAACTGTAAATATTGTTGTGAGCGTGTCTCGTTACTCTGAGTTAGTTTAACATAAATCATGTCAGACTATCATAAATTAGTACAAAGCTGATGTTGACACGCTAGTAATCTAGCGCGTCTTCGTGAGTATAAGACTCTTGACGTGTTTCATCTTCTTTCTTCTTTAGCTTTGAACTTCTAGTTAAAATACACTCATATGATTCGCTCTATGCAAACTCATAACATTAGTTCAAAGCTCATTCATCTTGCTATCAACGTGTAGACGATATAAAAACAAGCTACACAACTCAAATCAGAAGTTGAACTCAGAAATTTTGATAGCAGAATCAGAACTTGAACTCAGAAAGCTTGATAGAAATCAGAAATTTCTAAAGAAGAATCTTGATTTGAAATCAGAAATTTCGATAGAATTAGAATTGAAGAACACGAACGCGTTGCTCTTGACTAACTCTTTATTGAGCTCATCATCAGAAATCAGAAATTTCAGCAGTACTTGAACTCAGAAAGTTTGATAAAGTACTAGTCGTTGCTTGAACTCAAAAAGTTCAATAGAGTAACATCAGAATCTCGATCAGCAATTTTCTACTCATACAATGACTAGAAGCACAGAATCAGAATCAGTGAGCATTGCTTGCTACAACTTTCAAAATGTTAGAAGAGAATCACTTCTATCACAGAATCAAGCAGCATCAGAGAAAGAGAAAGGCATGAATGTAATGTTAAACACAGAAGAAAAGAACATGAATGCGTTGCTTTTTATCTACGAAATGATTAAGATCAGCATCAATGAGAAGCTGAATGCTTGAATAACAGCTAATGAAACAGATGACATCATCATCTTTATCAAGTACATGCTTTATCAGCATGACATCGAAATCAAGACTCACAATGACATGATTCAAATGTTAGAAAATATCAACGAAATAAACATCACATTGAAGATTACACAGACGCGTCTGCAGAAAGAGAATAGAAACAAGAACGTGATTATACATCATTTAAAAGCTGCATCAAGTTGACAAAGCACTTCGATTTCTGAAAATCAATCTTTGAAGTTGATTAAGTTATTTGATTCATCTTTGTTCAAAGATTCAGCACAGAATGTAAACAATTGACTGTTTTGAATGTGAAACAAGCTGAAGATAAACAAGAATCATTTTTCTATTAAAGAATTAAAGATTGCATACATTGAAAGTTGAGTCAGTGAAGCTGCGATCAAACATATTGCATCTTGCATGCAAAATATCTTCTTGAACTCATTTCTAGAAGTTAAAGAAGTACTATCGATGATTAATAAAATGTACAATGATCTCAATCATCATCACACAACTCAACAACAGTACTTGAAGCTGTATTAGAACAAGATCTTCTTTCATGAATTTTGAATAAAATTTCAGAGATTTAGTGCAGAACTAGAATACAATAATGAGACTTTACTAGATGATTTTCAGCACAAGATCAGCTCAGATCTTCAATGAGTAACATTCAATGAATGAATCATAGATTTGAATAAGTTTATCAACATCTGCATATGAGTCAATGTTAAATTAACTGAATTGAACGTTTGATCAGTCGTCAAAGCATCAATGACTCAAGCTGCTCATTTTATTTCTAGCACATCGACTATTCAACTTACATCATCAGTCTCTTCATGAAAGAAACTCAGAAGATTAAATCTTGACTTTATTCAGAAAGAGTTGTTTAAGAAAGAACTTTGCTTCAAATGCAAGAAGTCAGAACATAAAGCATATGATTATTTTAAAATGACTCAAGTGCATGAAATTGCTGCGAATTTGACAAATGATCTGTCTTTGTTAAAGTAGTGACTGAGAGCGATATATTCATATTCTGTTTCATCAGCATGTCTGATGATTTATTTAATTTCAAGTCATTCACTGTTGATATCATTTTGAGTAGTTTAGAAAAGATATTCAGATTTCTCGCTCTGATAAATACTGAAGTCATTAACATGACTTTCATTGATGAATCTTTGATGTCAAAGCTATGTGAATGCTTTGATATTCAATCAATATCATTGTTAAAATCAAAGTTGATTTGATTGTATAATGAAATTTCTGATCGAAAGTTGATTACACACACTCTGTATACATTGATCATGATACAAGAACACAAGAATGAAATAATGTCTTTATTAATAACTTGTCTAGATCAGCATAAAATAATCATTGAAAATCTTTGATTGAAAAGAAATCAAATTTTGATAAATTCTGCAAACAATTGATTAATATCATTATTAAAGATTCAAACATTGAAATCTGTTGTTTTAAAAGCAAGCAATCAATCAGCATTTCACAGATTTGAATTAAGCAAGATCTGTAAAATGAAACAAAAGAACTTGAACTTAATTGTTACATCAACTATCATCTTGAAGCGACTTATGAATCAGAAACTAGTGAATCAGTTCATTGAATCATTACTCTTAGTGAAGTCAAGCACTCAAGTTGATCTCGATTAATCTCAACTCATTCAATCATCAAAGAAAGAAGAATTTATAAATATTGTCATGATTGAAGTCGCTGTGTATGAAACTTTAGTCAAGAATAAGAAGATCAAGATTTTCTTTTTAATCATTAGTGAAATCAACAAAGCGCTTAGCTCAGTCGAAGATTTCATGAAGCTAAATGAAGTGATCTTTGTCATTTCACTGAGTGAACTGAAGAAGAAGTTTTCAATAGTCTATCATGACTTTCTAGATGTCTTCAATAAAGAAAAGACAACGCAGTTGTCTTTGCATTGATCATATGATCACAAGATTGAATTAGAAGATGAAAGTCAATCTTCTAGAAGTTGATTGTATCTTATGTTGAGCTACAAGTTGCAGAAGATCAAGAAGTATTTAGAAGAAAACTTGAAAAAGAAGTTTATTACACTCAGCAAAGCTTTCTTCGCTTCGTCAATACTATTTGTTGAAAAGAAAAACGATAGTCTTCACTTTTGCATGAATTATTGAAAACTGAATGCTCTGATCAAAAGAGATCGTTATTCAATACTCTTGATAAACGAAGTATTCACTTGAATTCAAGACAGTAAGTATTTGACTCAACTTAACATTATCATTGTGTTCAATAAACTGCACATGAGTTCAGAAAGTAAGAATTTAACTACTTTTGTTACTTTCTTCAATGTTTACAAGTATAAAGTAATGCTCTTCAAATTAATCAATGAACTTGCGTTCTTTCAGCATTATATCAACGATGTATTGTTTGATTGTCTGCACAAGTTTTGTCAGACATACTTGAATGATATTCTCATCTATAGTAAAATCTTGAAAGAACATAGAATTTATGTGAAAGAAGTGCTAAACAAGCTTCGTGAAGTTGATCTACAGATAAACATTGACAAGTGTGAATTCAAGATTCAAGAAATCTCGTTTCTTAAACTATTAATATTCATCAATGATCTGCGAATGAATTCTTAAAAAGTAGATGTGATTCAAAGCTGAAAAGTATTACGATCATTAACTTATATGCAGATTTTCATTGACTTCTGCAATTTCTATCAACGATTCATAAAGAACTTCTCAAAAATCATTCAACTCATGATAAAGCTGACTTGAAAAAATCATCTTTTTGAATGAACAGAGATTTGTCAGATGATCTTTGAAGAACTGAAACAACAAGTGATAACAGCTTTCGTTCTGAAGCATTTAAACTCAATCAGAGAAGCTATTCTGAAAACTGACTTCTTGAACTATGTCAACGACGAAGTATTGTCTCAGTATGATGATGAAGACATTCTACATTCAGTGATCTTTTACAGCAAGAACATGATTTTCGCAGAATGCAAATACGAGATCTATGACAAGAAACTGCTGATCATTATTTGCTGCTTGAAGCATTGATACTCTGAATTGAAATGTACAGATATTTTGATTAAGATCTTCATTAATCATCTAAATTTGAAGTACTTCATGATGATCAAAAAACTGATCAAACAACAGACTAAATGAGCTGAGAAGTTATCTGAATATAACTTCAAGATCATATATCAGTCAGAAAAACAGAATCTGAAAGTCGACGTGCTGATCAGAATGTCAAACGTCAAGTCAATTGAAGCAAATGATGATCAAAAGCTATATCAGCATCAAATGCTATTATCAGAAAGCAAGTTTGAATTGCAGTCAATAAAAGCTGATCAAGAAGATGATCAGAAAGCTGATCAAAATTTGACTCAAATCTTGCTCAAATTTGACTCAGAATCTGATTCAGATTCGAAACTTGAATCAAAAGTTAATTAAAATTCGGTCGAAGAGATGATTTCTATTCAGAATCAAATTATAGTTGAAAATTGAATAAATCAACTGTGCTTTAATATTTGAATAATCATGAAATAGAACAAAAAAACTTGTCAAGATATTGATTTAAACAATTGCAAAGTACTTAATGAAGTACTCTGAAAAGATGATAGATTATGAGTTTTTCAGTCAATGATCACTCGATTGATAAGAAAAGCACATGATCTTTTGATCAATGATCACTCTGACATGAATTGAACGTTGAACTTACTAAGATGATCATATTGCTGATTGAAGATGAGAACAATAATCAAGCGTTACATTTGAAACTGTTACATTTGTCGTAGGTCAAAAGCATCAAGAGATTAAATCAATGAATTACTGAAGTCATTGCTCATACTTGAGCAGCGATGACAGAACATATCATTAGACTTCATTATTGATTTATCAGAAAGTGATGAAAACAATGCGATTCTGACAGTCATAGATTGATTGTCTAAGAAACAACATTATATATCATGTTGATCAGATGACAAAGAAATCTTCGCAGAATAAACAGTCAAGCTACTGTTGATATGAGTCTTCAGAATTCATGAACTATCAAGATCAATAATGTTCAATCGTGATTCACAATTCATATCGATTGTCTGAAAGTCTCTATGTCTAAGACTCAACATCAAGGTGAAACTATTCACAAACTATCATTTGCAAACAAATGATTAAACAGAAAGAACGAATCAGAATGTAAAACAATATCTACGAAGCTATTGCTCATATATGCAAGATGATTGATTTATCTGATTATCTATGACTGAATTCATTGATAACAATGCTATTTTATCATCAATTGAACAGTCAGCGTTCTTTCTGAATAAGAGCTTTCACTCTCGTATGAACTTCGATTTGAATTCAACTGAATATGAGATCACTCAAGCTAGAATCGAAGCGAGCAAAGCAAAGAATATATTCAAACATATGAAATGATCACTAGCATTGATCAAGCAAGCATTAGCAAGAGTCAGAGTCACAATGAAGAAATAGATTGACAAGCATTGAAAAGAAATGATTTACAAGATAGATGACATGATGTTTCTGAACTCAAGAAACATCATGATCTCAAGATCATTAAAGAAACTAGATGATAAAATGCTAGAATTTTTCAAGATTCTGATCAAGATTGAACATGCATATTGACTAAAACTGTTGTTGACTATGAAGATTCATTCAAAGTTTGCATCAAATCTGCTGCAACTAGATTTGAAAAATGTTCTAGAAGAACAACGAAATGAGTCATCTGATTTTATAGTGGTTGAAGATAAAGATGAATGAAAAGTGAAAAACATATTGAACTTCAGACACTATGAACAAGATAAATGACTACAATATCGTGTCAATTGAAAAGAATACAACGTTGATTTACATTGATACAACGTTGATGAAAGTAAATTCAAAGATTGCTTGAAAGTCATCAATGACTTTCATGAACATTATTTAAACAAGTCAAGATAGAAATTAACTCAAGAAAGATTGATTGAACTGCAGCAATGAAAACATTGCTAAATGAAGAGAGAAAGTAATGTTGTGAGCGTGTCTTGTTACTCTGAGTTAGTCTAACATAAATCATGTCAGACTATCATAGACTAGTATAAAGCTGATGTTGACACGCTAGTGATCAAGCGCATCTTCGTGAGTATAAAACTCTTGACGTGTTTCATCTTCTCTCTTCTTTAGCTTTGAACTTCTAGTTAGAATACACTCATATGATTCGCTTTATGCAGACTCATAACAAATATTTGAGAATGTCACTCATCATTTCTGACATCATATGAAATCTGATGTAGAAGTGTCAATCACTCATTCATGTCATAAAAGCTGACATGTTGATGTAAGACTTGCAAGCATGAATTTTGAAAAAATCAATTAACACTGTCTTTCATAATCTTTGTTTAATGAAGTCAGTAAATTGTAATTGTAATTGTAATTGTAATTGTAATTGTAATTCATACACTTTTGTGACATTGATTTAGACTCAACTCATGAGAAACTTTATGCTATTTATATCGAGTGAACAAAACTCTTTGAGAAAGAAAATCACTTGTCGTTTATACAATTGCTTCACGCAGTCAAAACAATAAGATTGACACTGTGTTATTAAGTAATGAATCTATAGCTTCTATTCAGCGTGTGATGCTCAAGTAAACTCTTGATGAAAGTGTCTGTGCTGCTTGATTATGATGCATTGTCTTTGCTCTGCTTTTCATTGATGATATTTTATACAACGATGTTTTAATTTGATTCTTGATTCAAAGATGAAAGACGTTTTCTTTGCACTCATGATGTTCATGATTGTAATGTATGTAAAGCTGTGTTCTCTTACTCAATGATTATCATTCATTGAGCAGAGAAATATGTAATGAAAGAGAGATGCACACGATGAAAAGATAGAGTGTGATTGTACTGAGTAACTCTTTTCTTCTCTTGATTTGACTTGTATCACGTAGACGTTGAATGAATTGTTAGTATAAACATGCAATCACAATCATTCAATGTTTGACTCTGATCAATGAAAAAGAATGCATTCTGATCATTCTCTTGAGTTCTCAATTTTTCATGTAGACAGATGAATGACTTAATGTCAAGTAAAGAAAATGAGTTCAAGCTTTCTCAGTATATCAGCGTGATTAATGAGTCACTACTTCTTCAAGCACTGTAGTCACGACTTTTAATACTTGAAATGACTATTCTATTTGATATTTTTTCATCAATTACTTGATGATATTGTCAATGTGATGAAGATGTTTCAATATCGACGCAGTCAACAAATTGCAAATTCTTCAATCACTTGTAGTCACAACTCTCAAACTCTTCATCTGAGTTATTTAATCACTAGTAGTATCTTTTCATCTTTTATCAACATCAACCTGTCATTAATCTTCTTTGTAAATTAATTGTGACTGTTAAAAGAAAAGTTGTTGCATGAATAAAAACTCTGCACAACAACTTTTCTGATCACGCAATGTTCTAACATTATTTGAACTGCGTTGAATTGAAATCTCTTAACTCTTCTGACTTCTATTTGAACACAGAATAGAATCAAAAGATTCGTAGTTGACATCATGTACAGATGAATCTCGTTATCAGTCTGAAGTCAGTAAATGAATGCATAATTTGCTTTGCACTGAAATGAATAATATTGATTATTGTTTATGTTCTTGATCATTTAAGAATTCAAATTTAATGACTTTAATACTTTTTTTAACACGTCAACTATGATTTCAACATCATGATCAATTGTCTTGATGAAGATTTTAACTTGAAGTGCTAATGATGTAAAGAAAAGTTCAGTCTGAAGTTGTATCATTTCAATTCTTGATGATATATGTTTCACATTCTGATTTAAATCAACGTTATACATCTTAATGTTCATATGCTTCTTTGCAAAATCATTTATTAACATGCATTCTTGATTTTCATCTTCAATGTTTATCTGAACATTTTCATCATGAAAATCATTCAAGTTTAAACCTCATTCTGCAATCTTATGATTACGTTGAATGAGTTGCATCAAATTGCATGATGATGATTCTGATGATGATGATAACTTTCGTCAGAGAATCTTTCATGATCAATCATGCAAGCAAACATGACAATGATAAAGATGATGTTCAAGCTCATTGATGTTGTTTATCTTCGTTTCACATAAAGAGCAAATGCGCTGCATTATTTGTAAATCTTCAATTAATGTTTTTATATAACTTGTATAAAACAAAAGTGAATTGTAATAATCTTTTATACTTGACTGTTTATCTGTGCATAAAATGTCAGTAACAAGATGAATTCAAAAATGTCAATCACAAAGTTGATGAATCACGTTTGTTCAGAAGTTATCAACTTCAATTTGAGTTCAATAAATATGTAAATTATATAAACTATATTTAGCTAAATCATAAAGAAAATGAAATCAATTACTTAAATAAACATCATTGTTATTCTTGCAAACTAGCTATTGTCATTTAAGATGTGATCATTTAAATCTTTTATAAAATGAGAATAATGATTGTTAAAGTGCTATATATTTCAATTTGAAGCAATCTTCAGAGTTTACAAACTTTATTTTATCATCATCATCTATCTTGTTCTTGTCATGACTTAATGAGCAACTTGAGAAATATATGATTATACATTTATCTTCTTCATCTTCATTTTGAACTTTCTGATAGCATTTCAATTATACTTAAGCTCATCATCACTTCTTCTGAGCTTATTATAAGTGCAAAACTGCTTAGTTTTTATAGTTATCACTATCTGATGTACAATAAAGACTGAGAGAATTCAAGTATCAAAGATTAAAGACTTAAACTTAAATGAAGAAATTAGCTGATTGTCAAACGTAGAGATGAACTCATCAGTCAAATAAGTGACAGTAATGAGCGAAGATGATTGTTGATGATGAGATAATATTGAAGATGATGTAGTTTTGTTTTGAAGAATCTCTCATTTGATAATTCTTCATATGTAGACTGATTGCATCAAGTTGAGTACTTAAGTTCAAGTCAAGTACTCGACTTGAAAAGTGTTAAGTCAAGTTGAAATTTTTTAAGTTAAATTGAGAAGTTAAACTTAAGAACTTGAATCGAGTTGAAAAGCTTGACTCAACAACTCAACTCAACAACTTGATTTGACTCAACAAGATATTAGATAAATGTAAATAGCTTGATTGAACAGTCTTCATGATTTCTCTTTATGACTTTCTATCATGTTTTTCCGTCATGACTTTCTATCAAAGTCAAACAATCTTCATGTTTTCTTGTCATGACTTTCTATCATAACTTCTCTTCATGACTTTTCTTCATGACTCTCTATCATGACTTTCTATCATGACTCTTCTTCATGACTTTCTATTAAACAATCTTCATGGTTTTTCTTCATGACTTTTCTTCATGACTCTCTATCAAATGATCTTCATGTTTTCTCTTCATGACTTTCTATCATGACTTCTCTTCATGACTTTCTATCAAATAATCTTCATGTTTCTCGTCATGACTCTTTATCAAAAAGATAATGCAAAAAGATAATGCAAAAGCAAAAAACCGGAAAAATTTCTATATTTAGCTTTCTTGACATCAAGCTCAAGTTCTTAATGAATCAAATCAAGTTGACTCGATTTCTAGTCGAGTCGAGTCATGTCAAGTTGAAAATATGCTCAACTCAACTTGAATTGAGTTGAAAATGTAAGCAACTTGACTTTGAATCAAGTTGAATTCAAAATGTCAACTCAAAACTCAACTCAATGATCAGTTTATTCATATGACGTTGACTATTTATTTAAGTAATGACAAGAATTTTGACATATTTGACAACATGTCTTGATTGAACTTATTTATTGCTACTGTCAATAGTTAAATCATGAGTTTAATTACAATGTACATTTTAATGAATTAAATGTTGCTGTATACATTGATTTCAATGAAAATATACTTGATGATGTTGCATTATAAACAGTGTCTGTAATGAACTGACTGCTTGATGAAGACTTCAATTTCATCAATAAATCTTCATTTCTTAAGAATGAATGAAATCATTCAATGACTAAACTGAATGAAGAATTGTTGCAGTCAATCTCTTCATCATTTCTTGCGATTGCTATTGCTTAATATCATACTGTCTTCAATTCTATCACTTCATGAAAATGATTTATATTTTGATGATAACAGATGCGAGTGAAGTTTTTACACTGCTCATGACAACATCATCAATGAGTAAGAAGATTAAGTATGTATGACTCATCTTTCTATCACTGCTTCTTACGTTTGTTTTTTAAACACTTTGCATGAGTGATATCATTAATTTGAATGAAAGCAATCAGTTAGTTGATACACAAAAGAAGCAACTTAAAATGATAATTAAGATTTCATTTCTTAACATTCATATCTTTCTGTCTTTTCTTAATACTTTGAACTCAAAAGAAGTTTCATTATTTATGATATAATTGCTGAAATCTTTGTAAGTTCATGAATTAATTAATTTGATGATGAAATCTCTTTTGTCACTATTCTGCAAATAAAACAGTATATTCTTCAAATTTCTTCAATCATTGCATTTCTTCAACATCTTTGACATCTCAATTGATTGATTGAAGCAATAAACAATAGTCTGATTGCAAAGCGAAAAATGCATGTAGTTTCAGTTAATACATTAGTTGAAGATCAAATGAGATTGATAACTACATCAAAGTTCAAAGTCAAACTTGCTCACATAATTGAATACTTTTGTATCTGAATCATGTGAAATCTTTCTATCATCAAGTATGATTGTTCAGTTTACAACGTAAGACAGATCATATACATTTGAATCATTATCATGAAAGTCTACAGACTTCTTAATCATGTTCTCATTTTTCTCTTCATCATATATTTCAAAATCAACTCTGTTCTTTCAACTGTTATCATTGATATTCAAGATCTGCTTGAATTGATGCTATGTATTATGTTTGAATCATGAATTCAAATCAGTAAATAAAACAGTATTTTTAAAAAGATACTTGATGTTTTTCAAATTAAACTGTTTATCTTACGACTTTGTTCTATTTATTTACTTCAAAACATTTAATATTCTTTCTACGACTACTTTTTTGACAGATTCAAAAGATGAATGAAGTTTAAAAGTAGTAATTCTCTGTCTTTTAACATGTTAAGTAGTGAAAGCTTGTTTAACACTAGTCGTGATGTTTCATATGCATTCAGTTAACATTATCTTCATGATAGTATTATTCAATGTTTATTAAGTCACAAGTAACATAAAGAATGATTGAGAAGAAAGTGAAATTATGCAATATGTTTGAAAAATTGAAGTATGTAAGATTCAATGAACTTAAATGATGATTCTTTGAATCTGCTTTAATTTAAAAATGTCATTATTTAACATCTTGACTTGAAGAAAATTTCTTAACTTTCTCTGCTGCTGAATCAATAATGACATCACATTTCAGTGATTTTATGACAATCATCATCTCATTTTTCAATCATGTGAACTATGATTTGCATCATTAAATGCTTAAATATAATCTTCACAACAAGATGTTAAAGCTGTGTTACTCATGAAAAACTTTGAACAGAGTGTTTATCTTTATGACTATATTCAAAAAGCAATTGATAATAACATGAAAGTTATGCAATCATTAAATGAGTAAATGTAACACATTTTGATTGAACTACATGATTGATCTGCTCACTGACAATAAATGAATCATCATGATTCGTGATGCTTTTATAAAAGCGCTTGCTATCACATCTTCATGAATTGCAACAGTGAAAGTGATAAACAGATTCGCTCAAAAGCATTATGACTTGCAATGCAATACTGATTTTGTTAACCAATGTTATAATGTTAAAAAATGATCATTATGCTTTTTAAACAAAGAAAAGCTTAATTTAATATAAATAACTGACTATCTTGACAAATTCTGATCGAATTATGAAGATACATATCATATTTTCACTATGAATTGATTTATTCGTCTTGAAGAACGTTTCTAGTATAGTTATGAAAGTTGACAAATAATCATCGCAGAAAGACTCAACATGAAGAATATGCAAATCAATAAAGATGTGACTGAGATGTTTATAATGCAGCTTGTTTGCTCATGCTCAGAGTAAAACATAATAAGCAATAAAAATGCAAATGATATTCATTATACCATTTCTTTTAGATTATTAGCTTGAATATAGTGAAGATGTCATGATGAATTGACACATAAAGATTAGATCAAAGACTAAAGTCAAAGACTGAGTTGAAAATCAGATCTGAGTTAGCTCTGAAACTCTGTAACTTTGTCAAGACATCATTTAAATCACGTCGTATCTTCAACTTAATATGTCATGAATTATGTCATGTTCAACTTGACAATGCTTGACAAACTCTCTATAGTCAATCGATTTTCTCAAGTTATCAAAAGCTTCTTAATAATTAGCTTTATCATAATATATACTTATTTTATATCTGCTTAGAATATCACATTGTTATATCACTCTTATAAATTCATTTATTCACTTAATAGACTTGATCATCACAGTTCTAATTATTTCAAACTCTTCTTAGAAATGATGATTCAATATTCAAGCATGATAACAGCAACATAATCATAACAAAGTTGCAATGATGATGTCTTGATCTTGTAAAACATTACATCAGAAAATAAACGTTGCATAACAGAATCAGAAAGTGAAGAAGCAGAAAATAAATTCTCTCTTGATATTAATGAACAGCTGACTTAAGTAATGCTTTGACGTGATGAACTGCAAAAGAAACAGAAGTTAACAGTTATTCAATCAGAGATTGAGACTCTGAAAGTCATTGAAACAACGAAGAAAAGTTATTGAGCTTTCACTCAAGCTCTCATGAAGAACTTAAATGATTTATGCATCATCTTCATAGTGTTGATGAAGACAAAATGAAGTCATCATGAAATCATCTTGCAGAAGCGAAGACTCTCAATGCTCTTGAAAAAGTATCATGACAAAATTATCAAAGAACATAAAGAGTGAATTCATGATGTTGAAATCTCATTTCGAAATATCTTTTAACATTTTAAAAGAAATGAGAAAAAGATTTTGTACTGCATGATTTATCTCAAGAATAAATCAAAGAAACTTTGATTCAATCATGAAGAAACTATGTTTGCAGCTCAGCAGATGTGATTCAATTTTATCAACTTTCTTCTGAACATAATTGAAGATTTGATGAATTGAAACATAAATGTGACTCAGCAGTATGTGAACGCATTGCAACGTTCAAATCAGATGATATGAACGTTTGCAATTTATCTGAGCACTTTGAAACATCAACTTTCATTGTATAGTGATGAGCATAAGTGAACTCATTTATTCATTAAGTTGAAATCTGAGCTGCGTGTGATTATTACTAATGTTCAGTTGATCTTTATGATATGAAATGCATTAATCAATCTTGTCGCTTAATTGAAAATCAATCTGCGAAAAGAATACATCTTGTTATTGAAACAACTTCAAGACAGAGACTTGTATAATTAAACTAAGATCAACAAGAAAACTCATTCAAGATAAAAGAAGTTTCAGAAATCAATCAGATCTGACACGTTGTTTAAATTAAGCTTTAATGCTTCAACATGTTATAGTAAAGACTTGTCAAAAATAACATGCTGAATCTGCAATTGAAAAAATCATTATGTCATTAATTATAAAGATGAAAAGATCAAGAATAGATCAAAAGAATCTGATGCAAATTGAGTATTCATCAATTTGATGTTGCATATAAGTCATTTCAAGATTTCAAGAAAAGACAAACTCTTGATGAATACTTCAAATCATCAAGAAAAAAACAAGAAATTCTCTTTGTAAAGATTCTTATATATAAAGAACATGTAATTCAGAGAAATCAGAAGATGAAAATGAAGATTCACATGAATAAAAATTTTTTTTTTTAATTCTTACTCGATTCAACACTCATTATGAGTCTATGCAAGATTCTATATATTGTAGCGAGCGCTGTGCTAGCGTAGCGCTCTTTTCATATCTACTATCGCTTTTCTCTGCATTCTATACTGTAACTGTTCTCAATGCAAGAACTTTATAAGCTTGTTTCTTCTTTACTTTTTCTCTCTTTCATTTAACTTTTTGATGATGTCACAGTCTGAAATTGATTCAGTATGTTTATCAAGAGTATTATTTAAATGATCACTGTTATCATGCTCATGATTTCTAGAAGCTTTCTCAAGTTCATGATGTTCTTTTTACATTGCATCATCTTTCATTCTATCTTTCATTTAGAACATGTTAATAAAATGTGCTTGATCAACATTCAATCTCTGTTGCACTTGCACATCATTGTAATCATATCAAGTACTCATCTCTTATGTAGAAATTGATTGAAGTCAATTTTTCTCATGCATAATTGCATCAATAATGCGCTGTAAGACTTTGCATGATTCTTATGCAGTTGCAGATGTTGATGTATCATCTCTGATGTCAGATATCAAAAATGAGCTGCGTTGAATTTCTTTTTTCAGACTACTCTTCATGTTTGTCTGATCTATTTCTGTATGAGCATCAGTCTCATCATTACTTTAGTGCGTTGATGCTCAGTCAACAATAAAGACAAATCATGTGAAATGATAATCATTTTGTTCATTGTCTCATTTTCAAGTACTTCTGCATGTTTTATTATTCAATATAACTTCAGCATAACTTCTTAAAATTGAATGCTTTCATGCACAATTTGAACTCATTGCAGACGTGTTTGATCTTTTGTTGATATCATAACTTTCACTGTTTTCAGAGAAGTCTGATTATCACTGTATACTTTGTATATCTTTTCATAATACTTTTGATTCACTGTCACTACGTTTGCAAGATGTTTTATTCTTGTGACTAATTCTTTCAGCTCATCATGATGAGTAATGATTAAAGTCGATTTTCTCAATCTTTTATTTAACTTTCAGTTCATTTTCATTGCAATCATTGTAACATTATTTTTGCTGTCACTATTATTTGAGTAAACTCTTTACTTTGATGCAAATGTGTTGAGATTGTGTTGTTTTATTGACATTTTCTTGTTTGCAACTATAACTATCTTCAATAACTTTGATCAGAGAATCATTATGTAGAAATGACTTCAATTTATCTTCATCTGCTTAAGTGTTTCTTTCATTCACTTTCACTTCAGCTGTAGAGATGTCTTACACAACTTTGATTTTCAATCTCTTTTGAGTGTCAAGTCGTTGTAAATTCAATGCATTGTTGTCTCAATAACTTCGTCTGATTTTCAAGAGTTCATGTTTGTTATTGATCTTTGTATCAGCTTTCGTAAGTGAATATTTATTAATGTCGTGTTTATTTTCATTTATAAAATCTTTGTTAATGTTGCATGATAAACGTTAATGATCTGTTGCAATGCTCTTTCTTGCACTGATTTCAGCTTAATGTTCAGACTCTTTCAATGATCTTTCACTCTTTGTGATGTATATCATATGATGACTTCGTGACTAAGCAGAGAACGCGTCATCGCGAAGTATATTTGCTTACTCGTCGTCATTGATGAATCTCAAGTAAATTCAATAATTGTCTGCATAATCTTTTGTTTAATCACTAGTTTTGCTTCAACATGATGCATGTAAGTCACTCATTTCAACTTGAAGTTCAATTGAACTTTCAAGACTTTGATATTTGATTTTAAGTTAATTTGATGTTTTGTTAACTTTACATCAACTTTCATATTGAATCATTTAGAAGTTTTTATGAAGTGAATCAACTTATGCTTTGTCATCAAGAATTTGATGTCATGCGTTTTTGATCACTGTTTGCATCTATCATAGATCTTGCTAAAAACTCTGCAGTTGCGTTTTATAAACTTTTTGTATATCAAGATATTGACATCATTCATGAAGTTTATAAAGTTAGTTCTCAGCTTGATGTCATCACATGCTTCTAACAAGTTTGCATTGTAAAACAGATATAATATTGATGATAGCAAAGAATCTTGTGATATGTTGATGTTCATGCTGCATTTTATCATCATGTAATCATTAATTGTGATCATGATGCGTCAATCTTTCAGAAAGTTCTTCACAAACTTAAGAAGCAGTTTAGAAACTTTTCTCTTCTTCATGTCATGTAAGAGTCTGCTGTGCATCACATTATTAAATGCATTCTTCTCATTCAGACTCAGCAGTGAGACTACTTTTCTTCTCATGTCACTTCACACAATATGTATCTTTTCTGTAATTAGTTGCAAAGTCATATTTATTGATCTGTGCTTATGAACTTTTATTTGAGTGTTCAATATTAAGTTACAAGCTTCTACAATATTTCGTAAATGTTCAAATATGATGAATTTCAGTATTTTGCTCAGTGTGTTGAATAACACAATTGATTTATATATTTTTGCATTAAAGTAGTTTTTCTTGTTTGACTTTTGCATCACTATTGTGACTGTGCTTTTGAACTGAGTTGACTATATTCTTTTCTGTAAACATCTTTTAAAGAGAGAGTGTATTTATTCTGATGTGTCATCAATGAGTTTGCACATTATTTTATTTGTATATTTCATGTGTTTCAATGTCTTGTCAAATGTTGCTTTGTAAATGACTTTCTTTATTTTATGATGCATCAACGAAACATCATCTTCAATCAAGAATGAGTACTTGAAGTTTATTATATTCAGCATGAGAATTTCTGAAGATGACAAAAAGTGAGTCTGAAACATCATTTTCACTTTATTCTGCACTGTTGTGACGATGTTAAAGCACTCTGACTTAATCAGAAAGAAAATTGTCACTTAAGTCAATGTGTTTGCAATTGCATTTCTTGCTCATTTCGCAGTTTTGAACAGTTTTCTTGAGAATTGTTTAACATTTTGCATGATCTCTTGATATTTACTGCATTTCTGTTTTCTGATGATCTTGCTCTTCTTGTCACATGCTTGAATGTACTTTGCTCAGTTGTTGATGATTCAACAGTTTCTTTTCATTCATTGCATGTTTTTAACAATCTTTATACACTTTTTCGTTCATTCTGCTTTGATTATTTCATGTGATCTTGCTCAAAAAGTGAAAATCTCAATGATTTTCTTCAGTGCATTCAGCAGTTGCTTAATGTATTCATTTATGCATCAATGTTTCATCTCATGATTTAACAATGATTTTGACATTTGTTCTTTCAGAATATTGATGAACTTCTCTTCATTCATTGTTTTTCAATTGCAACGCGATTTTCGCGTTAACTTTTTGCAGACTCTGAAATCTATAATTGTTTATATTAACAGATGATTTGAGAAGTTTTTCATTTCTTCATTGATTTTACATTGTATTAATCGATTCATAATGTTATCTGTCGTGAAAATCAGATTTATTGTCATTTGAGATTCTTGATAATTTCTCGTAATTATGTCTTGAGATAATGCTAGTGATGCATCAATATTTGTGATCATTTTAATTAACTCATTCAACAATAAATGTTGTCTTGAATAGAATGATTCTTCTCATATGAAGTGATGCAGATTGAAGTCTTTTACAAGAATGCTTTCTTTCAACATGTGTAACGTCTTTTTGATGTTTGAAAGATTTTCTTTTTCATGAATGATCTCATGATCTCTGAGTGATGAATTGTATGCTTCATGAATGTGTATAACTTTCTGAGTCATCTGTATATCATCTGTTAATGTTTGTAACGTAATTGTGTCTACATCTTTGAAGTGTCATGTTGAGTATCAAATGTTGCTGTTGATTCTCTTGTTTATGTAGAAACAGATTCTATCTTCATTATTCTTCAGCATGAAGTTAACAATTGTTGAGCAGTATGCTCTGAAAATGTCATCAAATCATCAGAATTCTTAAAGAATCAAAATGTCATAATTTTTTATCTTTTTCTCATGTAGTAACACTATCATTATCTTGTTTCTGAACTTGTGAACATTGTACTGTAGTATTCAAAGCTTCTTTTGCTGAAACATTAAAGTTCACATTTCAAACTGTTTAACATTCTCTTGAATGTCTGTGAAGCATTTGCTTCACTTGTAAAATTCTCAACAGAAGATAACATTGACAACAACGTGATTGATGTTGATTTTAATTCATTTGATCTTAACTTCTTGATCAAGTGATTCAATATAGTGTTTTCTGATGTAATGACTGCGCTGAGCAGATGACTTTCATTCATTGAGCATCTTTGCTTTCTCTTCAAGTCGTTGTTCATTAGCAATTTTAAACTGATAAATGTTTTTATAAATATCTTTGATGTCGTTGTCTTGAGTTCTTTCTGCTCTCGTACAACATGATATAAAGATTTGTGCTTTGTGACTCTCTTTATTCTTTCTTTTTCAGCTTGTTATTTATGACATTGAGAGTTAAAGACTCTGTGTGTATCTCAACATGCTTCATATTTTCACATGTTTCAAGTCTGTTTGTAAAAACAGTGCTTCAAGCGATGATTCAATGCACAGTAAATGCATTTCTGCTTATTTTTGCACTCATACATCTTATGATTATATTCTTGATACTTTAAACACTGATGCACTCTGCAGCTTGAATCATAGAACTGTGTGATCTTTATGTCAATCTCATGACATACTTTCTCATCAATCAGCTTGTTCATCATCTCAGCACTGACTATGTGTATCATCAGCAAGACATATCTCTTCTGCTCATTCTTCTTTGTGAGTTACTCAATCTTCTTAATCATCATTTCTGAATGTATGTCTTTATTGATCTTGATGAGCATTCTCACTTCTTTCTTCTCTATGTTCTTAAACATTTCTTCGATTCTAATTTCATGTATCACTACTTCAAAACTGATCTCATGCAAACATATGTTCAATAATATTTCTTTGATTCAAAAATTGTTTTTCTTCAATGTTCTTTTGCTGCTCTTCATTTTAATTCAAAATATCAGCAGTCTTAATCATTTTTTCATCATTTTTATGTTTTTGCACGTCGACAACGTCTCATCAACATCAATTTCTCTTACTCATTTCACTATGTTTCTCATTATTGTCATCATGATTTTCTTTATTTCTTCTTTCTCTTTGATGAAGACTTTTACTTCAAATTTCTCACAATGATTTTGCATTAATAATAATATGTTGATATTGAACACAAGATGACTTTCAA
>JAABUW010002558.1_pt1 | contig 27461 bp, 32 predicted proteins | sample 5560081 | NCBI WGS metagenome assembly JAABUW01 (sample SAMN10711882, study PRJNA513363) | rock metagenome | isolation source: Antarctica rocks | place: Antarctica: Victoria Land, Knobhead sud | reverse complement strand
CGCTCAGCCTGGCCTTCATCAACGCACCTCGACTGCAGCAAGACGAGCCGTGCTCCTACGAGTCACGCGACTTCATCCGTAAGCTGTCCGTCGGCAAGATCATCCACTTCAAGGTGCTATACTCGATTCCCCAGAAGGTCGGAGGGTCGTCAAGAGAATATGGCACAGTCATGCTACAGGGCGGCCAGATGCTGCCAGATCTCATCGTACAAGAGGGCTGGGCAAAGCTGAGAGACGATGCGGATCGCAAGGCCGAGTCACCTGCTGCTGCTGAGCTGCTCGAGCGACTGCAGGCTCTGGAGGCACATGCCAAGGCGGACGAGAAGGGTGTGTGGAGCTCGAAGCCGACGAGTATCCAGAACATGAGGGAGCTACCAGATGCGAAGAGCTTTGCGGAAGAGCACAAGAACTCGACTATGGATGCTGTGGTAGAGAGGGTATTGAGTGGTGACCGTTTGATCTGCAGACTTCTGGTATCGCCAACGCAGCACGTGCAGACGACAGTACTTGTTGCAGGCTTGAAATCACCATCGACAGCACGAACAAACCCGAGCGATGGCTCCTCGCAACCCGCTGAGCCAATGGGAAACGAAGCGCAAGCATTTGTTGAAGAGCGTTTATTACAGCGAGGTGTGCAGGTTAAGATACTTGGTGTCTCGCCGAACAATCTTCTTGTGGGTGAAGTACGGCATCCGGTTGGTAACATCGCCGAATTTCTGCTCAAGGATGGCTACGCACGATGTGTAGATCACCACTCGACATGGCTGGGTGCAGACATGGGCAAGCTACGACAAGCAGAGCGGGAAGCGAAGGAACATCAGCGAGGTATCTTCAAGAGCCACGTAGCACCACGAGCCGGCGGCAGCAGCGAAAGCGAAGCCACCGTCAGCCGAGTCTTCTCCGCCGATACTCTCTACATCCGTAACAAGGCAGGAACAGAACGGCGGATCAACCTCAGCAGCGTCAGACAACCTAAGCCAAGCGACCCGAAACAATCACCTTTCGGCGCCGAAGCAAAGGAGTTTTTGCGGAAGCGATTGATCGGAAAGCACGTCAAAGTTAACATTGATGGTAAACGACCCGCCACCGAAGGTTACGATGAGCGCGAGATGGCTACTGTGTCGCAAAACGGCAAGAATGTCGCTTCGATGCTTGTCGAGAACGGCTACGCATCAGTCATCCGCCACCGCATGGACGACACGGACCGGAGCTCAATATACGACGAGCTACTTGCTGCGGAGGAGGCTGCTCAGAAAGAGGGCAAGGGCATGTGGAATCCCAAGCATCCGAAGGCCACAAGCTACGTCGATTATAGCGAGTCGCTGGAAAAGGCAAAGCGCCAACTCACACTCCTCAAGAACCAGAAGCGGACACCTGCGGTCGTTGACTTTGTTAAGTCGGGCTCGCGGTTCACTGTGCTGGTTGCGAGAGACAATGCGAAACTTACTTTTGTTCTTGGTGGTATTCGGGCTCCTCGTTCTGCTCGTGGGCCGAACGATGCTGCGGAGCCTTTCGGTCAGGAAGCGCACGACTTTGCGGTTCGCAGGTGCATGCAGCGCGATGTTGAGATTGATGTCGAAGACACAGACAAGACGGGTGGTTTCATCGGGACGCTGTACATCAACCGCGAAAGCTTTGCCAAAGTCTTGGTGGAAGAAGGCTTGGCGAGTGTGCATGCCTACTCGGCGGAGAAGAGCGGCAATGCCAACGAGCTGTTCCAAGCGGAGCAGAAGGCAAAAGAGGGTCGGAAAGGGCTGTGGCAGGATTGGGACCCATCGCAAGACGCAGAACAGAACGGCGAGGAGCACGACGACTCCGCAGCCAACGGCACTAACGGCACGAATGGCGATGCTGAGTCGAAGCCACGAGAACGGAACTACAAGGACGTCACAGTCACCTACGTCGACCCAGAAAATGCCCGCGTGAAGCTGCAGATGCTCGGTGCCGGCAAAGCGAACCTTGAGACACTGATGAAGGACTTCGCCTCCTTCCACATCTCCCCCTCCAACTCCCAACCCCTCCCATCACCTCCCAAAGCCGGCGACATGGTCTCCGCCAAATTCACACAAGACAACATCTGGTACCGCGCCCGCGTGCGCCGCAACGACCGCGAGAACAAGACGAGCGACATCGTCTACGTCGACTACGGCAACGCGGAAACGCAGCCCTGGTCCTCGCTCCGCCCGCTCGACCAATCGAGGTTCGGCACCGCGAAGCTAAAACCACAAGCCGTGGACGCTTGTCTTTCGTTCCTTCAATTCCCAACCACCGCCGACTACCTCTCCGACGCCGTCTCCTTCATCGACTCCGTCACCGTAGACAGGGAGCTAGTCGCCAACATCGACTTCACCGACTCGAAGGACAACGGGCTGCTTTACGTTACGTTGATGGATCCCAAGCATGCAGCGAGTCTGGACCAGAGTCTGAATGCGGAGGTGGTGGCGGAGGGTTTGGCGATGGTGCCGCGGAAGCTTAAACCCTGGGAGAGAGGGGCGGGGGATGTGTTGAAGGGGTTGAAGGAGAAGGAGGCGGCGGCGAAGGAGAGCAGGAGGGGCATGTGGGAGTATGGGGATTTGACTGAGGACTAGGGTGATGGACAATGGGGAAGAAAGGAGTGTGGGCACGGGTGGGATTGCATAGTGGTGAAGCAGAAGCATAACCCGTTGCAGGGTGAAACAGGAATAGGAATAGAAGTCCTCGCGATTGTTGCGTAGCATAGGTATACCGAATCCCCCAACGGGTCCTGTTCGCGATGCCATCTCCAAGTACCAGCCAAGCCTGGTGGCGGGATACGAGGGCGTGATGCTGGATGAGAAGGGGCGTAGCACGGAGAATCACGGAATTAAGATTCCTCATCTCATAGTGTTCTCAAAGCCAGGCTTGGTTGATATCGGCAGATCAGCGGCTTTCTCCCGGGTAGGCTCGAGGTTGATGTAGGCCGATCAGCGACTGTAGTGGCATCATCGATGCTGCGGTCGTCGAGGGTGGCTCGTTGGTACACGATGGAGATGACAGTGTCTGCAGTACTCTCCTAGGTTCGGCAGAGCAGTAGCTATAGTAACACCTTCAATGGTTATGTGGTCGAGACCAGATCCATTTGAACTGAGCGACACGGCACACTACACCGATCCTACATATCCCGTCCGTCAAGACATCTCGAGCTTGAGGCCAAGCGTGATGGCGGGGTGTAGAGGGAGGGGCGGAGCACGCGGAGGATATCGGGTTCGAGACTGCCACAGACTGAGGTGGAGGCTTGACTTCGATAGATCGTCTCGTGGACCACAACAACGTGTTGACCCGCTCACATGTTCCAGAGCCGCATGGCAAACATGTGCGTGCGCAGGAGTCATGGTGGAGCTTCGGGATGGAACGGCACCACCAACCACACTTCCCGCCTACCAAACTGCGACCCGCCAAGGACGGAGTCCAAGCTTCTCGATGCACTGGCAGGGTGCGGGCGCTCTCCGGGACAAGATATCCTTGCGGGGACTCCACAGATACCTTGCTCCTTCGACCCCCAATCTTTCCTACGACCTGCATCCAAGACTCCCAAGGCCGCCGATTACAGTCAATGGCCGTGGAGCCAAGAGAGGCGGGTGGTGGAGGGCCTGCGCACGCTGCGGCACTTGCACGCGGCGGCGGGGTTGAGGTGTGATATCCAGACTTCACAAGCAATCTACATGATTGTTGGCCTGGGCGAGGCTGCTGGGCGAGAACGTACGGTGAGGAACGTGTGGTGTGTCTCTACTTGGCTGCATTGGCTTTTGGAGTACGAGGATCCCACGATGGGTACTCCGCATGTGGTGCTCCAGGTTCCAAGCTGGTAGGTATAAAGACGAAGTCCCCAGCTTGATGGTGTTGGGCTGGTAGGCTGGCTATCTCTTGCTTCTTCTCAAGGGCCTTGGAGACTCCCGCACCCTTCCTCAACTTCACTTTTCGTCTCGTCTCAAAGCCCCCGCCGATATGGCTTCAGAAAAAGCGACGCACGCGGATATCATTCCTGCGGATAAGGCGTCGGTTCTGCAGTCCGAGTATGCAATCGATGCTGAGAAGCATGGAGTCGCCGTCGATTATTCCGGTGCACATGCGAAGACAGATCCTGCTGAGATCGCGTTGGTAAAGAAATTGGATCGATGGATCATGCCTACGTACGTTGCACATCACAAAAGCAGGCCATATAGCTGACAGTCCTTCTTTAACAGGCTATTGGGCATGTACTGGTTGAATTACCTCGACCGAAATGCAATTGCTCTGGCCCGTCTAGACGACCTAGAAGTCCACCTCAACCTCTCGTCCTCCGAGTACCAAACCTGCGTCAGCATCCTCTTTGTCGGCTACATCCTTGGCCAGATCCCGTCGAACATGCTCATTACCCGTCTCCGCCCTTCGTACTACATGGCAGGATGCATGTGTCTCTGGGCCGTCGTCAGCTGCTTGACTGCGCTCGCAAAGGACTTCAAGGGCTTGCTCTTGACTCGGTTCTTCTTGGGTGTGGTTGAGGCGCCGTACTATCCCGGTGCTCTATATCTGCTGTCGATCTTTTATACCAGGAAGGAAGTTGCTACGCGGATCAGTGTTCTCTACACTGGAAACATCTTGGCGACGGCCTTCGCTGGACTCATTGCTGCGGGCATTTTTGAGGGACTGGGAGATGTTGCAGGACTCCATGGATGGCAGTGGCTCTTCATCTTGCAAGGGTGAGTCAAGCAACCAACCCTACATCGCATGTTTGCCGCATTCTGACGGTTTCCAGCGCCGCCACCTTCGTCGTCGCTGTTGCTTCCGCCTTCATCCTCCCCGACGATCCTCTTCAGACCAAGTGGTTGACACCCTCAGAACGTGAGCACGCCAACGCCCGTATCGTGGCCGACACCGTGGGCGCCAAAGTTCAGACCAGCAGCTGGAAGGGTCTCAAGGAGGCCGGCAAGGATCCCAAGATTTGGCTGTTCGCTTTCATGCAGCATATGCATTTGGCTGCCAATGGCTTCAAGAACTTCTTCCCCACCGCTGTGGAGACCCTTGGATTCTCTCAGACCATTACGCTGTACGTCTGCCTCTCTATCATGCCACTGGAGTCCAAGCTAATGTTTCCTGCAGTGTTCTCACCTGCCCACCCTACCTCATCGCAGGCATCATCTCGATCTACTGGTCCTACCAATCTGGCCGGTTCAACGAGCGCACGTGGCATATCACCGCAGCCAAAGCCGTCGCGGTCTTTGGTTTCGTGCTCGCTGCCGCCACATTGAACACTGGCGCGCGCTATTTCGCCATGTGCGTGTTCGCTATTGGCACATACGCGGTGAACTCCATCATCCTGGGCTGGGTGTCCAGCACATGTGGTCAGACGAAGGAGAAGAAGGCTTGCTCTCTTGCTATCGTCAATACCATCGCCAATGCTTCGTTCATCTGGACTCCAGTAAGTCACCTACTTCGTCATGGCCGTCATGCGACGTCTTACTGACAGCACTTTAGTACCTCTGGCCAGACACCGATGAGCCTCGCTATGCGATCGCCATGGGCAGCTCAGCGGGTTTCTCGGTCGCCACGGCGCTGAGTGCGTGGGCCATGAAGATTTGGCTTAAGAGGATCAACAGCAAAATCAGGCAGACGGAGGATGAGTCGGTGCTGAGGTTCGCGTATTGAGTTGCTTCTGGATGCGCGTTCGACGCTGCGGTTCATTGATGAGGACATGACATGATGTGGTTCGGCATTCACGTTGGAAGATGCCAGATACCGCTACGAACTATGTACATACCCTGATGAAACGACTTCGAGAAAGTCCTGCGTCGTAACGTCCATACCAACTGAGATACCAACTGAACGTCGTATATCTGGGCTACCTGTCAGGCAAATGAGCAGAACGAATAGCAGTACAGTAGCACGAGAAGCAGAGGTCCAGTATGTCCTATGTTGGCCCTATGTACAACCTGCGACTAGGGACAAGGGACAGAAATAGTGCTCTCCTACGTAGGAACAGAGCGGCTAAGGGGACATCGAGGAGTGCACTGGCCTCTAGAGAAACACTTTTTGTGAGAACCTCGCGACTGCTACTTGTTCGACCACGTCCCGGGCTGTGATGTTCAATTGCACGTGAGAATATCGTCATAGTTAGTCAGCACTGGAGATGGCACTTCATGTTTTCGATATTGCCACCAGAACTCTTCTTCCATCATCTACGCCCCGATGCCACACTTCCCGGATAGCCAGAGTCAGTCGGCCGGCGTTGCGCCATCTAGAACCGTAGAGGATGAGGCCGCACGCAAAGAGCGTGTGCAGACCAAGAATAGGCGAATACGCTACCTTCAGCTTCATCCTGAATACTTTGAGGAACCCTCACTAGAGCTGGCAGGTAGGCGAAACTTGACACTGTTTTCGCTTCGTCTCGCAGAACCAATGGATGACCGCAGATCCACTCCTCTACGACAGGACAGTCCGCTATTTCCAGTCCGCGGAGCAACGAGAGAAGGAAGGTCGAGCCAAAGGATATGCGGGAACCCTGGAAGCTAACTTGCTACGCTCCGAGGCCAAGCTGGAAGCACTGCGACATCCTGATCCGAACAGTCCTATGGTCTACACAAAAGCGCCGGATGGTTCGATCACGGGTGTCGAACAGGACGTGGATGAACCGCCTCGGGGTAAGGAGGCAGGCTGGGAGCAATGGAAGGATGTGATGAGCTCAAGGTTTGTTAGAGGCGATGACGAGGACTTTGACTATGCTACCGTGGACGGAAACGAGGACTTCGGTGATAGGGATGAAGAAGAGCGAATCAAATTGGATGAGTACCTGGAAGGAGAGGAGGCTCGCTTTGTGGGAGAGGGCACGCCCAAGGGAGAGACGGGTGTGCAGGACTACTAAAGTCAGAACGTGATGGACAGACGATGGTAGTTCATAGTGAGCTGATCTTGTTTGATGAGCTTGTAGACCTAAAAGGTGGTCGACCCTAACCGTAACCATAACCATAGTTCTCCATGAACGTCGTTCCCATAAGCTCATACGAATATTGAGTAGACCTGGAAAGATACGCCACCTTGTCCCAAATCCAACTGTAAAAATTCGCCTCCCCGTGAAATGCACCTACAACGCAGTCGACGTTCTCCGCCACCCATATAAGACTGAAGGCGGGATACTCGCCGTTATACCTTGATCTACCAATCCTCGGAAGAGAGATAAATGCTCTGTGGGCCGCCGTCGTATGTTCCACCCTCGAACGTGCCCTTGTAGGCTGGCACAGAGTACCAGCACTGCGGGATTGAATCTTGCCCAGGCAGAGTGTCACTAGAGCAGTCTGTGTTAGCTGCGTGTTCTTCATGATATAGCAAGTCAAATAGCGAGACTAACAGATCAGCTTCGCCAGGGGTGCCACCAGCTTTAGCGCAGTCTACCTGCAGCTTCATATACGCTGGAGTATCGAATCCGAATTCCTCAGCAAGAGATTTGTGCTGGTCCTCAGACATGGTGAGGTATTGGCATCGATCGACCTGATTCTCACAAATAGTGAGGTCTGGGTATTCTTGGAAGCTGCGTGTTGTGGTGTTTAGCAGGGCTTCCCCATATGGAGAACGACTGGAAGTGCATACAGGTTCAGGCAGATGTCATCAACCCAGGCGGAGCCATATCCGCCATACTCGGCGCAAGATTCTTCGTCGTCCCAGGTAGTGTCGCCAATAACGGCGAAGTTTGCCTTGCTCATCGCCATGTCGACAATGCGAGGCCGGAATGCGTCGAATGCTCCTTTGAGCGTCTGATCCCAACCTACGTTAGCAGATAGTTCGACATCAAGAAGGAGAGGGCCAGACTTACGTCGTTGAAGGTCGAGTCAGACTCTCCGGGCAACATTTTGCCCTGTACAAAGTTAGCAGCGCCGACGAGAGCGCGAAGGATTCTCATAATCTGGAGAGAGGCTCGACTTACGTCCGAATAGAAGTGAGCAATCGGGTTCTCATTCGGATAAATCCCTGATGAGCCTTGCTATCCAGGAAGAAGGTTGTAGTCGTCGCCCTCCTCGGCGTGACCGGCAGCCATGCGGCCCATCTTCTCCAGAAACTCACGGGACTGCGTGAACAGACTTTCGAGGACGGGCTCGAGGTCTCCGCCGTCGATCTGGCCTGGATCTGCACCGTCTCCTATCGGATGGATAGACAGGTTAGCAAGTGTCTCGGAGCCGTCTTCAAGATTCACGATATCACAGAGGGTCGCAGAGCGCTTAATGCTGTCTGGGGGAACCTTTTGGTCCCTTGATTTGACGTACCGATATCGATGATACCAAAGGTGCCACCAATAATGTAGGTAGATGCGCCAAACGCACCAAGCGCCTTCGTGGTGGATGCGGCTACAGCAGCATTGGCTTCCGCATTGGCAATGGCCGTGTCAATCTTTTTCAAAGCATTGATCTTGGCAGTGGCGTCGTTGATATTGTTCGCCCAAGTTCGAACGCCGCGTAGAGTCTGACATGCGCATGTTAGCCGAACCTCTCCCAAAGTACAATCAAGTACCGGGTCATGCTTCAACATGACCATAGCCTGGTGGTTGTAGCAAGGAATGAGTAGAAGATGTCACTCACGCCGACTCTCGCAGCAGTAGCCGCAGCACGGGCACCAGCAGCAATCCCAGCACCACCTGCAGTTCCTCCCTACCACGATATCAGTATCGACGACAATTTCTGGGCAGAAGAGGGTACGGACGATGAATTAGAAGATGACTCCGAGCAGGCTGGCTAATGTGTCCAAATCGTTGGTCGCCGGAGGCGCCGTAAAGACCTCCGCTATCCTCTCAAGCGATAATAGGTTCGTGATAGTGGTGTCCTGCAGGTACTCGTGGGCGATGTTGAGCTTCGAGTGCATGCCGACCAAGGCTCGAAGTGCCCAGTAGTAGGAACCTAGTACAGTTAGTTGTGTCCCAGACAGTTACGCTGTTGGGTATCGAAGCTTACCGTAATTTCGTCGGGCAAAGTCCTCGCATTCAATGTTAGGATCGCATTCGCCGCCTGGTATACCGCAGCCCTTGAACACTGTCAGTTTCTGTGGATTTCCACAAAAGCGAGGAGGGTCAACTCACTCCCAGGCCATTGTCGCCAGCGGTGGGCATCGCAACCTCCATCATATGGTCTGCCCATTTGTTGTTGGGACCGTCGTCTCCGGTCACCAGTTCAGCGAAGTTGGCCAGCCGGTTGTAGAGGTCAGCCGTGTCGTGCACATGTGGGAAGACTTCTTGCGTGGACGCTTACCATGGGCCGACACCCAGGTCTCCGTTCTCCCAAAGTAAGTTGATACTTTCTCCGGAGAGCAGATCCCAGTTCTCACACCAGTATCTACGAGGGTATCAGCAACGGCTCCTCTTATCTTCTATCGCAAAGTCCTTACGCGACATTCATCTCCTGGTAAAGCTCATCGGATGGTTCTTCTACCGGCGGGTCCGCCTCTTCCGCTGGGGTTCCGTAGGAGGGGTTTCCTCAGTCACCTCGCCATCGGTGGTGGTTGTCACAACCTCCGGAGTGGTCGGTTCAGGTGCAGGGGTTGGAAGACAAGCCGCCGGAGTGCTGGCCGCTCCGATCAACGCCTCGCACAATACATCGACAGCGTTCTGACTCGGCGTAGCTTGAGGGGCAGGGAATGGAACTGCAGCAACAAATGTGGACAGGCCTGATATGGCCACGGCCCAAGCTGTCTGCGCCATAACGAAGGTACGGGAGATAACGATGGTAGGATCTGTTCACGGAAGGCCTCCTTGTGGACGGTCGATGCGCTTTGTTCGTAAACGACACGTTGGGGCGTCGGGGCTGTTGGCGTTTATAATCCATCTTGTGGCTCGCTCGTCTTCCACGGATCATTGCGAGTTATGCCTGTCGCCCGCGAAGGATGTAGTCTTTCGAAGCATGAGACTCTGGCGTTCTGGGCATTCGTCCTTTGCATGGGTCGTGATTTGAGTCTGGAGATAGGAAAGATACCAAGAGCCAGTTTGTCATTTCGAAGTCCTGTGCTTGCGATCGATGCGAAACGGGTGAATGGTGGATGATCACTTGGCATAACGATAATGCTGTGTCGCGTGTGCATGGTCAGAGCGCTTATGGAGATATGGAGGTGATGGTGAAATTGTGTAACAGATCGCTGTAGGGGTGGACCACGCTCTGGCAGGATCGATCTTGGCACCTTTTGGCGAGGAAAAGATAAGAAGTCTTGGACAGTCGCCGGGAAGATTGAGCATCGAACCTGACGTTCACGTACCTATGTACGGCGTGAAAACACCTCCTCGTGTACTCCGTACAGGTAGAGACACAGCGACACGAGTCATTCTACATCTGCCATCTCCATCTCCACCTCGCGGGAAGGGAGCAGATTGTGTGATCCCGTCCCGGTCGTCAGTAGGCCGAGTCGTAGAAGGTGCGGCAGTGCTCTTGGCTTCATCACTAAATGCTTGCTGTCGGCTGGGTTGTATTTGCTTCGGCTCAACTATAGAAGGTTGCTTAGTAGGCACACTCAGGTGTGCAGACCCTGAGGCAACGGTTGTCCTAGAGGTCCAGCCAACAGGCTCTACGATCATGGGCTGAGCTGTTGTGCAAGATGTGACTGTATCAGGAGCTCTTCTCCTTCGACTGGTCTCCTCACTCCAGGACAGCGCCTTCTGTTGATCAGAGAGACGTTTCGATGGTAAGCAGTCACGACTAGCCAAGCTGCAAATCCCGCAGTCTTTTCTGCGTGCAAGATGTTCTCAATGTCGTTGCTGGAAGAGTTCGCCCGCAGTCGGTCCAGATAGGGCAGATAGTCACAGAGAGTTGAAGTCCGAAGTTAGCTCATGCCAAGGATAATCCTACATCCTACATCCTTCATCCTTCATCTTATTAACTGTTCCTCCCGCCCTAGACAGCAGAAACGTTGTATCCAGATGGGGTATACTGCTCGAAGACCTCCCAGTCTGCTTGGCCGACCTTGCTCCGGATCTATATCAGCCGTTGTTTTGTAGCTCGGTCTGCACAGACATCAGGAGCGCTTCGACCATCAACTGAAAGATGCGGATGCTCCGATTCAAGCCGGCAAAGCCTGGTAATACCTCACATGGCCAGGGCCCAGTCCATGTGAGTTGGGCCTAAGACATAATCCTGCTGCGGCACACAAATATGGTCAAACCACCTCACTCTCATGAGCGAAGGAAGTGCGAGATCTTGGCATGAGTTGCAGGATTTCAAATCGCAATAATTGCTAAAGAGAGATGAGCATTGAGAGGACCCACCGACTCCGCGACATCATGGCATCTCGTTTCTGTGATACCGCTTGGTTGTTTTGAAAATTCATGAGTATTCCTTAGGTTCCGGGACTCTTCGATGCATGGTTTTTGTGGTTGATGTTTGCCGTGTACAACCAGCAGTCACTGATATGCTTCTGCAGTCAGTACCTCGATGTCTCCATGCTTCTTGTCAAGTAACAAGCATCGTCTGGAATCTGAGCTTTGATCCACTTCATTCAAGTACCAGTGAAGACCCACCTGCGATCGATTTGAAACTTTCCCAGAGTCCACTTCGACCGGATCTGTTGGATAGCTCGCACAACCGGGAGTATTACCAGCAGCCAGAATCCCACGACTTGGCCTCTGGATATTTGTGGCTAAGGCGACCGCATGTTGAGCAGTGGAGACATGTTGTCGTACGCGGTTCGGGCAGTGTTGCCTCTGGACAGAAAGAACCAGGTTATCGACAAGTCAAACCAACAGAAGGGTTTTCCGAGACATGACCAAGCACGATGCGGTGCTTTGGTATAGTTTTGGTTCCATCAAGAGTCTGAGATACTTGTTTCCTCCTCTACACAACGCCTCAGGTCCCAAGCCGGGAGGGGCTTCACTGTGGGAAGTGATCAACACTGGCATCGGGACCACTCGGGTTTGACGATAGTTCACAGAAGCATTCAACGCGATCTTAAGGCTGCACGCAAGCCCATGGGCCCGTTGGACACACACCTGTTGAAATTGAATCCGCTGTATGTGCCTCTCCGAGATCGACGCGTGCCTTTCCGAAGCGTGTGTAAAAATGGCAGGCTAGAAAAAGTTCTGCCACTCACATTAAGTCCTCGTAAGGGTCGAGGGCTCCGGCAGGACAATCGATAGCGACACCTCCATCGTGCAGATCGATCGTTCGTTTTCGTGAGGCTCAAGAAGTCGCTGGGCCGTGAGCTCAGTGTGACCAACGGAAGGCGAGGAGGCAAGCAACCACATCACGCAGAAGCAAAGTGGCGGTTTGTCTGCCGCGCCGTTTCCAGACTGTGGTGGCGCGTTTGCCTGTGAGTAGATTTCTCTCCGACTTCGTACGTCTTGCTCTCGTTGGTAGATCACGACGAAAGCAGGAAGAAGAAAGTCCAAGCATAGCAGGCTGTTGCCGAGGTGGGGCGGGCTGGCCCGAGTCGTCGTCGTCACCACGAGGCGGGAATGTGCAGCAGGATTTGACGGAGGCCTGTAAAAATAGATGGCTGACATCTTATTGTGTCTCTATACCAGTCTTTCTTGTGCCACCGTCAAATTCAATCTGCTGACCTCTCCTCTTCTACCTTGCCAACGTATCTTCATGCTGAGATTCTGGTGAATACCCTCGCCAATAACGGCAATCTGAAACACGCTATCTTGTACCTTTGTACTCGTACCTAACGAACAGGGGTCCACTTGTGCAACTTTTCCAAGACTTTCTCAACTTCTCAACTTCGACAACACCTACGATAGCCTCAAACACATTAAAGCAGGCGGGAGGCATATTTGCATCAGTATCGAATCCTACTCTTGGCCTGTGGTAGCAGGTCTACCATCGGAATGTCCGGCCATGGTTACGCGGGGCCTAGGTTCCACGAAGACTTTCCAACCACAGCTGACGCGCCATTGAGGCCCTCAGAAGCATACAATTCGATGGATCCGCATCAGCAACAAAATCACGGACGAACGCTTCCAAGGAGACCAGTGGCACCTTATGCGAGGCAACCAGCAGCAGCATCGCCGCCGCCACCATCATACCGGAGCAATGGCGATCAGGAACCGTACACACCCTACCGGCCAAACGCAGGCACTCCGGACCAGAGTCACTACGGTGCTGCTGCAGTGGGCGGCGTGGGTGCAGCTGTTCCACAAGCTCCACGGGGTGAAGATGGTCCTTATGGGCACCAGCAAGACTACTCGCAACATCAAGACCCGTTCGCACAGTCCTACTCGTCCGAGTCAGTGCCTGCAAGCGGGCAGCAAAGTCTGCACAGCGCTCATTCGGTGGGGTACGGCTACGGTTACGACCAGTCCATGCCCGGTGGAAGGCAGCCTTACCGTGGCGATGGCTACGACGAGTTCATGGATCCGCGAAACATCGCAGACGATGGCGAGGATGGTCTTGAAGCCCCACCGCCACGACCAAGGAGTAGATTTGCTATGGCTGGCGTAGCAGGTGGTGCAGGCGCAGCCACTGGTCTCAAGGCGTTCACCAACGGAGATGCAAGTGGCAGCTATGGTCCAGTGAAAGGAGGAAGTGATGGCGTAGAGAAGAGCGAATGGCTGAAAAGCGAGAGTACAAGCAAGAAAAAGCTGAAGTGGATTGTAATATCCGTCATTGTCCTCATCATTCTTGGAGCAATAGCAGGAGGAGTTGCTGCTGCTCTTCTCAACAAAAAATCCAACTCATCTTCTGGTGGCGGCGGCCGGGGCTCTTCAAGCAATTCGGATGGTATCTGGGACATTGACTCTCCACAAGTCAAAGCGGTGCTCAACAACAAAGACCTACACAAAGTGTTTCCCGGCATGGATTACACGCCGTACAACGCCCAATATCCCGCTTGTCTCTCCAACATGCCGTACCAGAACGATGTCACCTTGGATGTTGCAGTTCTCGCACAGCTCACACCGGCCATTCGACTGTATGGAACCGATTGCAATCAAACCGAGCAAGTACTGAAGGGGATTGACCTCCTCGGTTACAACGACACCATGAAAGTCTGGCTCGGCGTCTTTCTCGGAGACAACTCCACGACCAACGTTCGCCAGCTAGACCAGATGTACGACATCCTGGACAATTACCCGTCCTCACACTTTGCTGGCGTGATAGTGGGCAACGAGGTGCTGTACACTAAGTCGATCACCATCGACGAACTTGCGAGCCAACTCACCAAAGTCCGGCAACAGCTGGCTAAACGCAGCATTGATCTGCCGGTTGCAACATCAGATCTGGGCGACAACTGGACACCGGGCTTGGCTGCCGATTCCGACATTGTGATGGCCAACGTGCATCCTTTCTTCGCGGGCGTGACGCCCGACAAAGCTCCCGGCTGGACCTGGGACTTTTGGGATTCGCGCGATGTTGTGCTGAAGTCAAACTCCGGTGGCAAGTATCCTGCCAACATCATCAGCGAGACTGGCTGGCCTACGGAGGGAGGAAACGATTGTGGAAATGGTGCTAAGTGTCCGACTAAGACTGCTGGCGCGATCGCGGGCATTGACGAACTGAACACGTTCATGGACGGCTGGGTGTGTCCCAGCATTGCGAATGGCACAACCTACTTCTGGTAAGCGAGATGCTTGACAAATCCACGTGTACAGTTGCTAACAGAAGCGTCTGCAGGTTCGAAGCATTTGACGAACCTTGGAAGGAGGTCTTCAACGATGCGAAGACCGGTGACTTCTGGGAGCCACACTGGGGTCTGTTCGACGTGGACCGTAACCTGAAGAAGGGCGTTAAGATACCGGACTGTGGTGGAAAGACGCTGACCACGCCGTATTGATCTATCGCTGTGTGGTCGGGAGGTTTTGAGCTAGCTATGTCACAGCGACACGTGGAATGATCGGCGCGTTTTCAGGGAGCGGTTGTATTGATCTGGCATGGCGCTATGGAGTATTAGCATTGATTGGTGGTCATATTCAGGAACAACAGATGTATAGATCTCACGCATGAAAAACACATCACCACATACTTTGCGCCTACTCCTCACGTTACAGTCCTTGGTGTTCTCGAGAGTAGCGATTGTGTAAATAATGGTAGGTTAACGACCGTAGTAGCAACACCGTCAGCATGGATTTCGAAGAGGGTGCTGTTTAGACCAGTGCCTTGTGTTATCCTCTTGGGCTCGAAGCACGAAGCATAAGGGTGTAGCATAAACTACAGTGGCAGCATCGGCAGCATCGGCAGCACGGATTCGGCGAAGGACCTCGCGTTGTCCTCTCGTAGACTAGACTAGAAGAGAGATGGTGCTTCGACGACTGCAGCAGCACCAGTAGTCCGGGTTTCGGGAAGGATGCAGTAAGACCTGATCACAACACGTCCGGTGGGTCCTCGAACTCTTGTCCTTGTGGACGTAGAGAAATGTTCGGTCAGATGTCGGATGTTTCTCGGCGGCATTGGATCACTTCATCACTCCCTTTGGTGTTCCAGGACCACCAGCACCACAAACACCTCCTACATGCACTCATGACACGACTATTATGTCGTTCCATCCTCGCACCCAGTTCTGTGCCTAAAGCTCCTTTGATCTGACCACCAATGCTGGGGACTTGTGATAGGGGAGTGCTTGACCTTCCAACCTTCCTCGAGCCCGTTCTTGCACTTTCCGCTACATGTCCGGCCAGCTATCAGACGCTGAGACGCCAAAACCTGGGCAGTACAGCCGTCTATACCACTAGTGATGGCCATAATGAATGCGGCTCTGGAGGTCTACTGGCCAGATGAACTACCCGAGTCTTCTGACCGTCCCGGGAAGATCCGTCACCGTTGCAGCAAGAATTGAAGAGCTCCAGCATAACTTCTACGCATCACTCAACGACGGGTTGTATCCCGAATGCATGGACCCAGGAGGGGCGGGTACCTACCACGTGAACTCTACACTCCGACCCCATCCTCATTGCATACCCTTCTCCAAGTCCTCCAGTATACGAGCGTAGGTCCTTTGTTGAAATATTAGATTGTGCAATGATCGGCATTGTCTACATCTTTTGTTTACATCCTTTCTTTGGTGCATTTATACAGACTCGACAGGTCTGCACGCCGTTATCACCAGTGTCAGAGCAGAACCAAGTCACAAACTTCGAATCACAACTACCAAGATGGACGCACAACTCGCAGGCTACCGCACCCTTCTAGGCCTCTACCGACCTGATACCCAGTCATTCACCTGTCCTGGCCATACAGCCGTGTCGCTGAACCATCGATGTGGTGTCACTATCTCCGTGGCTAGAAGACACGAGGTAGACGACCTTCTGCGCCGAGTCCTTCCAGCATCGGCGATGGACTTAGGAGACCTGCTGGCCGATATCGCTCGCCTTGTCTTATGCCGGCACCACCAAAATCAAGCGCAAGAGATCTCTTTTCCCTGGATCCACCTCGTGGCAACTCATCGCTATTCCGAGAACTTTCCTGCCGACGATGCTCAGTCGGATGTCGAGGAACGACTGCCAAAGCCTCCTGCCAGCACCACGCCAGCGATTACTAACATAGAGCCCGAGCCTGAGAACTGTGGTATTTGCCAGGTCGAGCTTACGGAGCCGGTTCGAACACCCTGCGGCCATCTGTACTGTCTCAATTGTTTGAGACCGTGGTATGGTCGCCGAACTTATATCAAGAGCTGTCCAATGTGTCGAAGTTTGGTGGACTGGGACGAGCTTGTCTCGGTCTAAGGTAAGTGGGCTCGAACTTCTCAGTTATCTACTTCGTTAGCTGCATGCAATATCCAAGGTACGTATATCAGATCATCAGCTTGCTCTACCACTGTCCTCAGTCCATTCTCCAAGTAGTTACCCAGCGATGTGCTCTTGATTCCCCTCTCGCCGCGGGTCTCTCATACTTTACTGCTCTGCGATGCTGAGCAACTCTAAACGCCAAGCGCAGCGTTGAGTCGAGGTCTATACCTCAACAGTATACAACTGTAGCTCAACGGCTTCTGATTCCTACACACCGCCGTTGATTCACATAAGAGGAAAGTGAATCGGCGGCCGATACCTGCTCCCCGACACATTGCCAGAGAAAGAATCGCATTGTCCGAATCCTTTGTTCGCTCGCCCCATATACCCAGCTCCTCCACCCCCTCGAGTCCTCATGTCCCAACAGAACGCACCCTCAAGCCACCAGCATGGCCGTCCCAATCGAGACCTACCGCACCATCCTCAATCTCCACAACCCGCGCGCCAACGCTGAAACCTGTCCAGGCCACTCTACCCCCCGCAACCGTCGCTGTGCCATCCCCCTAGGGCCAGAAAACCAAGCCCAGGTGAACAACGTCCTAGGTCTAATCCGCGACACACCCGCAGATATCCCAGCACTAGTAGCTTTGGTCGCCAACCTCACCCAGGCACTTCTGTGTCGTCACCACCTCCTGCAAGATCGCCACCGAGTCGGCATGGCTTTGATAGAGGCGTTCATGGAGCAGAAGTGGTTGGAGGAGGACGAGGACGAGGACGAGGACGAGGAGGAAGAGGAACAGGAAGAGGAATACGAACTAGCTGATCTGGAGGATGTTGTGTTGCCGAGGCCGGTGCTACCGAGACCACCGGTCAATTCGAATCAGGGTGTGTACGTGGGAGGGTCGGTTTGTGGAATCTGTCTTGATGAGACAACGGATACGGTGCTAACTCCATGTGGACACTGCTTCTGTCTCGGATGTAACGGAGTTCTTCAACAGGTGGACCAAGTTCTGTCCGATGGATCGTACGGAGATGAGCTGGAATGAGCTCGTGATGGCGTAATTGCTCGGAACGGACGATCGATCCCTGGACAGATTCGTGCAACACTTCGTGGTAGCCACCAGATCTGCCACATCGGACAACAATTAGAGTCAGGCGATCATACTACGGACGCAAACGTGCAGCACTTTTTTAATGATGGTGGGCAGGAGAACTGCTTGCTGTGAGGCGAGTATTATTGGCTTGGACGGAGCTCGTAACTGTGGACTCGGAAGCGTAGCTCTTGATCGTGTGACCAAGTTGCTTCTTGCTGGTACATTGTTAGCCAATTCTGAAGAACGTAGCTATTATCCAACAGCAATTCTGATATGATCCGTAATCGATATTCGTTCATGGAGTCGCTTGTTCGTCTCTCTTATTGCTTGTCTCGTACACGGCGACTGGTTGGCAGATAGAGACACTGTACCTCAGGTGGCACTGAGAGCTCGGATGGCTGTTGTGCCATTGACTTTCCCGATCGTCGTCCGTGATTTTTCGTGTACAAGCCAGTCGACTGATACATACATATATATTAGATGTGTTTGCCTCGGCGGTATCGGAGCACTTCCATTGCTCCAGCCCCACATGCAGTTGGCTGTCAACATCACACGTCACTTGGAATGCTAGGTATCTTTCGATTCTTCTCTTGAGTCCCTCGGACTGATACCGACAGTCATATTAAGAATATTGAGTATAGTTGCCGAGACTGCAACGGTGTAGCTGTTGTCGATACTGAAGGGAGCGAGCACTGAGCTTCTGGCCTCTGTTCATCTCGATCAAACTCTGTTGGATAAATTCTTGCTGGCCGATCTGGTATCGCACGTTACAGCACGAGTAATGGCGTCCCACACTGAATCTGCCGCTCAGCAGGTCTTCCGGCTGCCTGAGCTCCTGGAACTGATCCTGCTATCTCTCCCGCAAAGAGATTTGCTACTATCGCAACGAGTGTCCAATAGCTTCCTGCAAACGACGCAAGGTAGTGTCCGCCTGCAACGCGCGCTCTTCTTTGCTCCAGATTGGAACCTCGAAGGCCGCCAATTCGACCCTTACGCCTCTCACAATCGACCTGGACGGAAACCGGAAAACAATCGCCTTCTACTCAGAGCGTTTCCAGGATGCTATCCGACCGTGACATTAGTGATCCTCAATGACGGCACACGATCATCCAACCAGGATCTCGACCAGGAAGAGAATGGTGACAGGGAGCATTGGAGCTGGGACGTCTGCATCTCGTTCCCAGCTGACCGCGCACCAGAGACGAAGGCTGCCGTGATGTTTCCTGAAGCCTCCTGGAGACGGATGTTCCTCTCTCAACCGCCGTGCACATCACTCCACCTTGTGCGGCGCTGGCAGCGGAGTCCGAGGCCGGCGGTGGTGAGAGAGGGCGGACTTACGATGGGAGAGTTCGTGAACGAGGCGACGAAGGAGAGGGTCCATGATGAAATGGACGCAGTACCAGCGACTGACGAGGTCCAAAGCACAGAGCGCTGCGAAGGGGCGGAGTCCAAAGCAGCACGAAGCTGGCATCGCAGTTTCATCTCGTCCGATCGTGACTGGCACTTCGAGGGCAACATCAAGTGTAGCAGTATGAGTCTGGGCGATGACTGGGAGTGCGAGGAAGTATAGCATCGTGGACATGTCGTCCAATCTAGAGGCGAGTGAAGCTGTATGATCATGTCCTGTTGCCTAGATGACCACAAGGTCTTGCACAGCACAGAACCTACCTATCTGCGAGGCTTGCTGCCTTCCAGTATCGCCAACACCCGCCGGTCCCTGGCGATTACTCCAGTACGTACAATTATGCTGTAAGTCGAACGTAATATCAGAGCTTCGACGAGCCGCGATGATGTGCCGTCAACACCACACAACGTTGCAAACCTTGATAATCAGTGTTCAGCCGCGTCGGTGGGGCCGTGAGACAGTTATCTCGCCTGCAGGGACCGTTGTACTATGAAACGTGATGCCGCCACAAACCGTTCTGACCGTTCATAAAGTTTCAGTAGAGTTCAGATGGCCGTTTTCATAAGGTCAGTGATGGGTGAATTGATATGTGTGGCGTTCACTGTGAACGTTATATGGCTCCACTCGACGTCGTCTGGTGGTCTCAGTGGTGGGAAGCGGATGTCTAGCAATCCGAGTGGACTTTAGCAAGATAATGAAGATATGTCTTCGGCGGTCTGCGAGGACTGAAGGATGTCACCAAGGCGGCGTTGGTAGTCGAGGTAGTGCAATGGATGTGTTGTAAGACCAGAATTTCGGAAGAAACCTACAACATGAGTGAGCACGGCATAACCTACCACTCGCATGTCTGCGGTATTGTCTGTCGTCGAATGTTCCTCTCGGTCCGACAGCTCCTGCAGTCCCGCTCCGATAAACGTCGTTCGACTCCAGCGCATCGCACGCCTTGAAGTTCAACAACCTCGGTCACAAATTCGCATGTCTCGGGTAGTCTTTCCGAAGAACCCAGCACCAAACGGCAACAACCGCGGCCATCCTACAGGCCTCTGTGGTTGGTCTGACGTCTGAAACTAGCGTCCTGCCTCCAAGGAGCAGGCTCTCTATCCAGCCTGGCGCAATGGCGCCTGCAAAGCCGTTGATAAAAGCCTCAGCAGAGCTAGAGTCGATCAAGCATCATCTCCAGTCAGCAGAATCGCACAATTACAAGCGAGCTATCTTGCAAATTCTTCTCCATGAGTCTGGACTTGACTGTTGAAGTCAGCAAAAGCCACGACAGGCCTTGAAATCTCCGCATGGATCTGATCCGGGTACAAAGAACTGCCTAAACAGGCCAGCCTGTCGCACCCTCGAGGGTGTGTGCCGGCAGTCAAGGGGCCCTGAAGCGGTCCCGCGCGTTCCGCAGAGCAAGGTCGCCACGTGAGATCCATGTCGGGCATGGGTTTGTGGTGGAAAACCAACGGTTGTTGCGACCTCGGCGATCAAGTGGCACGGACACCGAGCTGTCACCAACGTTCGCGACGAGCGCACGCAAACCTATCAGACTTTGCGCCGTTGCGGGCGATAACAAGTCGCGTTTCCCTGTTTTGTGCATTGCTGTCGGTAGAAACTCCGTCACATCTCCGCAAGCCGCGCGCAGTCTGATTCGTTCGCAAGCTTGCGAAAGACTGGAGACGGATCCTGCAGAAGAGCATGTCGAGCGTCAGATGCAGGAGGAGATTGCGGACGGCCGAACATCAACAATCACGCTCTCACGCTCAAAGGATGCCTGAAGGCGCAGTACCGGGTTTTCGATTCAGCAGCAGGACTTTGACGACTCATCAAAGGCAGACGTCGTTGATTTTGCTCATATGAGATGTGTTTGAAGGCCACCGTTCAAGTTTTGATCAAATGGCTCAGTGGCGCGCAAGCTTTCGTGCGGATAGCCGGACCCTACCAGAGATGTTCAGCCTATCATTACTGAGAGTCGACCCAAGAGCTGCTCTAAGCGATGTTTGATGGCTTCCACGCTAGAAAAGCCTGCATCGTGGCAGACCAGCTTTTACCGGGCTATCCACGTCTATAACGCACCACATGCGTCGACTGCATGTTCATGTCAGCGATCGAGACTCTGCGGTCTCCGCCTCTGACGAATTGGCTATTGATAAAGCTCTCTCATGCGTGCCGCATTTTTCGCTGTCTGGAATATATTGACGGGAGATGAGATGGGGTAAAGATCAGCGGCGGACACGCAAGAGCGCCCAGTCGGAAGCTAGCGACCGTTACACCCTAGACTAATGTAATGCGGGGGCCACCAGTTGCAGGGCCAAAGCTAAATAAACAGTTGATCAACCTGCCGTAAACGTACCAAAGATATGAACTTTGTGGCCGACCATGGAAGGAGACGGCATGGAGACGGCGTGGAAACGACCAATTGCCTGGTACTTACGATCGTGTGGACCGAGGTTCGGGAAGGCTGATGGGACTCCTGACACGCTGTGGAACCGTGCAACGAAACCAACATCTGTGAGCGTGGTCCTTCCGATATCCGCGAATCGTGCAAGATGAAAGGAGTTGCAACACCTGGCCGAGGTTGTGCTATCTCGTCCACGTGAGCTGGATGATGTCGTGCGTGCGCTGTATGCCGTGCACGAGGAGGTGCATCGAGGAATGGTCATGTTGTTGCGAGCTCGAATTGCCGTGTGAGGTGAAATGCTGCAGTGCTCCTCCTCATCGGGAGCGGAGCACGTCAGCTGGGCTCGAGCGGTGGGGCCACTGCTTCATGCGAGCCCGCTGAAATGTGGATGATGTGGTGATGTGTGCTTTGGTGGTGTAGATGTGCGGAGTGTTCAGCAACAGTGTTGCTTGCCTTGATCATTAATGACGGAAGCACATCCGGCTGGTAGGTCGTAGGTCGTGGCTGGAGTGTGACAGAACGTGGGATTTTAAGTTGGCAGGGGTGGACTAAGATAAGGCGTTTCGTGTTTCCCACTAGCGCATATAGCGGCCTCCACCACGCCCCGACAGCGCAAGCGAGCAGGTAGCGTTTCTTGCCCACATCGTATACCAGCGGCGGCGCATCCTGCCGGCCAGTCGTCTCGTGTCGTCCTGTGGGTTATTATAGGTGGTGCAGCCTCCCTGTCTGCTCGCCCTGCACCTTTTTAACCTTAAAAAACCTCACCTCTGCTCCCGCCGGTCCCCTGCTCGCCGAACTGCGCGCCCGTTACACCTACCAGGCAGCCTTGCAATCGCCTCGCCGCCTCCGACCCACCACCGCACCACACCACACCACACCACACCGGCCCAGCAGCCGCCGACGCATGCACCGCGCCTGCTGCCGCTGTACGACCGGCCACGAGCAACGCCGCGGACGAGCCAGTGGAAGCTTTCGGCCATGGTAAGTGAATGCAGCCTGCTGCCCTCCCGAGTCGCTGTTCCAAACTCTCCTGCTCACGCTGCCCACTTTCCAACCCCCTGGTCTCTGCCTGACCCTCCATCGATCATCCATGCTCATCTCGCATACCCTTCACAAAACACATCAATGTCCATCATGCACGCTGCACCACCCTCTCCGGTACTGCTGACCTGTCATTCACGCCCCTCTTTTCTGCGCTCATCACGTTACCCGTCCGCGCCTGCTGCTCTCCATTCCCTTTTATCAACTTCACCTCATGCCCAGCACCACATTCAAACTCTAAAAGAACAAGCGCATTACACCGCAGCGGAACCTGTCCCCCGCCGTACCCCTCCGACCTGCGAGAGATCATCTGCCTCGCCGTTGAACTCTCCTCTTCCCTGTTCCTAGCCACAGCGTTGGCTTTCCAACGGTCAACTTTACACCCTCGCTTCCCTTCCGCACTGCCTTAAACAGGGATCTCGGCTCCTCTTTCAAGAACATCAAAACTCTGCGCGGCGTGTGTCGTTTCAATTGTTGCTATTATTTTCCGATCTTTTTGCTAATCCGTCCCGCCACAGAACCACCTACATCCTGCACAACAGGGTCCTCCTCAGCAGAACCCTCTGCATCATCCACGTTCGGCAGGGTTGATACAACAACATCGATCCGACTCGCCTTCACAGGCATCAAACCCTCTCCAATCATCTGCGCAGGGACCGTACGCCTCTCCGCATTCGTCCACTCATAGTCTGTCCCAGCAGCAGCATCATTCGCCTTACGTCGGATCTGTACCGAGCATCTCGCAGCACCATCCAGGTGAAACCACGTTCTTCGGCGCGCATCCCAGTCCGTACAGCACAAACAGTGTGCCTGGGAGCTACACGTCTTCAGGTAAGCAACGCTCACTCTTGCGATCAAGTCTGGTTGTGTCGTCTTGCGCACCTCATTGATCGATGGCGTCTTCAGTCAAAGGGCTTGGAATAACCTGTGATCCAGAACCCGGCGACAACATGGCAGCGCAGGCGGCCATGAGCCGGCCGCCGTACCCGCCAATCTCCAGCTATCAAACACCGCAATCAAACTCCCCGGCATCGATACACTCACCGCAGACCGACGCCCATGGACGACCGATGTATGCGATACCGTCCATGCAACAACAGATGTACTATCCTCAGCCAACGTACCAAATGCAGCAGCCCCCGTATGCCCAGCATCCGCAAAACAATCACCATCCATCCATTACTTCGGCCCCTGGGACACTTTTGTCGTCATATCAGCAAGCAATGCCGCAACAGCCGCAACATCCAAATCAACCACAGCAACTCGATACCAAGCCGAACCCGTCAACGCTCCAACGACCGGGTTCAGTCATCGCACCACCCCATGGGACACCGCAGACTCCATCCGGCCAGCAAGCACCCAATCTACCAAACTCCTCAAGTGGTCCCAATCCCAGCGCGGCTCCCGGCCCGATTCCAGCTACCACGCCTTTGGTTGTACGTCAAGACAACAACGGCGTACAATGGATCGCGTTCGAGTATTCCCGTGATCGCGTCAAGATGGAGTACACCATTCGCTGTGATGTCGAGTCGGTGAACACGGAAGAATTGAGCGCTGAATTCAGATCAGCAAATTGCGTGTACCCGAGAGCGTGCAGCGGCAAGGACCAGTACAAAGGCAATCGTCTGCAGTACGAGACCGAATGCAACGCGGTTGGTTGGGCTTTGGCACAGCTAAATCCGCCCCTTCGAGAGAAGCGCGGCCTCATTCAACGCGCAGTCGACAGTTGGCGGAATAGCAATCAAGACGTGAAGCTGCGGAGTCGCAGGGTACGAAGGATGGCGAAGATTCATACCAGGAAGACTACTCCGGGTATGCCATCTGGTGCTGCTGGTCAGCCATCAGGTCCGGCAAGCGCTGGTCCACAAACTACTCAAGGTATGGCCCCTCCTGGACCAGCACGACCCCTTGATTTTGGTATTAGTGGCATGCTGCAGCAACAATACCACCATGTCGACCCTCGTTAGACCGTCGGTGGTGGTGTTGTTCACAGCATGTATCACCAAATGTGAACGATGCACTGCGTTACTGCTGTTTTATTCCCTTTCTCGCATGACGGAAACACACGGGGTTGCCCTGTTAGTTTCAAGCACCGTACACGTACCGATTGTACGGTATAGCTATTGCTGTTGCACATACGCGCATCCTTGATCGTTGTATTATCGCTTGCACAACACATCCCCTGTCTACCTCGCTTGCTTTCCGAACATACCCTTGCCTCGCATCACACACGGAAGATCAGCGCTAATTATGTCTTACCTTGTAGCCGGAAATGAATACAATAGCGCCCCGGCACATCATCACCAAGCACCCGCACCGGGTGGGCAGCAGGACCTCACCTCGCCGTCGTCTGCAACACAACGATACGCTCAGAACTTCTACCAGACATACCCACAGCAACCCAACGTCGGCGGTCCGGGCATGTTGCAATCAGTCCACGATGCCATGAGTCCTATGCATGCCCGAGCATCGACGCTCGCGAATGCGGATGTGAAGGAGGAGCAAGAAGAGAGTCGGAAGCGGAAGCTCTTCGGCGACGTTCCAGACGCCAAACGCAGGAAGTTCATCCTTGTCGAAGACGGCCAGCGCAACCAGCGTGTGCGCGTTCGTGTCACGCTCGATCAGGTCAACATGCAAGACTTGCCAGATGCCCACCTCCGCATCAACGCAGTCTATCCACGCTCGTACTATCCTAGGCAAGACGGAACGCCGTCTGCATCACCACGAATCCGTGCTCAATGGGACGATGAGGACGATGAGACGGCTGGCGAAGCAGGTGCGAAGAGGGGATCAGTGATGGTGCAGGTGCCGTTGATGGAGGGCGAGGACGCGAAGATGGCCGTACCACGTATGACGACGTCACGGCGGAACAAGGAGATTGCGCTGAATGAGCTGGGTGCGCGCATGTCATGGCAGCAGGCGAGGACTTTTCACAATCGGCCATTGTTCTTGCAGAAGTCGCGTAAGTCGGCACTCACGCCGTCTCACGTGCGTCGCCGTGCTAACGATCTCCCAGTGGACGCCTACCGCAATAAGATCCGTCAGTCGATGGCACAGGAGGACCAGGATATTGTGGAGGTTGCTCCGCACTTCGAGACGCGACCTGGCAAGAGGAAGTGGCTGGCGCGGAAGAGACCTGCGACACGCGAGGCGCAAGCGGCACCTGAGACGACCTAGGAGGTCGACCCTGGGCTGTACAGCGCCCCTGCCGTGAAGCAGTCCGCCGATGGTGGGACTTTCGTGGATCTTGATGTTGAGGATGAACACTCGACTCCCGTCGAGTAAGAACAGCACCGACCACCACATCCAGCTGCTTTTAACATACGACCGTTGAGCGAATCAACACACAGATCTCGCGGCACGGGCGAACCGCGCTGTGCGCAATACCACCGCGATCTCACGGTACAGAACCTGAGAGAACCAAAGAACTTGTGCACATGACGAGAACATGAATGCGGACAGAACACCTGGCCTCGTGTATAGTAGCAGATCGAACTGACCATGCAATGTGGGGGCCGTGAGACGGGTAGAGGATTGTCTGAAGAGTAGAGAGACAAAACGATACCTCGCCTCTCATTTCCTCCTGGCCGTACATTTCCAACGTTTGTGCAGCCCATGGCGGGGATTCTTAGCCCCTCCTCGAAAACAGGCATACACGTCTCATACATACTCATCTACCTCTCGAACCGACACTCCCTCCCTTAGGCACACAATCCCACTCCCACACCCTCCCCACCTCATCCCCGGTATACACCACCTGCGCCATCGGCAGAATCGCTGTAATAGCCGCCTCCCCGTTCCCTCCATCCTCCCTGCTCGAATCAGTATGGTTCATCCGCTTCACCAGCTGCAGATACCACGCCCCATCGCCACGCGTAGTCAATGCCCACGCGTTAGCGACGCCGTGCGCATGTCCAGTGAAGATGAGTTCCCGCTCCAGCCACTCGTTGCCCGAACCTTCGTAGAAAGCACAGCATGTAAGACGGTCTTTGGGCGACTCGCAGACGCGTTGCTTCAGCAGAAGATGTCCATTCAGGGTATAGAGGAGTATGTGATCGCCTTGACAGAGAACGATGTGCCCGTTCGCGTTGCTGATTCGTGCTGCCTGGATAGGTGGCTGGCCGGCGGGGTGAAGGACTCGGATGCATTGATGGCGGTTGAGGCCCCAGATCAAGATGTGGCCGTCGGAAGAGGCGGAGAGCAGGGTGCTGAAGACTCGACTAGCTGCAAGTGTCACGACTGCGGTTCGATGGCCGAAGAGGTAGGTCTTTGGTTGCATCTCGATGCGATCACGGCTATTGTCTCGGGAGGTGCTGATGCCCCATATTCCGATTGTGCAGTCCACGCCAGCTGTTACTAGCGTCTTGCTGTCCACAAATGTCGCGGTCATGATGGGGCCTACATGCGTGTTCTCGTAAAGCCCCAGCTGACGCTTTGTGTTCGAAGAAAGGAAACGGACACTATTGTCTGCGAAATCCCACTGCACATATCGATCGCAGTTCGGTAGCATATTCAGCTTGCATGGTCCTGCGCAGAGCAGCCGCTCTTGAGTTGGCGAAAATGTCAATGCTGCCACTTTCTCGTCGCTCTCAAACAATGGTTCAGGAAGCTTGATCAGCGAGGCAGCCAGAATGTCGAGGCGGGGCGTCGATATATGGTCCTTCTCCCTCGCTAGGTGCGACTTCTGGAAGATCTGATGTGGTGTCTGCCCGAAAGAATGAATGATGCCGATGCTCGCCAACCGCTCGACAGGGTCATCGATGCTGTCTAGATCCTTCGCACCCTGATAAGACAGTGGTTGGAAACAATTGGCAGCTTGAACAGCTGCCTCGCCTCGCTGCTCGTACCCGAAGATAAGATCGATCCACTGGTGCAGGTGCTCGCTCACGTACGGACTCTCGAGCGCTTCGCGGTGCT
>JAABUW010002554.1_pt1 | contig 27488 bp, 50 predicted proteins | sample 5560081 | NCBI WGS metagenome assembly JAABUW01 (sample SAMN10711882, study PRJNA513363) | rock metagenome | isolation source: Antarctica rocks | place: Antarctica: Victoria Land, Knobhead sud | reverse complement strand
CACACACAGCCCTGTCACCGTCAGCGCGGCAAAAACAAACTCACACATAAATATGCATGAAACTGAATTGCCTAGATGAGGGACGCAGAGAGTCATCAATCAAACGATCTGGCCCCTGCACTTTGCTGAAGTGAGATGTCCACTGCTCCATCATCTGCCAGAGGCATTTGATGAAGCTGCAGTATCACAGGAGCGCACCCAGTCGAAGCCCAGGATGACGCCTGACTCGCCCGACAGGACGCTGATGAGCAGGATCAGCGGCACCGCCATCGCGTTCTGCGCCACAGCATCGAGCAAACCCAGTCGTTTGCAGTTTCTGATGCCCGATGCAACATGCAGCGGTCTCTCGTCGCACGTTGGAATGGCACCAAATCTGGGAACCGGCAGGTCCTGCAGCCATTGTATCGGGCATTAGCGAGCCGAGCTTCCCGACGAGAGCGTCGACAACGTGCGACGAATGATAAATGAAGAAGTTGGCGGATGTTAGTGCAGTAGGTGAAGGGCCAGGTCATCACGGGCGCGGTGTCGGCGCTGACTTTTGCGTTTCATGTATAAACCACATCGCAAAAGCGATTTTGATAGTTGAAACGCTGGTTGTTGTAGGTGCGGGACCTGGTGGTCATGGGCACGGTGTCGGCGTTGATTTGAAATTTCTACTATTGGATACAATACGGATACATCCATACTTCGTTGTGGACTCTCACGTTGTAGTAGGTGCGGGACCATGTGGTCATCGGAACGGTGTCGGCGACATGCTTCATGATGACGGAGTCGACGACGCAGAGCCCGTACCACAGGCCCACCCACACATAGCCCCGCGGGCTGAAGAAGATGTCGTTGTACGTGTACGCGATCGCGCCCACCAGCACGCCTGCGCACGGCGTTGGGCCAGCTTGCTTTGTATGATCCAAGAACGCGAGAAGGCCTTCATGTCACACTACATATAGTCCCGCCGGCTGGAAATGCTGTCGTTGTGCGTGCATCCGATGACACCCCACCAGCACGCCTGCTCGACAGCGCGGTCTCATCCTGAGTCAGCTCGTGCCCCTGATGCGCAGTGTCCATGATTGAGGTTGTGTTCCCTGGAAACAGGATCTCAGTTAACTGCCGGTGTCAGGGTCCTTGGGTCACGCGAGGCATCGTGGCCTGCAATGTCAAGCGAGGCATCGGCTTGGGTCACGCGAGGCATCGTGGCCATGCAATGTGTACGTTCAAAATGGGCTGAAAAGCAACGATGACATGCAAGCCTTCGGAGAAAGGGAAAGGAAAATGAAAGGCGAAGCCGGACGAAGAGATGTCGCAGCAGTGCAGCTCACCGGTGAGGGACATCCAGGACCGAACGCACTTTTCGCGACCCAGCAAAAGCCACGAAATTTGTTGAATTTGTATATGTATTTATACATGGATTTATATATGTATATAGGGACTCACCGACGAGAGAGATCCAGGAGCGCAGCGAGGGCAGCTCGCGGCCCAGGAAAGCAAACTCGATGAGGGACACCACCAGCGGCACGCTCGCCCGGAAGCAGATAATGGTGTCCACCGGCACATACTGTGGATTGCAAAATTGTGATGAGGTCAGTCGACGAAAACACATTGGCGCTTGCCCGAAACAGATGATGGTGTCCACGAGCGCATACAAGTACCGATATTTGTTAAAATTAAAAATCGTTCCGAAATAACCATTCGGGGTCAGTCAAATGTTTACAACGATATTAGCAGCCTGCAGGACATGTGCATTGATATCAACCTGGTGAACAGCTTCCAGATGACAGTGCCGCAATGGGGTTGTTTCAGGCCTGCTGTTGCACCATGTGCACGACGAACTGCAGTGACGGGGCTGGCCTGTCTTCGCCGCTACCGCTGCCGCTGCTGCCGTCGCCGCAGGTGATGAGACTGGTGCATGGCCATAGAGCTGCCAGATTAGTAACACTCGAGGTCCCCAGAAACGATGCTCACCTGCAGCGCCTTGACATTGCAGTACAGGAAGCCGGCGAAGCAGGTCACCACTGCGATGTACTTCTTGCCCGTCTCCCACCTGCGGATCACCACGACGAACAGTGTGCCAATCGGTCACAGATCAGATCGTGCAGATAGATTCTGGCAGGAGGCGTGTGGCCGACCGCGCAGCCTCCCGGGCTGCATGTGCATCATGGAGCTCTAGAACATGAGCCGGAATGGAGCTTCGATACGAGCTTCGGCAAACAGGCAGGATGCAAGCAGCCAGGATGCAAACATGCAGGATGCATTACCAGCCAGGCTGGCAGCTATCATGGTTTCTTCGGCTTCCAAGGCTTTGTAGAACATGAGCCAGGCAAAATGGTGGATGCAAAACTCGAGGCACAGTGCAACAGGCCAGTGTTGGCCATGCAGGACGTATGTTTGCCCGCGACCCTGAGGCTTTAGGATCAAGGTTATGATATTGCTTGTGAGGCCAAATCGTACTGGAAGGGCTCAGCGTCCACGACACCGGCACCGGCCATGAGCTTGACCATGACAGCCGAGGACAGCAGCTGCGTGAACAGCACGAAGGACGGCGCCGGCACGATCGTGACGCACACCTGCAACATTCAAAGTACTTGTGCGGCTTTTGTTGCTCTACTATATTCTATTGCGTACTTGCTCGTTTCCGGTCGCAGTTAGTTTGATTTACTGTGGGTGCGCTCAGCAGCGTCCGGCGCTGCTCTATGGCAGCTATGTCAGGACCAATGCAGGTGTGATCTTCGAACGGACACACACCGGTGTGTGTCCATCTTTCGGTACCGAAACATGGGCCAGGCATGCTGCACCGTCAGCCTGCTGAGCCATGCATGATGGGAAGGCGCATGCGCTTAACAGTAGACGCCCACCTTGTTGATGATCAGGAGCGAGCTGCTGCATAGGCTGTAGATGACGATTAGTGTCGCCATCTTGGTCGTCGCCCGTGCTTTCTCTGCAGGGGCGGGCACCATTCTGCATGTGACTAAGCCCATTTGTCTTTGGCAGGACTGGGGAAATCATTGCACAATCACCTTGCCATCTCCGCGTGAGCGGGCGCAGCGAGCCTTCCAGAGCGCACACCTTTGTCCTTTGCAAAGTGCTGGTAGGCCATAGATCCCAGCATGACAAGAACGCCCACGCCGCCCAGCCTGCGGCATGCCGCACGTATGCAGCTTGGTGCAGCTTAAACGACACTCGACCTAGTCAGCTACTGGAGCCTGGCCCTCCTCGCACAATCGCCTGCTCGTCAGCATCATGCAGGCGTCCAAGCTACGGACGTCGCCGCCCAGCAAAGGGGACGGACAGAAACAAGAGGTTTCGGTTCTCACGCTGCAGCGGAGGTGACCGCTGCGGGTGAGATGCCGCCGAAGAGGCTGCTGGAAGGTGCCTGTTCCAGCGTTGTAGAGTCCACCAGCGCGGCCGCCTCATTGGCGGCCATGGCGGCACCGCGCGGACAGCGCGCCTATGATGACAGCTGCGGTGCTTTGTCAGCGGAGGCTGTGCCTGTGTTGAATGTGCACTCGGCAGCTAGCTGCTCTGGTGTCACGTCTGCCAGCAGCTCTGCGTCCGCCCACGATCTGCAGAAATCATTTACTGGAGATCACAGACTGTCCTTGATTGCAAGGTGAGGACGGGGGCGTCGAAATAGCAAGCATGAAAAGCATGAACTATGCTCTCTTCAAAGTTGCGCAAGTGCACAGGTTGCATTCATTGCCTGCATTCCTCGGCGCAGGCACGTGGCAACAAAACCCGTACCAGCGCCGCGCGATCGGCAATCGTGCGTATGCTACTCGCTATTGCATGCTACTTGCAGCACGGCTGCACTACTCCTATCAGGTGTGCTGGTTGTTCCACAGCTGGTGTGGTCGCTACTCAATGGACAATGCTGGCCATGTCTCACTGGTGATGACTCATGACTAGCGAGTCGCGGCCCTGTCCGCCATATCAGGGCTGATCAGGGGCAAAGAGCTGCACCATATGCATGCAATTCAACGCTGCATCTCTTAGCTATCAGTCACAGGCAAGTCTGAAGCACGATTCGTCTTGTGGCATCGGTGATTTATAAATCACAGTAATTACCGTTCACGTGCGCGACGAGTCTCCGAGGTGCTCTGCTGTCCAGCGATCCCGCTGCAGCTCCGGAATCCTTCAGCAACAGTGCTTATGATACGAGACTCCTGTAACAGTGCCGGGCTGAGATAAATTCGCGCTTGTAAGAGCACAATCTGCGTGCTCTTGATCATGCAACAAATTGTCAGACCCAGGACCTTGGGTTACTGGTACCTGTGCTACGTGTCGTCGTCTGCAGGAGATTAAAGTGGACAGTTGGGCTCTCTGGCTCCCAAACTCAGGCATGTGGTCCATCAATCAAACAAAATCGGCATCATCATCCGCCATCGACGTTCACCAAATCATGTTCAATCAGCTCGGTTCAAGGTATAGCTCCATGCTTCTGTGGCGCGGCGTCGCCGCGCCACCACACCACCACCCCCCACCAATCCAAAGCTACAGGAGGTATGCCAACCGACACTGCTATGGGCTAGGTACTGGAGCACCCACCCACGGCCGGAGCACCAACAAAAAAGCTGCAGGTACCGATGTTCGTGCAAGGACAAAGGCATCACTAAACCCTCCTCCACTAGGCACAGGGCGGGGTTAGCATACGCTGCGCTGATGCTAACCCTCCGATGGAGATTTGCACTTTTGGCATGGCATGAAGCGCGGTGTCTTTGACGGTTTACATTCACCCTCGCTAAGTGCAATCACAACAGACACAAGAAATCCAGACAATAAATTCAACACGAATGCACCTGACAAGAGGTTTCGCCACCACATGACGATTGTCCGACAGATCAACAATGAGACGGTGGTTGCGACAGACACGGCACAAAGCATCAAAACAGCGAAACTGCCTGGGCAGGCAAGGGCGTCCGCTGTGCTACAAGAAATTTACTTGGCGTTGAGCCTAGACGGGACACGTGCTGCCCCTGTGGCTGCCGAGGATGTTGCCGCTGTATGCCGAGGATTTAGCCGCTGTTGCGGGTGCCGACGCTGTCGCCGGGTGCCACAGTGTGCGGTGCAGCAGAAGATGCGGTGTTTGTTGAAGCCTCCTTGTCGAGCTGCGCCGCCTATCACGGGTTCTGAGACCAGCGCTGCATCTGATGCAGCATGCCAACCAACCTGTGCGTGACACCAACAACCTGAGTCAAAAACGTAGTAGCGAGACTTCTCGAAAGTCCCGACAGCAACAGCAAAACAGGAACACATCGTGTTATGTCCGTCAGCGGCGCTGCTCAGATGCACGTGCGTCACCTGAGTGAAGTCTCAACGAACGTTGACTGGCCGTTACCACGTTCCCTGTGTCTGCAGTCATGGAAGCCAGGACGGTCACTTGTTAATGGAAACACATGGTTGAGGGCGATTTGGTCACCGCCATACCCAGCAGCGCGGGTCAAGCAGCGGGACCGCACTGACAGCGGTCGAGGTGAATTTGCTGAAAAAGATACATCAGTGTGCCAAGCAAGGGCAGGGCTATTGGCATTGCTGAGCGAAACATGGGAAGCCATTCCGAGATTCACCTGCTGCTGCGCCGGACGCTGCCGCAACTTGCCTGCAGTGCAAGGGGACAACTTGTTGCCCCTGGATGGACGGCCATATTGGCAATTCAACGCTTGACATTACACAATGCGACTTTTTAATATCACAGGTTGCAGCGGTGCGTGGCGCACTTCCGTAACCCAGCTCGCCGCGAGACCGGTAGTCGCTGGTGTGGTTGGGGAGTTTCTGATCGCGAGGTCGTCCTCCAGCCAGCTTTGTCTTCACAAGGGCTATCAACAGCACCAGCAGGAGGAACAGGACGACGGGCCCCACGAAAAAGATCGAGGCGTTCCGCAGGACACCAAGCACTGACATGCTGTTCGCGCGAGCGCCTGAGCCTTCTGATGCTTGTGGATCAGAGTTGTAAACTCACACAGGCTCGCGCGTCGTGGGGAAGCTTAACGGCGTCGCTTAACCCTACACATTCGCTGCCCTAGTTGTCAATCCCGACTGATTGCGTTAAGCAAATGTCAGCTTGCAGCGGTGCAATAGCGCAAGGATCGGCTGACACCTAGAGACAGTTTGATCAGCCTGGGGCGCTGAGCCTTGCAATGTAGCGACCTAAATTTCACAAAATGCCGACATGCTTGCTCCGGAATCAAATCTCCGAAACCCGTTTGTATGGTTGATGGACAGTTTGATTACCCCAAAAGCTGTTCGATCAAACCGACGACACAGCAACCCTGTTCTAACAAGACGCGGCAAGCAACTCCGATGATGTACAAGCTACGGGCGGCGGCCCTACAACACAATGCTGGCGAATGTCACCGGCTTGGTCCACAAACCTATTGGGGCGCTCAGGGCCTCGCCCGCATCCGCTGCGGCCGCACCTAACCGGCCGTCCCCTGTGTGTTCCATGCGAATTTCCATGCAGTTCGACTTACTCGTGGTTCAATTTACACGCGGCTGATGTCCCGCCCAAAGACCTTCGTCCTCACCTGCGGCATCGGCACGGGTTGCTGCCTGAGAGATGGCGGCCAAGATGTGACATGACACTCACAGTTGAACAACGACAGGATCACATGCACATGAGATGCGGTGCGCACCCAATCGACAGAGACCAGGCACAAATTGCGGAACGAGTACTGGCTGTAAGTCTCAAAGCCCTTCCATGCCAGGCCAGCGAAAAAGCCCTGCACACAGGTGGATCGAAGTCGGACGCTGTGTCGTCCAGAACTGCAGCATGTCAACATGCACGCTACGCACGTGGGCAAAGCAGCAACGCAGGAGAGTCTCATGCGACAACAGGAGCAGAAGAAAGATCACCGTGAGCGGCCCAATGCCCGGGACGTCCAGCACGGCGCGGTCGCGACCTGCAGTACGACATCGACTCGAGTCTTTAGGCGCTGAGCAGCAGGCCAGCGGCGGAGGTGCCTCTTGGTGCCTTCACGAGGCATGGCTAGCGCCCATGTCGAGGACAACATTACTGCAGAGGCCCTGCTCAAGGCAGCCTTATTGTAGCCCGGCGTAACAGAGGGCGCACCAATGTAGGCGAGGTTGCCCTTGTGGGCGTAATTAAAGGGCTCCATGCCGGGCGGCACGCCGTCGGCGCCCGGCCTGATGCCCGCCTTCAGCAGCTTCGCCAAGTACTGCCCCTGCTGCTTGGCTACCTACTCGGGTGGAAGGCACGCTTTATTTTTTTCTGTTGACTCTGTGTGTCATGGCAGTCAGCAGGTACAGAGTAACCTTGGCGCCCATGCACAGTGCAGACCATTGACCACGGACCACTGACAGGACTGGTAGCAGAAGAGGTGAGGCGCTCTTCAGCAATGCTGACGACCTCTGCAAAAGCAGTATTGACTGAGCGCACCTGCGCGGTGGCGGGCAGCGCGCGCAGCCCCTGGTCAATCTTGCCCAGCAGCTCCTCAAACTCCTGCATCGCCGTAGCAGCATTGATTGCAGTGCACTGCTGTTGTCTGGCTTTCAGTCGAAACCAGGACAGATGAAACGCTCAGCCGTGCCTGCAGCAACGCTGCAACTTCACCATCGCGGAATGAAGCCCGCTGTGCCAGAATGATAGTCCAGAGCCACAAAATGGGACACGCAGCCGGCGGGCTGCTGCACAGCATAATGCAGCACGAGGCCGCAAAACAAAAAACAGACCTCCTTGGTGACCTCGGTCTCCGGTGTGAAATCCGCCATGGGCGTGCCGGGCGGCGCCTGCTTGTTTGCGACCTTCCGCAGCGCGTCGCCCACCATGCCGCCCCACCGCTTTGCGCCTGTTTTCCTGTGGTTTTCGCCCACTTTGAGTGCCGCATGCACATGGAGCATGGCAGCCGGTGGACTTTCAACAGCCGGGAGTCATCCCCACTTCAGCATTGCGAATGCACGGCTGCCCCTGGCGAAAGTTCAGTCCATGCTTGTGACAGGCGACTGGCGGCGCATGCGAGTTGTACTGCAGATGGCTAAGATGCAGCGTTCGGGGCGGTGTCAAGTGAGTGGAGGGAGACGCACTCGGTCAGGAAGGAGGCGTGCTCGGCGAGCTGCGGGAATTCGGCGGAGGCCTTGCGCAGCAGCTCCGCCAGCTCCTGCACCTGCAGCTTGCCGTCGCCATTTTGGTCCGCCTCGTCAAACAGGTCCGACGCCTTGTCCAGCGACTTCGCCTGCAGGCACCACAACCCACCGGCGTTGAAAGACACTGTGCCAGGCATGTGCAGATTCAGTACCATTCATTCCATGGGGTCAGGGCGTTAAAACTGCAACACGCTTCTATCTGCTGTTGCTGTGCACACAGCTGCTCGCCCGCGGCAGACGGCTGGGGCAGGAATACGCCGGCATGGCAATCAGATGGTCCAGGCGGTTATGTGAGTGAGAACTGTACAAAAGATCGTTCACCTGCTCGACGGTGGCGCCATCGCCGAGGGCAATAATTGTGCCGTCGCTGCCGAGCGCGCGCATAAACCGATCTGTGACGATCGAGCGGAAGTGCGTCTGCGAACCCTCCGGCATCCGCGTTTGCAGCTGCGTGGCAAGCAGCGCTTGCTGTTCAGACAATCTGCAAATTTGAGCTGTCGTCGCTGGCCTCTGTCAGATGCATCGCAACTCCATCTTTACACCCGGCTGGCTGGCACGCACACAACTCTGTTTGCAACTCTGCCGGCACCTGCTTGAGCAGCGGGTGCATGGCGACGCCGGTCGACCACACGCAGGCGCCAAAGGGAATGGTGTACTCCTCCTTGGTGAGGCTGCAAAGCATTGAAACAATTTGCTCCCAAGTTTTGAGCAGATGATATATGTGTGCTTGAGCATAAGAATGCAGTGCTTTGTGAGTGCACATGTCACACAAGCCTTTGGCGCCTTTCCCAGGGTTGGAAGTGACAAATGTGCACGCACGGTGGAGGCAGGCGCAAGCGCCAAGGTGCGAACCAGAGAACTCAAAGTTTTACGCACTTGTTGAAGACTGTGACCTGCTCCTTCTCCACTGCCGCCACCCGCGAGTTGAACACCAGGTTGATGCCACCCCTGCGGCGACGCAATGCACATTAAGTGTCACTGCCGCAACCTACGCTATCCAAACCACCACCCCCATCGACAGCATTTGACACAGCATTACCGGCATTCAGCCTGCACCAAGGCGCAGTAGTGAACAAACAGAAATCGCTACAGGAGCTTCCAAAAGTCTGCAAAGGTGCAGGGCAGCATGATGTGCCATGCAGATGAGAGGCGGCGGCGCACCGATCAAACTCCTTCTTGGTGAAGGCCGAGATCTGCCGGTCGTACATGCTGAGCACGTGGTCCTGGAGCTCGATGACGCGGATGTTGACGTCCTTCATCAGGTCCTGCAAGTTTTAAGAGGTCGCGATGTTCGTGTGTCTTTTGGTTCTCAAACCAAGAGACACTAGCTGAGGGAACACCAGATGGTGGCAGAAAGCAGTGCGCATGCTCATGTCAAATGCAGCAGCGGCCACAGAAGATATTGACGCACCTGATACAGTTTCCTCAAGTCCTCCTGCGAACAGGAAAAACACCGTCACATCACGGTCGGTAGGTTAGATCCGCAGGACGTAACAGGGGCGCAAGATAGTACATGTTTGCTGCCTCGCAGGCTCAGAAACAGATGGTATGACAGCTGCAACACGATGGCGCCTCTGCCCACCTCGATCATGTCGTGCAACTCAGCCGCCACCTCCACGCCGGTGGGCCCGCCGCCAACAATCACAAAGCTCAGCAGCTTCTTCCTCTCCTGCAGAAACCGGAATGGCACCGTGATTGAAGCAGATTTGCCGCAGCAATGGTGCATTCCTCCTGAAAGAGCACGCATCTAGACATATTCCATCCCAATCGTTCTGTGACAAGATCAGGCGTTCACACCGTGGGCGGCGTGTGCGGCAGGGCGGCACGCTCGAAGCACTCGGAGACCTGGCGCCGCAGCGCCGTGGCGTCACGGATGCCCCGGAAGGGCTGTGTGTGCTCCTTGACGCCCTGAATGCCGAACGTGTTGTTCACGCTGCCGACGGCCACGACCAGCATGTCGTACGGGATCTGCAAACATTACACGAGATCTTAGCCATCTCTTTGACTGGCGTTGCTTTGATAGAGGGCAAGCTCGTATCCTAGCAGATGCACGACAGCAGAGCGTCATGACAAGGTCAAGCAGCATGCATAATGCGGTTCAGGCTGTATATTATGCAGTACCTTGAAGCACGCCTCAGGGAAGCCCACGTCGCGCGGGAAGCAGGCCACCACCGTCTGCACAAGTGAAGATCGGTCAGATGCAGCGCGCGTCAGCTACAGCACACGACAATCAGATCTTGGCAGCGCATGTGTTGAGCATCACGTCTGAGCCATTTTTCACATGCAGCCACACCTTCTCCTCCGGGAAGATCTGCTCGACACACGCCTCAAAGTAGTTGCCCTTTCCGCGCAGGACCTTGCGCACGGGCTCCACGATCGAGCGCTCCTCGATGGTGCCAGTCGCGACCGCCGGAAGCAGCGGCGTGTACCTGAGCAGGAACATGAAGCCGCATCACGAATGACGCAGGCCGACACACGAATGCTATTCAAGCGGAACAGGAACAGGAATGGCAAGGCGAAGCGAGAGCACAGAGTGAGGCGAAGACGCACAGGAAGTAGTTACGAGGGCTCACAATCGTGACATCATATTTCTGCAGAGCACCACAGAAGGCAGGGTATCAACCACTGCCGCATCACATCGCCAAGATGGTGGCGCGCTGGCAACACCCAATGCGCGGCTTAGACGATCGGCTCACCTTGGCATCCTCCTTCTTCATGGCCTGGATGCACAACGAAAACCAACATGAGCAATCTACCTGGGTCTCAACTCATGGCCACACGAGGTGATGGTGGATGTTTGTCGAATCACAGCGCTGACCTTGATGAAGCTCATGGCCGCCCAGCCGCTGCCCAAGACCACGATCCGGACGCGCTTCGATTTGCGGTCCGGCGCGTCCGCGCCTGCACAAACTCACCAGCATGAGCCACGATCATACTTGCTCTTCCGCATTCTGAGGGTTGCTTATTGTTAACAGATCACTTCATCCATGCCGGCTTTCAGCATCCACGCCGTGCGCGCAGTATGCCCACCTGTGTAGACCGGCCAGCTCTCGCCCGCCTGTTCTTTCACCATCTTGTCCACGTCCTCCTGTAGGTGCAGGCGACAGCCTCAGATGCTGCCTCATTTCTGGCTAGGAGCTGAATATCCAGGGATACCCGCGACCGTGCTCTGGCCAGGAAGTGCCATCTTGTGCAATCATTTCTTTACAAACGAACAGGAGATCTACGAGGCAGAATCTAGCAATTGTGATGACTGTCCAAGTCAACGCAGCAGACGACTTCAGCAGCACCTGCTGCTGCCCTTAGGGCTTGCTGACCTATGCAGAGCAGTGGTGCAAGCATGCGTCCAATCATCGGACACCGCACGTTCTTCATGCATGTGATGTGAATTCCTGCACCTTCAGTGGCGGAGGTGGCTTCTCTGTCGTCACGGTTGCCGAAACGAGCACCGCGCGCCTGCCTTGTCGACATCGTCGCGGCTGGGAAGGCCTGCGAACGTGCCAACATCCTCCGATGCTGCGAACACCTACTTTCGGCAATGCATATCCGTCTAAACACCGAGGACAGCCCAATGCCGGTGACTGCATGCCGTCAGGAAGGCCCTTTTCCTGAGGATCAGCTGTACAAAGAGTTTTGCGAACACGAACTAATACACATCCGCAGTCAAGCTACAGGAAAGACAACATGAACTACCAAACAGCACGATGCTGCTGCTGACTGAAAATGGACGGACGCGCCAAGTGCAGATCGTGGAAACCCGTTCTGCAGCTGCTCTCTGGGTTGCCTGCTACGCGTGCTGCGCCTGGATGCCCGCAATGTGGTGGTGGTGGCCGATTGACAGAGCAGATTGCTGCATGACACTTCTGCAGGATGGCGCTGTCTGCAGCGCGAAGCCTCAGCTAGTGGTTAGAGGCATCAATCTCCCAGCAATTGCTGCCAGCACCTCCAATTGAGACATTGTGGCGAGGCAGCTGCACACTGACCTTCGGGTTGTGAGGCACACTGGAATCAGGCCTGTGCATCAAGCTATCAACTGCAAGGACCGGCGTTTGCAGCACTGTGCATGACAAGGCCCGTGCACGCGCTGAGCGGTGCGGCGCTGCGCTGGCGTCAGCCCTTGCGCGCTTCAGCAGCACCTTGCGTGCCAAGGCCCGTGCATGCGCTGAGCGGCGCGGCGCCGCACTGGCGTCAGCTCTAGAAGCGTAGGCCGGGGTTCACGGGCTCGAGAATCCCGTGCATGCGCTGAGCGGAGCGGCGCGGCGCCGGCGTCTGCCCCACAATGGCGGGCCGGGAATGGACCCGTGTGATCGCACATGTGGACCTAGACGCCTTCTTCTGTCAAACGGAACGAAAGCTGCACCCGCATCTTGCGTGAGTCTGCTGCGCATCCGGTACCGTTTAAACGCGCGCACCTGTCGAGAGCCGCATGCTCGCCGCATGCGTGTGACCGATTGTGCGGAAAGGAGCAGGTTGGACAAATGCCAGCCAACAAGCTTTATGCAAATGAGCTGACTGTCTGTCGATCTGCAGAGGGAAGCCACTTGGCGTGGCTCAGTACAATCCTTTCGGCAGCCTGGCAACCCTGCGGCCCGATGAGAACAGGTGCGAAGCATGCTTGTCACGATTGACCAGGCTGCGCGGCAAGGTGAAACCGGAAGCTTGAAGCAGCTGCCGCAGACATGTATCTCACTGGCATTTCGTGATGATTTGCAGGCACATGAACGATTCCAATGGATCGCTCATTGCCGTCAGCTATGAGGCGCGCATATGTGGCGTCAAACGGTGGGAAGCCGACAGGATGGCTGTGACTGAAAGGGCCCCACACAGTTTCAAACAGCATGTTGGTGCGTACGATAGGAAGATCACACGGCCGGTCATCCTGCATACTTGTGTTTGCTGACACGATGCCCCAAATTGAAACGCAGGAACATGAGAGGTGACGAGGCACGGAAACTCTGCCCAGACCTTCAGATCGTGCAGGTCCCTACTGCGCACGGCAAGGCGGACCTCACAGCATACCGGGCTGCTGGCAAGGAGGTGTTCGAGGCAGCACGTCCACGGAAACCAATTGCAAATGTGCTGCCTCATCATGCGCTATTGCTGTGCTCACAGGTCAGACGCTGACTGCAACGGGATTGGCGTGCCGTGAACAGGTGATGGACATCATGTCTGAGGGTGGCATCACAGCGGAGCGGGCGTCCATTGACGAGTGAGAAGACTTGTGGTTGTTGAGTGGGACGTTTCGACTCAGGGCTGGCAGCCTGGGCTGTGCTGACGTCTTGTGTTGACATGCACCCTGCTGGCAGCAACATGCACCCTGCTGGCAGCCACATGCACCCTGCTGGCAGCCACATGCACCCCGGAATTGACTCTCTGCTGACATGTTGGGTAAATGACATGTTGGGTAAAGCTTAGTCGGCTGTTTCGATTCCTGCAGGTGCTACCTGGACGTGACGGACGCGGCGCTCCGCCTCCTGCAGGCCGCCGGCGGGGCGCTGGAGCCGCCGCCGGCGGAGCAGCTCGCTCAGATCTACGTCTGCGGCGTGGTGCGCAAGGGTGTTAGTCTATCATGGCATTGACTCACGTTATGGTCTGGCGGCGGCCAATGCCAACGAGGTTGCTGAAACCGAGGGCATCGCCACAGCGAGTTGAGGAAGGAGTTGGCACAGTTGTTGCTAGGGGGACGGCCACGTTCTCGCTGTGGAACTTTCTGCAGAAGTGTGAGTCACAAGCCTGTCGGCGCTGCTGTAGGACGGCGAGGATGCGGCGGCTTGGTGGCAGCGGCCGGCGGAGGCCTGGAATCCGAATGAGCTCGCTCTGGCGGCCGGCGCCGCCGTTGTTGCGGCCGCCCGAGCGCGTGTGGAGCAGAAACTGCGATACACCTGCAGCGCCGGCATTGCGCCGACCAAAATCCTGGCCAAGCTGTGCAGCGGCTTGCACAAGCCGCGGCAGCAGACCGTCCTGTGCTTTGCCGCCATCACAGGTCAGTGCGATTGGGGACCTCTGTGGCACATCCTGGCTCGTCTGTGCCTCTCATGCTGTGCATCACGACATGCGGCCTGACAGCACTAGTATCAGGGGGATTGTTCAGTGCGTGACATGGACCAGCACTGGCGTGACACGCTGAGCTGCAATGCGCAGGGCTGCTGCACGATCTGCCAATCCCCAAGCTGCGGCAGCTCGGGGGCAAGTTTGGCGAGGACATCATGCAGGCGCTGGGCATCGCCACTGTCGGTGCGCATCTTTTCTCAACATCGTTTTTGTCGCCTTCAATTGTCACCAGCACTCGTCGAGCCGCCTATCCACATGTTTCGGAGGCTTGCGTTTTGACATGTGGAGGCATGGGCTTGCTGTCCCATAGGGCTGCGCTCACATGTGATTCACGAGTGGGTCGTGTGCAGGCGAATTGGTGGCTGTCCCGCGGTCGCGGCTGGAGTCAGCTGTCGGCGAGGAGAAGGTGCGCATGCTCTGCCACACGCCTGCCTCGCCCTGCTGGTGCCTCCTGCGTCTCTGTCGGATGCGAGCCCCTCAAGCAGCTGTGCCTTTCGCACAAAACACAGCTCCAGAAAAGGGCCCCTCAAGCAGCAGTGCCCGTTGCACGAAAGTCCCGCAGAGGTGGGAGCGGCACAACCGGTACAGTCTGAGCTCACCCTCCACCTATACATGCAGGCGGGGTGGCTGGCGCGGCTGGCGCAGGGGCTGGACAACGAGGAGGTGAAGGCGCGGCTGCTGCCCAAGTCCGTCGGCAACTCCAAGACCTTCCGCGGCCGCTCCGCGCTCACCACGCTGCCCATCGTGCACCAGTGGCTTCTGTCCATCGGTGCGCCGCGGGCTCGGCTTTGTCACTCCCCCACATTCACACCTGTCGCTGCTGCCTCACACTTGGTCGTGCGAGGCATGCTGCTGTTGCCGAATGCGCCATGGTTGTCATTTCCTTTGCACATCTCAACGTAATGCAGACTCCAAATCCTAAGTCTGGTGACTGCACGCAGGCGCGGAGGTGGAGGAGCGGCTGCAGGAGGACAGGGAGGCCAATGACCGGCTGCCTCAGACGCTCACCCTGGGCGTCTCCACCTCAGGTGCCCCCACACGGCTTCCCGCCACCTGACCACCGTGTCGCCGTGTGCATGTGGAGTGCACGGACAATTTTGGCACCTGCTACACCTGGAAAGGGCGTCGCTGCGTTGGAACTCTCTCGTTGCATCAGGACCAGCTCGTGCTCGCTGCCTTGATGTCTTTGCCTTGACTGGCGGATCTCGCAGACTGGCAGGGGCGGGGGGACGCAAACCACTTCTCGCGGTCGTGCCCGCTGCGGAAGCCGACGGCGGCGGCCATCGCTGACGACGCGCTCGCGCACATCAAGCGCTGGGCGGAGCAGCAGCCGCGCGGCAAGTGGGCCATCTACGGCCTCAGTTTGTCGACCAGCAACTTCGCGGCGGCGCCCACTGGCTCGAACACGCTGCACAGGTGCCATTGGCTGTGCAGATCCGAAAACCTGCATCAGCTAGGTCCATCGGCCAGGTCCAACAAGCATGCGGAATGGTGCAATGCTCATTTTCAGACGCTGACGGAGCTGGAATGGTGCACATGCGCAGGTTCATGAAACCGAAGACAGCCGGCGCGGTCCCTGCATCGCTGCCAGCTAAGGTGCAGCGCAGGTTCGACCTGGCGCCCAGCCCACCGCAGCAGAAGCTGCGGCCGCAGTCCCCGCTGCCGAAATCTGGGGCCAGGAACCCGCAGCGGCGCAGCCTGTTCCCTGCTGCTGCGGCCCGGCCGGCAGGGGCGGCCGCGCCTGCATCTGCGGCAGCGCCGGCAGCAGCCGCCGCGTGCCGGAGGTCACCCGCAGCAGCAGCGCCGCAGCCAGCAGCGCAGCCAGAAGTTGACCCCATTGCTGCGTGGGACGCGCAGCAGGGCGCCGCCTCTGCACCGGCCGCTGACTCGGAGGGTCAGTCGCCGGATCTGCAGCGTTCGCCTGGCGCCGTAGAGCCGGCTGCAGCAGCCGCCGCTGAGCCAGCCAGCGACATCGAGATCGATCTGGATGGCGAGGTTGAGCCGCCTTGTGACGAGCGGCGCGACGGCGGTGCCGCCTCCACCGCGCTCGGCTCAGCAGCCCTGTCCCAGCCACCGTGCCAGCCCTCGTCGGGGCAGGGCAATGCTGCAGCACTGTTTGGCGGTGCGGCGGCCTCAGGCTCCCAGCGGGCAGGCGCCTCAACAGCCGAGCAGGGCCCGCAGGCCGGCTCCTTAGCGGGCGATATGGCGCGGCCAGATGAATCGGGCGCAGCCGTGGCATCGGCGCAGCCGGCGGCCGCGGAAGGATGGATGCCCTCGTCCCTGTCAGAGGTACATGCTGATGAAATCGCTCTGCCTCAGGGAACTTCCGCTGGAGGAGTTGCAAGGGCGCCCAATCGACGCCACGGCAGAAAAGGGGACACAATTCCCGGCAAGGAATCACTTGTTGAGCTTCTCGACTTTGGCTTGCTGATGAATCCTGTCGTACCTGCAGGTGGACCCTGCGGTGCTGTCATCTCTTCCCCTGGCGTTGCAAGCGGAGATTCGGCACTCGCTTCAGCGAGGCGGCGCACGGCAGCGCAGCAGTGCTATCCGGTCATTCTTCCAGGGTGGCAGTGGCGCAGGGGGGCAGAAGAAGCAGGGGGCGAGTTCTGTGAAATTGAAACCCAGCGTCAAGCGCAAGCAGTCCAAGTGATTGCCTCGTGGGTACCTAGGCACACGTGCCTATCATCTTATATACATGCAATAGGCTTCAGGTGTTTCAAGCAAACCAATCCTAGAGCAGGGCTTGCTTTCAAAATCGTTCTTTAGCCAGAGTGCGAGGCCAGAACCCACAAGGTGTCTGTACGTTTAAAACCACAGCAGGGAACATGCACAGTCGTTGCGTATGTTCAGAAGGTCGCTGGCAGCGTCCTTGAATATGCCAGCGGACCAGCAAATAGGTAGATGCTCCCGAATACCAGGGCGGTGGTGGTGATGCCCAGCAGCGCAATGTACACTGCAGACATGGCACATTCATCTGTCATTGATGAAGAGCGTCTGAAGGTGTTGCAGAGTGGACAGGCACAGGACGCCAGGAGACCCTGAAAGACAAGGAGGAGCGTTTGCGAGGCAATCTCAATAACATTGTCAAAAGTCTTTCCAGCTGGATGCGTCATGGCGCTGCATCTACTTGACTACCCACCTGCAAATGCCGTTTGCCGCCGACAGCGTAAGCGGTTCTGAACGAAGTTCATGAATCCGTCAAAGAGTGGCGACATTGACACAGCCAGCGCGAAGCGGAATGGGCGGACGAAATTTTGCAGCGTCCAGAAGCCTGCATGCAAACAACACGCAACCGATCTCCGCAGCAGCTCTCCGAGTCCTTGAAACAGACAGTGGGTAGGCTGTGCCGTATCAGCTGCGCATCAACACGAGAGCTCGACAGATTCGACAGGTTTGACAGGTGTTTGTGCAACAAGGCCGTCAAAACAGCCCCGCACCTGCATAGAAGGCGAGGAAGGCCTTCCACTGCCCCGGCATAAGGGGCGACAGCCCCCGCTGCTTGACAAAGGCGATCCAGGCGACGGCCATGCCGCCACCGTACGTCACATTGGACACGAAGCCGTAGCTGGCGACCGCGCCCAGGCCCAGGGCCGCCAGCCGCTGGCGGTCCAGCTTGTCGCCGCCGAAAAAGCGCTTCACCTTCTGCCATGCCGACAGCGGCCGCCCGCTGCCGGGCTCGATGCCTGGCGGGCCTGCATGCATGGCAGCATCAAACGTCTGCGTTCCGTCTGTGTCGAGCCGGAGGCGCGAAACGCATATGGCAGTTTGTACTCTAGGTCCTGCTGCAGCATTGCATTGGAAACTCATCGGGCGCCAGCACCAGTCCCGCATGCTTGACGCTGGCAGCCCGCGCACCTGGTGCCGTCTGCGACTCGCTCGCCAGCGCGGCATATGGGATGCGGTCCGGGTCATCAGGCGTGCCAGTACCCTCTGCTGTGATGCTCGAGCACACTGGACGCTGACTGCGGGCGGGCATGCGCTGCCGCGACAGTTGTGGCTGCAGAGGTGCAGCACCCACGCGAGCGGTGTGACTGTGTGCCTGCTGCAATGGAGCAGCTGCACGACCAGAACACGACCCTTGCGAGGTGTGCATGGTCGATCAAGCCAGTGGTTGGTGCGGAACCAGCGATTCCAGGCTTCACAATCGAAAGCTCGATCGCCGTGACAGATTGTGGCAGCAGCAGTGCGAGAAAAAATACGCTTACAATGGACATGGAGATTGCAGCACTCTGGGCATTGCGAGTGCATGTCTGGGATCTCTCCGGGACTCTACCGCTCCCTTACAAACAGCACGGGATGCTATGGACAATCTGGACAGGAATCCAGGATAAGCACTTGCAGATCGTAGCCAGTCGCAACGAGCACTTCACGCCCCGATCCTTGATGTTCCGCACGGCCGCTCGCTCCTAAACAGCAGAAGCGCCAGCATGAACACCAGCATGAAGTCCGCTTTCGCCGGCACGCAGCTGGGCGCGCCCGCCAACGGCAGCCGCGTGAACATGCTGTTCAAGAGGGTGGGTGCCCGCACACTGCAGTGCCCGCGCGGACGGCATCGCTTGCAGGATGGTGTGCAGCTGGCTGACGGATCTGTCCCTGGCGCAGGCTGAGAAGGCCGTCAAGAAGGCCGCCCCCTCCACTCAGACCATCAAGCGTGCCCCGCAGAAGGTGAAGAAGCAGGTGCGATCGAGGCGCTGCCGGGGCGCGGACATCATCAATAAGTCGATATGCATTGGCTGTAGTCTGTAGCGTCACATCAGGCCTACCGGCTAACCCTATGTGTTGTGCGATCACCTGCACAGGTGAAGCAGCTGAAGAAATCCGTGAAGGCCCCGGTGCCCAGCCGCAAGCCGGCGGGCCGCAGCGGTGGCAAGGGTGCCACGAGTGAGTCGCTGCGCCGAACTGCCTGTTCTGCCTGGAGCACCACCACATTTCTGACCCAACCTGACACTATCAACACCTGCTGCTGCAGACGAGGGCTTGTGGCTGCCCAACACCACCCGGCCGGCGTGGCTGGACGGCAGCCTCCCAGGCGACCGCGGCTTCGACCCTCTGGGCCTGTCCAAGCCCACCGAGTACCTGCAGGTCAGCTTGTTGCGCGGCAAACTTATTGCGCATGCATGACTTGCGCATGCTGCTGCTAACATCGCAATATCTCAGCAATGATTCGATGTTGCACTGCATCGACAGGTGGACATTGACCAGCTGGACCAGAACAAGGCAGTGAACAAGGCCGGCGCCATCCTCGGCAAGTTCAACCCGGTCGCCGATGCCGTGTCGACCGACAGCCTGCAGCCATACTCAGAGGTGGGCCCAGCTGCATTGCTAGCACGCCTCCATGTGGCACAGCTCCTCATATGCAATCACGCAAGGACATGACCCAGATGTGACGCCCAAACATGATTTGAACGTCAACATATCCTTCACAAAGCTAGTGAACCATCTGCCTCGGCGGATCTGTGCAAAGGTATCTGAGAGTGAGCGGCTCCATTTGCGTAGAATGGTTTCAACACTCGCGTACACCTCGCAGGTGTTTGGCCTGAACCGCTTCCGCGAGACAGAGCTGATCCACGGGCGGTGGGCGATGCTGGCGACGCTGGGCGTTGTCGTCGCAGAGGCCACCACCGGCGTCGCATGGCAGGACGCCGGCAAGGTGGAGCTGGACGGCGCCTCCTACCTCGGCCTCGGCCTGCCCTTCACTGTCACGTGCGCTGCCTGTCACTCGCTTTGCGCTCTCGATTTCCAGCCGTGCGTCAGATAGGCTTGGGAGCTGAAACCGCAATAACTGGTGTATTTCAAGATATAAGTGATCCGAACCTCGCCCTCTTGGTCCATCGTCGTGCCCTGCTCAATGCTCGTCCAAGGCCATGTGCGGAGCCACGTTCCTGATGCGACTGTTTTGCTCCGTTTCAGTTCTGAACACAACAATTTACGTACCCTGCGCTCTTTATCAACATGCCCTGCACTTATTTCCACCTGCAGGCAGCTGACCATCATCGAGGTGCTGCTGGTGGGCGGCGCGGAGATCTACCGCAACACAGAGCAGAACATCCAGAAGCGCCAATACCCGGGTGGCGTGTTCGACCCCCTGGGCCTCGCCTCCGGCTCTGACGAGCGCGCCTTCAACCTGAAGACCGCGGAGCTCAAGCACGGCCGGCTTGCGATGATTGCCTTCCTGGGTGAGTGCCACCCAGCGGAACCACACCAGTGCAGATCGTCGACTCCAGCACATCCTGAAGCAGCTTTGGAGCTGGCCCGTGGATGGAGGCACGCAGCTTGCCTGAGGCCGCTCTGAATCTTGGTGGTGTTTCATAATGCGGAAGCATCATGACCACAAACGCTGATGTCTTGTCATTTGCCGGTGCAGGCTTCGGCGTGCAGGCATTTGTGCAGGGCGAGGGCGCCCTGGGCTCGCTCGCAAAGTTCGCCACCTCGTTTGACGCCGGCGAGAAGCTGGTCGAGGTGAGCTTTGCGCTGATATGAAAAGCTGCTAGTAGAGTGCGGCGGCAGCACTGCACCTTAAAATTTCCTTTGCTGCAAGGGGCATGTTGTCCAGCGCCACAAATGAAAATGAGATCTCCAGCACAGTATTTCTTGACTCTTTCTTGACAGACTTTCGCGCTTCTCGCTGCAGGCTGTGGAGGCCGTTATCCCATAAGCTCCGTTACCGGCTTCAAGCTGACACGCCAAGGGCGCCTGGCATGGGCTTTGTCGAGCGCGGTTGCCGCCGCTTGATTGCATGGTTTTCCGAAACGAATGCAATTCGACCCTTGGCGGCGCCACAGCGCCCGCGCCGCTGCGCGGCAGATGCCGAGAGGAACCCATTGCACTTGCGTCGACGGGCGTGTCCATATTTTATCCACTGTCCTGACGGGTGGCATATTGTAGCGCTAGTGCTCAGACGTTCGCTTGGAAAGCTGCAAACTTGAGAAGCTTTCTTTTTGGTATTTGGCAGTTTCGCCATGAGACGAGAGGATTCCGCAGAGATGGAATTGTAAACTTCGTCGTTGTTCCTTCACAGCCCTTCACATAGCTTGCAGCTGCCCCGACCCACTCACTATTCTCGTGTCGTGCGCCCCGCCCGACCTGTTGCTCAGAAGGTTCCGCCTGTGCCGCAGCAGCGCAGGCTCCTCCTCCTCATGTCTTCATGACGGCAAGAACGCTGCAAATCTGGCAGCAGCAGCAGCGAGTGTTTGCAAAGAACATCTCAGCAGCGAGTGGTCAGGGTGTTGCTTTAGTACCTAGCGATCGCGGGTTGCCGCCGCACAACACTTGGCAAATTGACGACACATCTCATACGTACGTTTATTCGGGCATCAGCATTGCAGTGCTCTTCGACCACCACGCCGAAGTTGGCCGTGGTGGTCGGCCAACCAAAGGCACACCAAGGCAAGCTGTCATTGTCATCGCCTGGACAGCGTCTGACTGCCTTCCTCCAAATGAAAGCTGGTCAAAAGCGAAAAGGGACGCACGATCGAAGCGCTGATGCGGACAAGGTCCGTCCAGCTGAGAGTCAGACATAGCTAAAGCTGAGGGACCGTGCGAGGCAGCAGGCCGTCGCCTGATAAATAGTCCAGAGGCTCCCATGCGCACGTCCCTGCACGTGCAGAGGTGCAGCTGACCAGTCCGGGAGGGCCTGCAGCGGCGAGGCCCACCCCCAGCCGGCGGGTGCAGCGCTACACGCCGCCTGAGCATGTGCGGGCTGGCAGGTCATCAGCCGCCAGCATCTGGTAGCCGATGCTGCCGTGGCCCGAGGCGCCGGGCGTGGGTGGCGATGACTGTGGCATAGAGTGCGGGAACTTGGCCAGCAGCCGCGACTGCGGGCAGCACCGCGCACAATCAGCACGGCACAAACACTCGAGATGCACGGCCATCAGGGCGGAATGCAATTGCATGGGCTGACGCAAGGTTTTTGCATGCATCTGGGTAAGATCCGTGCGCGCACCATGGCATTGTGCATGTCGCTGAGCTCGTCCACGAGCTGGGCCATGATGAACTGGAAACTGTACCACCGGACCTGCAGATATGACCACACAAGCATGAAATTGGTGTGTTGCGGCGCCACTTGATGACTGAGCGCGCTGTACAACCCGCACAGCATGCTGCAGAGCGCGGCAGGCTCTGAGTCACAACTCTGGCCTGCAGGCAGCCAGGCGCTGCGGGTCCGTTGGTGATGCCGCCGGGCGCCGCCGCCAGGGATAATCAACCAGGATCCAGTCCAATTACTCCCTACCGCCACGGACTGCAGCCAGGGACGGCTGGCGGCCTGGTATGATGGCGGTTCCACGCAAAGCTCTCGCGCACCTCGGTGATGTGGCCGGCGGTGGTGTCTGGGAAAAAGAGTTCTGGCACGCCGCCGCCGCCGCCGCCGCGGTCCCCCAGCCCGCTGGCCCAGGAGCCGTGCGACGGCGACCGCCGTATGCCCGCCTCCGCCGCGCTGCCCAGCATCGGCGGGCTGATGCCGTGCATCGCCTGGTAGCCTGCGGCGCAGTTGCGGTCATTGGTCAGCCCTGACTGCTTTCACGGTGGCGATCGGCACAGATCCGCCAGACGGAGACAAGGTGCGCCTGCTCTCCAGATGCTGTCGCGCTCAGCGCAAGCAGGCACAGGTGCAAGGCTCTGCCGTTGCAATTTTTTAATGCGATGGCAGAGGAAAATCTGGGGCAGACAGTGCGCACTGCGATCGATGGCCGCCGCCAGTGACGGCGTCTCCTCGTCTCCGTTCGCAAGGTCGCCTGCAGGCCAGGGACAGCGCACGTCAGCCAGCCTCCTCACCGCTGTTCATGCCACAGGCAATCAGGGAAATGCTCTGAGGCTGCCGCTGTCAGAATGCAGATGATGCACCGGGCAGAGGGCGCCTGCCTTTTGGCCGCAGCAGCAACAGCGACACGTGCCGAGTGCAAGCGCATCAGCAAAGCTCTGCAGAACAGCGCCACGCCACAGTCGGGGGCAAGCCAGCAGGCGGGTGCCGAGCCTGATTCGGGGGTGCCCCACAGCGGCGCCTGGCCTGGCCTGGCCTGGCCGCCGTTGCCGGTCGCCTCGCCGGTCTCGGACGCGTGCTGCGATGGCGGCGGCGTGCGCGACAGGCCCGCCCGCACCAAGCGTGCCATCTTCCGCCGGTGGTAGTCCGCCGTCTTGATGAGCACCTGCCAGCGGCGAGGTCCGCGTCAAGCACCCGTCTTGTGCTGGAGCCTGGGTCTCTGTCGCATACATCTTCTGAACTTGGAGCTAGGTGGTTCAGTGTTCGAGTGTCCCTAGTCCGCCTTGGTTGTTACCTGAGTCCTGGGTTCTCCGAGGCCTACAAGCCTTGCAGGGCTCCTGGCGGCCCGGCAGAAACATGGGCTCTTCGATAGGGACATGGCAGGGAGCGTGAGTGAGGAGCAGGCGGAGCGGCGCAGCAGCGTGTGCCGCAGCCATGAGTCAGATAGCAGGCAGTAGATTAGATATGTGTTGTCTTCCCCACCTGGTAGCCCTGCACGAAGCGGTGCAGATGGTCGCTCTCGACGGACTTCGCGTTTGGAAACGCCTCCAGCATGTCCTGCACAGGCATGCCAGTTGATGAGTAAAGCAAGCGAATGCACAGCTTCGAGGGGTTTGGTGGCTTGTCAGAGTAGCTTTGTCAGAGTAGCGAAACAGCATAGCTATGAGCTCGTATGCTACCTAGTCTGATCTGCTGCCCATGCCCTGCTGCAGTGGCGCAGCATTGGCTCCCAAGCAAGGTGCGCCTTGGGCTTTTACACGGCAACAATCGACAGAGCGCCATATGTCAAATCGACCCCTCCTTACCTGGATGGCGTTGTACGATGTCAGCCGCAGCTGGCTCATCAGGTCTGGCGGGTACTGCTGCAGCAGCGCCCGCATTGCGGACTCATCGAAGCCCTGCACGTAGGGGAACACATTTCACTGTCTGACACGTATGTCCATGAAAACCGGCCATGGAGCACTGCTAGATGCCTGGCGCAAGTGTCACACGGCGCAATCACCAACGACGTATGTTTTGCCGGCTGCTCCAAGCGTGACAACCCTCAAAGCTTCTGGGGAGATAGCTGCGCCGGTTCCGCAATTGTTCAGAAAACGTATTACAGGGTCGCACCTCCTGGAACAGGGTGTGCATGGACCACAGCACGCGCGCCACCTTCCTGATGGCCGTCCCCACCTCCAGCATCTCCTGCAGCATTTGAGCCACAAAGACCTTGGTCAGCTTTTCTGCAGTTAGTACCGCGGTGGGGTCAGGAGGCAGAGACCATCACGCAGGTCAGGAGACCATCACGCACGTCAGGAGGCAATCTGCCGCACATTATCCATCGCAGCGCATGCCGGCATGCGGCTGTGCCGTAACACAACACTGGCTTCAATCACATGGCGCTGCTGGCTGGATATCAATGCGTCACATGCTCCGACATCACAGGAGGAGAAGCATGGCCACAGGAAGAGAAAACTTTGATTTTCTGAATGTTCCCGCACATCCTGGGGGATGCGCCAGCGGCCGAGGGTGAACCACATGATGCCGGGCGCAAAGCACCAGCGGCCGCGGATGGTGGTGCAGTATATCTCCGAGGCCGCGTCCTTCAGGAAGCCCTCACACGCGCCCAGCTTGCTGTACACGTCCATCAGCACCTGCCGCCAGCGCCGGCACGTGACATATCAGCAACTCACATGGACTGCATCACCGAGGGACCAGCCAGGGCAAAGGCGAGCTGCTTGGCATCATGAGCATGAGCATGAGCATGCTGCCGAGGGCCCACATGCCCGTCTGGCCGGCTCACGCAGTCGGGCCTTCCCAGCAGACATCGACCCTCAAGGAGACAAGAGTGGCTCGTCTCGCAATCCTGACATTTCCATCCTGCACCAGCAGCAAAAAGCAGCGCACCTTTTCGCACTCCAGTTCCCGGCGGTCCTTGTCGCTCATGCCGCCGGCGTACTCCTCGGTGGTGCCGATGTGCACGTACGCGTCCGTCTTCATGCGCTTGCGCTTGGTCGACTCGCTGCGGCCTGCGCGCCAGTCAGCCACGTCAGCGGGTGCCCACTCGCGGGCTTAAATGTCACACTGAATATGCACTATTTCCCTCACAATGTGCTTAGAGAAACGGTGCTGAATGGCGGCAGCGGCTAACAGTGGTCGTCGCTATGGGGGGTTCTGTCTGGACAAGGGGTTGATTGCATCAACAAATCTTTTCGTTTCGAGTAGAACGGTACCCGGAGGCGCCTCGGAGCGGCCGCCGGTCCAGGCGAGGGCGTGGAAGGCGGACAGGTCCGTCAGCGCATTGGCCATGCTGTCCACCGCCTCACAGTTGGCGGACTTTGGGAAGATTATGACGCTCAGAGTCACGCTGCAGAACACGCCGAAGCAGATACCGGAGATGCGGGTCGCCGCCACGATGGCCGCGTCTGTGGGCGTCAGCAGTGGGTAGGGTTAGTCGTGAATGATCGCGTGGTCCTTGTGTGCAGGCCCAGGTTGTGCAGGCAAATGTGCCCTAACGAAGGAAGGCATCGACAAAATCGTCCCAGTCCTGCCTTTTGATCACTGTCTGGACTGGTTCAGGCACAATCGGTGCGCGGCGCCGGTAGCACGGCGCTGAGAACGTCCAGTGTAGATTGTCTGGCATCATGTGAACCAAGCTCACCGGAGGAGTGCTCCGCAGCCATGACCACCAGGACGAAGGTCATGATGTACAGCTTTGCGGAGTAGTCCAGGTGCAGCGCCCGACCGATCAGCACGCTGACAAAGCCCACGACAGAGGTAGCTATCACCAGGAACACCTGTGTATGGCACATGAGAATGTCTCGATAGAAGCGGCGGCGGCACCAGCAGGCACACGCAGCAGGCCTGTGAGCCGCGACGCTGAGTGGGATGTAAGCCACGCGTTGCAAGATGAGATGGTGCAATGGTGCGAGAGCGTGAGCTGCAGAGCCATGCTCAAAGCCACGGCCAGGTCACATCATCCTGCAGTATGACGGGAGCAGCTGCATTGCCAGTGTGAAGCTGCACCTCGTCCTGGATGTTCGAGATCTCATGGCCGATGACGTATGCAAAGAAACCTGGCAAGCATGAGCACATTGAAATCACCAGTGAACGTGTGTCCAGGCTGTGGAGAAATGAAGAAACAAGGGTGCACAGTCACAGAAAGACACACCGAACTTGTCACGACTGGCAGGCCTCACCCAGCAGGCCACCGGCGACGGTTCCCAGGGTGCGTTCCAGCGAGACCTGCGCCACCCTGCCGGTGACGGGCGCGCTGACCACGATGCAGGTGATGGAGGCCTGCAATGTGCAGAGGCGCATCAGCCTGTGTATTAGGTGTACTGTGTCATGCTTGGACGCTGGCGTCATGCTTGGACGCTCGCTGGGCAGGGAAAGTGCATGGCTGTACATGCGGCCTCACCCATTTCGCGCCTTGTACGATTTGGTTTGCGAACTTGGCGTTTGGGATCACATCTGCACACGTACGACCTATTGTAAGTGGCCCCGGCCGGGTGCGGCACAGATGCGCTGCGGCGTGGGACAGTGGCGCAAAGTGCTGCCGCGGCTCCAGGTTTTGGCACCCATGCAGCGCAGCGTGACACCGCAGGCTCACCTCCGAACCAGTCTGCCAGCAAGAACCCGAGGCTGTTGCATATTGCCAGCCCCACTGACAGGCGCAGGCCGCGCCTGATCACGTCTGGAACCTTGCGCCGCTTTGCCAGCATCAGCGCAAGCAGCCGTGAGAATCAGCTGCTCTCGATGTCCAGCCACTAAGAAACGCTGCGAAAATTGCACGAATCGCCATTCAGGGTGTGCCAGGGCACATGAAGGGCGCCATACGTTCAAACAGCCGCTGTACTGTGCAGTATCACGCCTTGATGCAACACATTCACCATCTTCGTTGTGTACAGCGTGGAATCGGCCAGCTGCACCTGCTGCCTCTCTCGAAACACGCTGTGCACGTGACCACACTCAGCTCGCCCGGCGCTGCTGCCTCTCAGGCGCGTCGGAGTCGATGCCGCAGCAGTGCATTGCAAGCATGCTTCTGCATGTCAAACCCGTGCGTCTGAAACTCGCAGTGGTGACTTGATGCTCCCGGAGGTGCTCGAAATTTGTCAGCTGCACGACTATTTACGGCCCAAGGCTCCTGGCAAACGCTTTGTACCGATGATTTCGAGATGCGTTTGACAATCGGCTAACTGTCATTCTGCTGAAATGCAAGGACATGTTGTGTGAACCTTTCCTAGTACTTTCAGTTTGTTGGGCGGGGCTTTGGGGGAGGTGGTGCGTTATGTTTACGGCTCTAGTGTCAGACTAAAAGAGGGGTCCCCAGGCGTGGGGTCCCCAGTGCAAATGCTCGCAAGCCAAATGCAGTGGGTAGTGT
>JAABUW010002543.1_pt1 | contig 27598 bp, 50 predicted proteins | sample 5560081 | NCBI WGS metagenome assembly JAABUW01 (sample SAMN10711882, study PRJNA513363) | rock metagenome | isolation source: Antarctica rocks | place: Antarctica: Victoria Land, Knobhead sud | reverse complement strand
GGGCTGTCCACTGGAGTGCTCTCTTGGCTCGTCTGACTCCACCCTTTGGACTCGTGGGACCACAGTTGCTGCAAAGCATATCGCTGATATGAACGGGGTGCATAAGCAGCTCACCTGGAAGAGCAGCGACCGCTGTTTGGCTTCCGAGTCGTACTGCTTTGTGACCCGGTACCCTGGCCGCCCGATCTTCACCGTCTTCGAGGTAGCGACCCGCCGCTGCGGCGCCGGCGCCGTGGGCTTGTCCTGAGCCTCCCACGCCGCGCGCTTTGCCAAGTTCTGCTGGTGCCGCTTCCCCTGCGGATCACGAGTCGCACTCCTGTGAGCTCAGCTCGCAACATATGTATGACGCATGTGCAATGGTCGCCCTTGCAGAAGATATGTCACAGATCGCTGTTGTGGGCTTACGACCTGATCACTGTCAGGCTCCAGAACACACAGAAGCAAACTGACAAGACACTACCGGCTTGCCTGGGTATGTGCTAGGTAGTTGCCCTCGTTGTTGTGCAGCGTGAGGCACAGTCGGCACTCGTACTGGCCCAGGTGGTTGCGCATAAAGTACGGGTCCTTCGACAGGTCGATCGTCTCCAGCGCCAGCCGCCGCAGCCGCTCCCGCCTGTCGATCGCCTGCGGGCGTGACAAGAGCATGTATCAATACGTGCGCTGAAAGGCATCTCACCACGACCCTCTGGGCGGAGGGTCGTCCTGTTGCCTCTGGCAGGGGTGCTGGATGAAGCAGACGGGGTGGACCACTTGTGGGCAGCTGAACGGGGTGCATTGTGACGACACAGCAGCAGCCGCGCTGCTTAATTGTTCGGTGTGTTGCTGGCACAAGTGTCTTCTGCCACCATTCTACTGCTGTGTTCGACACCCATCCTAATTGCATGCTATAACTGCACAGGTGCCATTATGCCATCAACATAGCTTTGCAAGGGGTGCGTAGCGGATCGGTGGGGAGCGGTCGGCACCTCATTCTGCGCTGATGCGGCTCCACCGCTGCCTGGTTTGGATCCATGCTCACGTGCATCCATGAACGACATGGCGGCACGTAGCTTTGCGCCTGCCCTGCGTGGGCTCCGGCTGTGTCCCTCTGTCGATCAGGCCCTGGTCAAGAAGTCTTCACGAGTGACCACGGTGTTTCAAACGCTGCGCAACGGCAGTTGTCCACGATACAGTAACCAGCTGATGCAGCGTCAGTTGCTGTTGAGCTGCAGACAAAAAATGCCAACACAACCAATCCACCAAAATTCGACAAATGAGTGCGGGTACCGCCACAAACCGGTTGCAGAAACCTATGCGTGACACTTCAGCAAGGCTCACGCGGTCGTGCAATGTGAAATGGTGCGCTGCGAGCTTCTGCACAGGAGCAGCGGCCAGTCAGGTGCTTCTACGGCTGCCACTTAGGGTTTATGGGCATGCTGCATGCGGCAGAGGCCGAGCACAGGTCTATTTGCGACAAGCAGGCATCTCAGTGCTGATTGGAAACCTACAGTAGTCGCTGCTCTGCACCAGACGCTGCAGCTCATTCCTTGCTGCAAGCATAGTCGGGATTGGTCGAAATTTGGCACTGTCACCCGGCTCCTGGGCAGTCGCAGTCGTGCTGGCTGGCAAACCGCTGCTGGAAGCAGCTTTGCCTTCTGCTTGACCACGGCGTCAGTGACCATCCCCATACTGAGGGTCGAGTAGTTGCCGCTGGGCGGAACGCAACTAAGCAGCTGGGGCCGTCATGTCGATCATGCAGAGGATTAAGGACATTGAAGATGAGGTGCGCATGTTCGCTGCAACGGTACATGCATGGAAACGCCGCACGTTGCTCACTGTACATTGCTGCGTCATGCGTTGCACGATATCCAGCGAGGCCGTGCCCACGCACGGTGGCATGCACCTGCCAACACATTAACGCTGCCTGTGGCCGCGTGCAGATGGCAAAGACGCAGAAAAACAAAGCCACCAGCGGACACTTGGGTCTCCTGAAGGTGGGTCTGCACCTCTGCGCTTCATCGGTACACCCTTTTTTCCTCCTGCTGAGGCACACGGCACGCTTTCATGCCCTCCATGAATTCACGAACACAGGCCAAGCTCGCTAAGCTGCGGCGAGACCTGCTGGACCCCACCTCGGCGGCCAACGGCGGCGGCGGTGGCGGCGGCCGCGGCGAGGGCTTTGATGTCAACAAAGTCGGCGATGCCCGCATAGGGCTTGTGGGTAAGTGGCGTGTATGCGGGCAGCATCACTGCTCCGAGGACGTGAGCTCCATCAGCGCCCGCAGTACATGCTGCTGCTCGGCGGCGTGGACGCCGCTGTGTACTGTCTTCTGGACGCCTGACGCAGCGTCGCTTGCTGCCCCTTGCAGGCTTCCCCTCCGTCGGCAAGTCCACGCTGCTGAACAAGCTGACGGGCACCTTCAGCGAGGTCGCAGGTGAGCGCGGCACAACCACTCATCGCCGTCTTGCGCACACATTCCCACTGAATTTCAACTGTCCCCAATACCACGAGCATGGCAGCCTTGGCGTTGGTGCAATGTCCCACAGAGGCTTGTTGTGCTTATCCCACCATGCGAGCTAGCAGCAGTTCAGGCTTGCGTCAAAGCTCGCACGTACGAACGCAGGCTACGAGTTCACGACGCTGACGTGCATCCCGGGAATGATCCGGTACAAGGGCGCCAAAATCCAGCTGCTGGACCTGCCAGGCATTATCGAGGGCGCCAAGGACGGCAAGGGCCGCGGGCGGCAGGTGGGCATTCTCTGGCAGATTCAGATTCGCTGAAGACTTCATGCCAAGGAGGAGCTGCGGGATAGCAAGGGCCGTGGGCGCAAGGTACGTGTGCCAGTACACCCAGATACGATGGTCCTGGCACGTCAACAGATGGCAGAACATCTGCCGGCAGATGCGGTGCCGGGCATGGGGCATGACCCTCAGCGCAGCGGCGGTCAGCCGCGGCAGCTGATGACAGTGCTTGGAGGGGGCGTGAGCTGTCCCTCTCCTTGCCTCCCGCAGGTCATCAGCACAGCGCGCACCTGCAACCTCATCTTCATCGTGCTGGACTGCCTGAAGCCGATGACGCACAAGAAGCTGATTGAAAAGGAGCTGGAGGGCTTCGGCATCCGGCTCAACAAGAAGCCGCCCGCCATCAGCTTCCGTAAGAAGGAGAAGGGCGGCATCAACTTCACCAGCACCATCCCCAACCCCTCGCTGGACCTGGAGGGTGCGCCTATCGCAGTTTTCCCTTTCTCGTTCTAGCTTCTGAATGCAGGCAAAGGGCGGCATCAATTTCATCAGCACCATTCCCAATTCCTCGCTGGACCTGGAGGGTGTGCATTCCCGGCCAACCCAGTGGATTGTACGTACTGACCTGAACCGTGGACAGTCGGAAAGGGAAGTACTTGACTAAACACCCCACTTGCTAGGTTGCACACCCTCCATCGCTCCTCAGGGCGGCTGCGGGATCGGGGCGGCCACTGCGCGGTTGGTGTTTGAGTGGGCCACGCCATCCTGCATATGACTGGTGCACGCCAGAACGCTGGACTGCCGTCTCCCCTCCTTTCTCAAAATGACCGAGCGCTCGCTGATGTGCACCCTTCCACGGCGCTGTGCAGCAGTGAAGGCGGCGTGCCACGAGTACCGGTGCCACAAGGCAGACATCCATCTGCGGCCTTTTCTGCGCTGCGCGCTGACACAGACTGACGATTGTTGCGCGCAGCGGTGAAGGCGGTGTGCCACGAGTACCGGTGCCACAACGCAGACATCCAGATGCGGGAGGACTGCGACATCGACGACCTGGTGGACGTCATCGAGGGCAGCCGCGTGTACATCCCCTGCATCTATGCCGTCAACAAGATCGACCAGATCACGCTGGAGGAGCTCAATGTGCGGGCTGCTCCCTGTCTTTTGTTGCTCGTTTTTTTGCTACCTTGAGCCGTCTTTGCACTGTGTGATCCAGTGCGGGTTGCTCTCTCCCGTTGCTACCTTGTGCCGCCGTTGAGGCCACACCCCTGCTCGCTTTGCTGTGGATGGGTGAGCGAGTCGTGCTACCTCTGCGAGGCCTCACGGGTTAAGATCTGTTGAGGCAAACACAGCCTTACCTCTCTACTCTTGCGCACCTGCAGGTGCTGGACCGGTTGCCACACTACTGCCCAGTGTGCGCCTACCACGAGTGGAACCTGGACGGTGAGCCCTCTCCAGGGCAATCAGCCTGTTACATTCGACTCGCAATAGGCTGGGCTTCTCGTGCATTGCAGTTATACTGCATATTTCATCAAAGAATTCATTCCAGATGCACACTGAATATCTGCTCAAAGGGCAGCCTTATGGAATCTTCCGGGTCTAAATCCTGATTGCAGGCCTGGTGGAGCTGGCGTGGCAGTATCTTGACCTGCAGCGCATCTACACCAAGCCCAAGGAAATTGTTGACTTGCAACCTGCACACCTGGGCCTTGCCTTCAAATATCCTATTGCACCCCGAACCGCCCCACTGCTGGTGATGGCTCTCTGAATGGCAGCCGGTCACGATGCCGCAACCCGTTGCCTGCAGGGGCAGCTGCCGGACTACAATGAGCCGGTCATCATCCCGCGGCAGCTGGCCACCGTGGAAGATTTCTGCAACCGCATCCACAAGGTGCAACCCCTGTCCCGGACGGCCAGCAGCGTCTCCCGGCTCCTCACTTGCGTTGCCAGGGTTGGCCGGTGCCAATCTGAGTCAGCACGAAGCCACACACGCAGCAACACCCTGCAACGCACAGACATGGGCAGGCTGATAACATTTTGAGTGTGACCCTGCAGGGCATTCTGAAAAACTTCAAGTATGCGCTGGTGTGGGGCACGTCCTGCAAGCACCGACCGCAGCGGGTGCGCTCTCTGTCTGGTGCTGCACATGCGGGGTCGCCTGCGGCTGCAAGAGCGTGTGCGGTTGCAAGAGTGCGTGGGACTCTGGTCGCATCACTTTGTATCCTGCAGTTGCTCCTCGCATCACGTCGCGAGCTGAGCTGAGCATGAAAGGCTCTCACTGGTCGTGTGAACGTTTGGGCCATCATAGACCAACAAAGCAACTAACTCAACCATGCCATTGCCTGCAGGTCGGCAAGGACCACACGTTGGAGGACGAGGACATTGTGCAGATCGTCAAGAAGGTTTGATGTGGCGGCATGCAGTGAGGAGGAGGAAAGGGACGGCCAGCTCCGCAAGGGGGTCCACGCTGGCATCCAGCGGGCAGGAAGTCTCCAGTTGCCGCAGAAATCTGGATTCGTATGATGCTGTGTTTGCAGCCAGCGATGTCGAAAGTCGTCGGCAGTGAGTTTTGAAACGAAGACGCTTTTCAAGGGCACTTGCACGTTCTCAAAACAGGCGCATAGCACATGTGGCTGGATTTGTGTCTTTCGGATGTGCATGCCTGCTTAAACCCTGCTGGCCGGAACAAGATTGAACAATCTCGCCTGTGCTGCACCTGCGTCGCTTCCAAGGTGCCATACCCACGCGTACATCGACCGGACAACACGATCATGCCGGCGCAACTTTCTAGCAAACAAAACCACAGGACCATGCAGGCGCAACTGTGTCGCGGTTCGTTGTTGCACACCGTGCATCGCAGTTCAATTCGCGTGCCACGTTCGATTGTGATAAGCAATTCAGCTGCATGCAATCTGGTGTTCCACGACCCCGAGTGGGTCGGCGGACCACCAGACAATGTTACGCTAAGGCCACTGGCCAGTGGGACCATGGTCCCAAACAGGAGGTATGTAGGATATGCTGGCCGGGTTTGTCCGCTTGACGCGTCATCAGCGTCGCAATTTCCTTCTCGCAATAAGCTTTTTCAACGCGATCTGTGATTCACTGCAGCCGCAGATACGGCGTGGTCTTGCGCACGGGGCATGAAGAGGCTGGTGAGGATGCGCCACCGAGCATATTGATGAAGTGGTACCAGTACAGCATGCGGCGCATTTGTTTGTTTGTCAGCCTGAGTCAAGCTCAGGGCTCGGGCTACAGTCCCACTGACCTGGAGCATGATGCTTGCAGGCCTGGCAGGAGGTCATGCGGATCACTCTACTTCTGCCATGCATCTTCACGATCGCGGTGCTCGCAGCACATCCCAGCCGAATGCAGTTTTGTGCTGGAGATTCTCAATGAGCAGGAGTGTGTGGGCTCAATGGCGTCCACCGTGCCTATCTGGGCAGTTCTACTGGTAATCAGCGAGCAAGGCAATACGTTCACCCAAAACTGGGCGGTCAACGCTGGGGCATTGATGAAGTTGCCATGGTGCCAGTGGCTGTACAAATGTTGACATGCTTGCCACTGACCGAGGACTGGGTGCTCAGCTTCTGTAGTCATTCATTGCTATGGCCAGTGACACTGACGCTGCACCGCCATGTGCGGCACGGTATCGGATCGGCTGCGCCGAGAACTGTGGCATCCACGCTGCCCGGGTGCACGCAGACAGGTTCGGCCGGCTGCAGTGCTGCAGCAAGTCTGTCATGACCACCTGCACCATGCACAGAATATGTTTGATGTGGGGCTGAGAAGCAACGTGAAGTGCCGCAGTCAACAAACGTGCCACATGGCTGATGGACGAATCAGCAGATGCATGTGGCAAGAGACACAATGTCCTGTTTTTTTTTTCCAGCAGAGAAGATGCTCACTGCAGTGCCTGCTGCAACCTCCAAAGCAATCTCCTCCAGCGCGTCTGAGAGAGGGCAGCTGTCCGCTGCAAGCGGCCTGACGATCAGGCAGCCGTTCTCTGCGCCGCGCACACATGCCTCAGTTACCTACACCTCATCTCTTGCGAGCTGTCACGACCGTCTATCAGACATTCTGGGCAGGTGTGACGCACCCTCTGTCATGTCGTCCAGTGCGCACCAGACCTGTGGCGGCGCAGTGTTAACGAATTTCATGAAGACCGGATGCACGAATGGCTGACAGGCGAGGGCAAAGCCTATGGCATCGCCATAGGGCAGCCTGAAGCTCACCGAGATGTAGGGATGCCGCTCAACATTGGCATCGCTCATCCAGTCCGAATCACGGTGCCACTTGAACTGCGACAGCGGCGATCGCGGCGGCTTCACGATGTACTGTGGACGCATATGTGAGGTTGTCAGCTTTCATCAGGCTGCAGAAGAAGTGCAGAGTCTGTGGCAGCCCATTTTGACGCACATGCTTGTGCAGCGCAGAGGAATGATACTGTATCCCCAACGGGCGCGCACCTGATCATTGAGCAGGTAGCCGGGCGCGCCGAGCGCCGCCTGCACCAGCTGCCTCATGGCCGGGCCGCACAGCAGGTCTGCGGCTGCCAAGTGCAGCGGCCGCTGCCGCCGCAGCTGCCGGAACGTCGCCGCATCATCATGCTGGCCGCCGACGGTCTCGAAGATGCAGCCCCTGAAGGCAGTAGTTCAGCCTTGACACGTACAGCTGGTCATGAGTCTGGGTAGCAGAGAATTACAGTGCCTTTTTGAACCGATGCCGCAAAACGAGGCGGTACCTGGATTTGGCCGCCCACTGAGAGTCGCCGTCGGCAAGCTTGGCCTCCTCACACCTTGCCGTTTCAATGATAAGCTCGCTTTCCTGCTGGTCAGAAACACTCAAGGTACTGAGTGCTGTAGTTGCAACAGCGCACCGATCCCGCACCACGTTCCAGAGGAGGACACGAAGATACCTCGTGCAGGATCGCCAAGCCTTCGCTGTCGATGAAGCCGGGAATGACAGCGTAGCCCTGGCGCGATAGCTGGCGACGAATTCTCTGCACCTGATCTGCCGACAGCATGTACCAATCTTGCGATGCACGGTAAGGTGTTGCAGCCGATCAACAATGCAGCAGTGGTGCGCACTCTCAATCTGCCTGCCCGTGATGCTGTGGATGGTGGTGAAGCCTGGTTTGTGTGGCTTTGTTGCACCGACGTGAGCGTTGTCAAGCAAACTCCTTGTCGTACACATGCATCCCACATGCTCGAAGCCAACATTCAGCCATGCTCGAGAAACCCACTGGAGCGTTCCATGCTTACGATGCTCTCCCAACCTTCTCAAACTTCACAAGACCCCGATGGACCAACATTGAATGGACTTTCCACTTAATCCTGCACCACACAATTCAGACATCTCTGATTTGCAAACTCTGACCTTGCTCCTCAAATGGTGTTTAAGTACAGGCACACGACCTTCCTAAAGGCTGACGACTGATCTGGCACGGTGTGCGACCGGTCTGTCGTGCTGATGACGCTGCGACAGTCGCCTGCAAGGCACGACACCGAATTTTTTCAGTTCCCATAGGAGCAGAATCCAAAGAATCGCATCAGCTTGCTTCTGCTGAGGTGCGACCCGCAAATCACGAGCACGTGCCTTGATTGGCGCATGCCACTGAGTCATCCATGCGGCGCGCCGAGCTGGACCAAAATGGTCAGAGGTAGTCGTCCAGGTCTTCATCGAGCTGCTCGTACACAGCCTGCTGCATGTTCTGGTTGATCTGCACGCAGGGACGCTCAGCTAGCATCAGGCGCCAGCCACAGTCCGAAAAATCAGCTTCCTAAGCAGACAGTGCCAGGTCCATGCTTCGTCGTTCCCTGCAATATTTCTGGCTGCACGCGCACACCTTTTTGCGGGACTGCTTGCGGTGCTTGTTGCTGTCGAGCAGCGCCTCCTTCTTGACGACGCCGCCGGCCGCGGACTTCACCCGCGTGTTGCCCTCCCGCGCCTGCATGTTGACGACACGCACCTCAGCCAGACCTCCCGAGTTTCCACCCCGCACCCTCCAGTGGTTGGCAGCAGGTCAGGATTGTTTGGGGCTGTCGCTGCGCGAGTCCCTCATGCAGAACTTGAGGCATCAGCGCGTCACAACCACCATTACTAAATGCCACAACAAAAAAGGATACGCACCTTCTTGCTGGCGGAGCGGTGGCGATCGCGGTCCTCCTTGGCTTTAGTCTCCTCCAGGATCTCCAGGTAGAAGGGGTACCGCTCCCATTCGCCCCGCACCGCGCAGCCCGGCTCATGGATGTGCTGGCAGTTGGAGAAACGGCAGCTGCGAATGTGCAGAGACATCCTGGGAACGCATTGCTTGGACTGCTTCCCAAACGTCTTCAAACTCTGGCAGCTGCCGCATGCACAAGGCAAACAATGCAGGGACTCGAGTCGCTGTCGACATAGGCCCGGAGAGTTGCGCAGCAACATAAAAGGGACTCTCTGCAGGAAAAGTCACCTGTCGTGCTTCAGGCGGGCGGCGATCTCGGGGAAGCTGCTCGGCAGCTCCTCTGTGGTGACCGCGTCCAGCGCCGGCTGGTTGAAGCCGGGCGTGTCGGCGATGAGGCCGCCCGACCGCAGCGGCAGCAGCGTCACCGTGCGCGTCGTGTGCTTGCCGCGCCCGATCGCTGAGATGCTGCCCACCGCCTGCACACGAGCAGGCAGATGAGCCACTCTGTCTCCAGGCTTTGCAGGCTCTGCCGAAGGATTTGTCATGTGGCAGATGCGATTCCACTCATGCATCTCTCGAAGTCCTTCTCTGTAACCATGACCACTTGCTTTCTGGACCGCAATCCATTGATGACAAAACCGTCCCCTCGGCAGCAATTCTCACCTGCAGCTGGTCCACCTCGTCGCGCAGCAGGTTGGAGCTCTCGTCGTGCATATCTTGATATGATTCGTGAAAGCTAGTGTACTGGCTGCACTCCATTAGTTCAGAGATTTCCGCTTTTCAGCAGCAAACAGACCTGGAGCTGGTCCACTTCGTCGCCCAGCAGGTTGGAGCTCTCCTCGTGCGTACGCTGCGTGGCGGCCGCCCGCCGGCTGCTGATGGCGCTCCAGGGCACCCGCCGCTGCGCGAAGCCGTCATCTGACGCCGCAGTGGCACCCCCGTCGTCCGCTGTGCTGATCTCATGCGCATTGTCGGCACCGCCATGGCCGGCAACTGACAGCGCTGCACGCTGCTCTGCTGGAGACGCAGCTGACTGCTGTGCCGCCCCGGCTGTCCCAAAGCCCGCCGAAGTGTCTGCCGCATGCGGCTCTGTTGCTGCGGTTGGAGACTCTGCCGCTGCTGAGAGGCCGCCCTCCGCCTCGCTGGTGTTGGTCTTCAGCGCGTTGAGCAGGGAGGACTTGCCGACGCCGGAGGGGCCGGCGAGCACAGAAACCTTGCCCACGAGCGCGTCCAGCAGCGGCTGCAGGCCCAGGCCGCTGTGCGCGCTGACCGTGACGGGCGTGTAGCCCCACGCCTGCACCTGCGGCGTCAGGAGACGGAAATTTATTCAGTGGGCCGGTCAGCAAACTGCCGTGCGTCACTCTGCTGTGCAAGCGACTGTGTCTGCAAGTCTCAGAAGTTGACTGCGGTGCAGACCAGCCAGGACGACAGTTTGCTACAGTGCACCACAAACAACATTTCGCATCAGAGGTGGACCATGACAGGAAACCACCGCGCCTTACCTTTGAGACGACAGCGTCCAGCTGCTCAGGCGGCAGCAGGTCCGCCTTGTTGAGCAGCCGACGGCACAACATGTAAGCATGAGGCGTAAACGAACAGAAGAACTCGGGTGTGTCTCACCTTTGACACCACGGCGTCCAGCTGCTCGGGCGGCAGCAGGTCCGCCTTGTTGAGGACCAGCGTCACGGGAATGCCGGCCTGCTCGGCGGTGACCAGGAAGCGCGTCGCGTTGGCGGGCTCGAAGGGCGGCTGCGCCAGCGAGAACACCATGAGCGCCTGGTCGATGTTGGCGATCGCGGGGTCCGACAGCGAGTTGCGCCGCTGCAGCACCTCCTGCACCATGCCTGCGGCGCAGTGGTGCGGCGTGTTGGGTGGTGCTGTTGCGATTCATATCGGCGGGGCAGACGTCACACTGGAAGGGGCTGATGCTCTACAGGCGGCATAAGGGTTGCAGGCTGCATCCAGCAGCATTTGACAATACATCGGATGCAATCAGCCCTTGCCCAAGTTTCATTGGTGCCTCAGAACACAGGTACAACGCGATGTCGCACAGCTGCATGGTCACCTCGGCCGTCGGCCCAGTCGATGCCGGTGACCTGCACCTCGTCGCCCACCAGCACCGTCTGCTTGATCTTCTTCAGCAGCGTGCGCACCACGCACAGCAGCTGCGGCGCTGGCGGCGGGCCGTCGTCCTCCAGCCTGTCGATCCTGACGCGCACAAAGTTCGCCTGCGCCTGCATGACCTGTTTGAAATGCCAAACGGTGCGGTCAGTGCGGTGTCCTAGCCGATGATGTCTGTGTTCAGAGGCAGGGAAAGCTGCGCCGCATGTTGCAATATCAGATATCTTGCCGCGCAGTCACCTTGCCGAAGGCCGTGGTGGCATGGGCTTCAGCCTCCGTCCGCACGTCACTGCCGGCAGCTGCGGCGACCCTGATCTTCGGTGCGATGCGCCACCGGGCGGCATGGCCATGAGGTGGGCGCGCCGCCGCTGCTGACCAACCCCGCAACGAGATCAAGCTGGTCAGATAGCGGCCCGCGCTACCGTGAGGCAGGGCGAACGCGTGCTGCACCGGGCGACATAACAGATAGAGATTCCCTGTGCTGGTATTCCACACGGAGCCCGACAGATGGGATGCCATCTGCTTCCGGCAGTAAATCGTCCGGGGGATGCACGCTGGCTCGGTGCTATATCAACACGGGGTACAGCAGCCGATCTGATGCAACTTGTTCTGTCTTGTTCGCCGGCAGCTCAAAGCCCGCAGTCCAGGTTTGCCAATGACAAAAAAGTTTGCCAATGACAAATTGTGAATGAATCAAACCCTGAAATGAGGAAGGATCCTGGGACGTCCCAGGACACGATAACCTGGGAGTCCCGCCGACACGGCCTCTAAACCCTTTTTCGCACGAAGATACTTTGCCAACAAGTGAGATGTGGCTCCAGATATTTCTGAATTTTTCCGGCTCGTTGCATTCTCTGCTTGCTCGAGCGTGTCTTAGCGAGAGCATTGCGTTGCAACTGGTCTGGATGATTTGAGCACAGCGGCACGCACCCCATGGAGGCGCCCGCAACAACGCGTGGCCTGGTTGTCCCCGATACGCTGCGCGTTTTGCTCGTCGATGGAGGCGCTTCACGCACGCACATACTATCTTTGCTTCAACAGTGCCGCTTCAAGGTAGGTCAGATCGCGGGGTCAAAGATTCTGTCTTGGCGCTCGCCTCGTAGCATCGACTTGCCTGGTCGGCACGGCTGCGGACACAACAGCAGGGGCCGAAACCCGGTGCCTGCTGTAGTCCTTTTTTCAGGCTCAGCATGCCGCGCGGGCGTCGCGCTGACGCGGCCGCCCGCGGCCGGGCACATGGGCAGACACTGGCTGAGCACTTAGCTTTGCAGCCGCACCCTGACCGCTGTGGCCCCTGGGGCAAGTGCCAGTGTGAGGCCGCCTGATACGCCGGCCTGTTTGCGGCGCCCTCTCATTTTAGCGGGGCGATCCGCTGCGAGCGCAGGCCTGTGCGAGGACCTTTTTGAAGTCGTAGGATTGTCTGTTGGGATGGCCCAAGCGCGGCCGTATACTGGATTAGGAAGCAGGCCCGCGGCGCCCGTGACGATTAGCAGTCCTGTACACATTTTCCCGCACAGGCGAGCTTCGGTGGCCCGCTGGACTGGGCCCGGCCAAAGAAGAGCACCTCCTGTTGACTGTGCACAGGTGGCGGCCGTAAGGACGGCAAAGGAGGCGCTTCCGGCGCTGGAGAACGGCTCCTTCGACATAGTGCTTAAGAACCACGACCCAGCCAACGGCGTCAACGCCTGTCGCTTCCTGCGCAAGGCCAGCGGCGTTCCCGTCGTCGGTGCGCCGTGTTTGCCCAAGCCAGGAACACAGCACCTGTTGTGTCATGCGACGAAAATTGTGCCCCTGTGTCGGAAATGTCTCCCTGCAGAATGTATGCGTGCTCACCATTCGACCCATCTCCTGCTCGAGCCGCTGACGCCGCCACAAATTCTGTCGCGCAGTTATGTCTCAGTCGGATGACAGGCAGGAGGTCTTCAAGTGCCTGAAGCTGGGCGCGGCGGACTACCTGGTCAAGCCTCTGCGCGTCCAGGAGCTGCGTAATATATGGACCAGGGCGTGGTGGCACCAGGTGTGTCCCTGTTGTGGGCTGGAATGGGCTAGAATATCTGCCGCCATATGTATCTTGCGATAAGTTTCAATTTCGCTAGCCACTTGACACTTTCGGTCCTGCACCCTGGCTAGCCGTCAGGCATCGTGCCATTGCAAACAGCGGCATTGCTGATGCTCTTGTGTTTGCAGGCGGTCCGCACCCCAGGGAGCGCACCCGGGCCGGAGCCGCTGGCTGTGGCCGGCGGACCCGCGTTCAGCATCAGCGGCAGCGACGAGACCAAGATGTGCGTTCTGCTTGCATGTATACTGACATGCACTGTTTGCATGGGTTGGAAAGCACGTGTTTTTCAGTCTGCTGAAAGACCACTTGTCACACATGTGCGTGGCTGCTCAGGCGCTTCCGTTTATGCTTGCGCCAGCTACTGGAGGCTCTTCTGCTGAACTTCTATATCTGCGACGCAGTGAGGAAGGCGACGAGCCCATCTCGAACGAGAGCAGCGTGGCCGTCGGCGGCGCTGAGGCAGCGCTTGTTCCCAAGGGGGGCGGCCACTCCTCTGCCAACCGCAACTCCACCACCAAGCCCAACGGCGGCTGCCGCGTGTTCAACGGCGATGCCAGCAACACTGTCAACAGACACGGCAGCAACACAGCCGACGGACATGGCAGCAACAACGGCAATGGTGCGTCCACGACGCACGTGTACGCGAGCCGTGCCACGAATGCGCCGCTGGTGTACCGCACGACCGACGCCGGCAGCGGCGAGGGCAGCGGCGGTGGCTCCGGCGACGGCGGCTTTGGCGGCAGCCGCGGCAACGGCAGCGGCCAGGGCTCCGGCAGCGGCAACCAGGAGCTTGCGGCGGGGCAACGGCTCGCCTCCGACTCCCCCGAGCTGCAGGGCCAGGTGGGCGCGGCCGGCGCCGGTGCCAACGGCGGCCTGCCGGGCGCAAATGGCAGCAGCGGCAACAGTGGCGTCGGCAACATGGAGGGCGAAGCCCTTGCCGCGGCCAAGCGGGCGACGGCTGAGAAGCGAGAGACGGACGGCACTGCGCAGGGCAAGCACATGGCGTTGCAGCCGGCGGCCGCGCAGGCAGCCGCGGCAGGTCGCAGCCCAACGAAGGCCGCAGCTGCGGCGGCGGCGGCGGTGTCAAAGGCGGCCCCAGAAGAGCCGGCGCAGGCCGGCTTTCGCGCCTGGGTCAGCCCGCCGTTTGCGTCCGCTCCGGAGGACGGCGGCGGCTCCCACCGCAACGGCAGCTCCCTCAAACGCAGCGCCTCCTTCATGGGCGGCGCCGCCAGCCTCGGCCATGTTGCGAGCCTCCCGCTGCCGCCTGTGCGCAACGTCAGGGCCAGGGTCCCCGCCTCGCAGTCGCCGGCGGCGGCGCTGACGCCGCGCGATCGCTTTGGCAGCGCCTGCACGGGCGCCTTCACCAGCGCTGGCACCAGCGCGTCCGAGCTCACGCACTTTGGCAGCAGCGGCCTGCTGGGTGCGAGCGTCACGCTGCGCTGCAACGGCTCCGACCCCAGCCCCAAGGTGACCACCAAATTCTGCAAAGTACCACTTCGACGATCACTTGTGGCGTTGGTCACATTGCTTTTGGCTTTGATTGCATGGGAGTGCTGGCCCTGAGCTCACAGCGACGTTATGTGAGTGCACACGCACCATTGGCGATGTCAAGCGCAGCACATCCCGAGAGCGCATGGATTTATCTGACCAATGACTTTGATGTAGGCAAACTTGTCAGCGGTGACATCTGCGATGCCGCCACCGCTGCTGCCCGTCGCGGCGTCCCAGCCGCAGCAGGCGCTGGCGGCCGCACCGCAGCAGCCCGCCAACCCAAACGGCGGCGGCTCAGCCGCGACGGCTGCGTGGGCCCCCCCTACCTCTGCGGCACTGCAGCAGATGCAGCAGATGCATCAGGCGGCTGCGGCGGCACATCATCAGCAGCAGCAGCAGCAGCCCAACCAGCAGCAGCAGCACAACCAGCAGCAGCAGCAGCAGCAGGCCCAGCAGCAGCAGATGTTGATGCAGATGCGGGGCGCCTTTGGCGGCGGCAACGGCTTCCAATATGGTGAGGAACAAGTGAAGCATGCTGCTGACACTTTTGAGTTTTTAGGTCTCCATTGTCACATCTGTTTCAAGTTCAGTCTTCTCTTGCACCCTCGATTCTGACGTGGCATCTCAATGTTGCCGCGCAGGGGGCATGCCACCACACATGGTCCCCCCAAACTTCTCGCCGATGCCCTTCGGCATGTGGGGCGGCCACGCCGCAGCGGCGCAGCAGCAGCAACAGGCGCAGCAGCAGCAGCAGGCTCAGACCCAGCAGCCGCAGCCGCAGCAGATTGGTGGCTGCAGCGTGCAGCAGATTGGTGGCTGCAGCGTGCAGCAGATTGGTGGCTGCAGCGTGCAGCAGTCGTACGCCTACGGTGCGCAGCAGGCGCAGGCGATGCAGCAGCAGGCGCAGATGCAGCAGGCCATGATGGGCTACCCCAACTATCTCATGAACTCCTTCATGGTGTGCATACACACTCGTGCCCCCGCCATTCCTTCTTCCAGAGTGCTTGTCCTGGCTTACCGATCGGCTGTGCTTTTCTACATGACACACATCATCTGTGCTGTTACCATGCTGCCGCAATGCATGTAGACAGCTGACGCTGAACCCTTGGGTGTGTCCACTGCAGGGCGGCGGCGGCTACCCCGGCTTCCAGGCCACCTGGGCGCAGATGCGGCAGGCCCAGGAGCAGCAGCAGCAGCAGGCGCAGCTTGCTCACGCCCAGCAGCAGCAGCAGGCGCAGCAGCAGCAGCACCAGGCGCAGGCCCAGCAGCAGCAGCAGCAGCAGCCGCAGGCCGGCAGCGCCGCGGCTGACCTGAGCCGCATGCGCTCGCTCGCCGCCGAGGCCGCCGGCATGGCGCAGCAGTACGCCTCGGCAGGGGGCAGCAACGCCGGCTTTGGCAGCGCCGCCGCCGTCAACAACGGCACCGGTAACAACGCCCATGCCGGCCAGATTGGTGACGCCACGCAAAACGGCGGCCTGCCGCGGGCGCCGACGCCCACGACGATGGTGGCGGAGTCGAACGCCGCTCCGACGGAGGGCGGCGGCGGCAACGGCGGCAGCCTGGAGGACGACGGCTGCGGTGGTTGCGTGCCAACGCAGCGCGAGCGCCGCGCCCAGGCGCTCACCAAGTACAAGCAGAAGCGCAAGGTGAGGACCCACAAATCTCCACAAATCTCTCCCGGTGAAGTCGTCTCAAGAGAGCAGTATCGCAACTTTGCTCCACTTGTTTGCAGTTCCCATTACGAAGATGCTTACTGACGCACAAAATCTCCCGCCTGACTTCTGTGCCTCTGCTGCCCCCGCAGAACCTGTGCTTCACCAAGAAGATCCGGTACGAGAGCCGCAAGCAGCTGGCGCAGGCGCGTCCGCGCGTCAAGGGCCAGTTTGTGTGCGTCACCTCCGCCGGCGTGGAGGTGCTGGACGACGCCGAGCCGCCCGTCTCGCCCGCCGCGCTCGCTGCCGCCATTGCGGCCGGCACTGCCCGCGTCATTGCCAAGGTGCGAACCTCGTCGTGATCATCCTCTTGATCGACAAGAGTGATCGACGACAGTGTTGATGAATATCTGTTTGGCCTGCTGGGCTCCCAGCTGCAGCAATTCTGCAGAAGCGCACTTCCTCGCAGTGCCCTGCTGCCTGTGACCACCACACCCTGCAAAGCCAGAGGATGTGGTCTGAAAGGTCGGCGATCTGCTGCAGGGCACTGCGAGCCTGATGGGTGTTGTCCCGGCGGTTGCGGACGACGCCGCGCAGTCTGACATCGAGGACGTCAGCAGCCCGCGCGCCGTCATTGCTGCCGAGGTGTGCAACGAACATAACTATGACGGCCATCTCGAGGGGACTTGCTGCAGGTGGTGCTCTTTGTGGCGGCTGATACGCCTGCTGTGTAGCCGATCTCATCCTGCACATTGTCGAGGCCGCAAGAGCCCCTTCATTGGCGCCACAAGAGGAACAGAACGAGCTAACCCGGCCCGTTTTTTGCTCAAGGGGAGATGTTGCCCTTGAACGTGCAGGCTGCGCTGCCAGTTGCGCGCCAGACGCGGTGGCAGGCGAGCGGCGGCAAGACACACTCGCAGACCAGCGGTGGCCGTGTCGGCAGCGGTTCGTCCATGGGCCGCAACCACCGTGCCAGGGTGAAGGCGGCGGCGTAAGGCCCGTTGGCAGGAGGCGGCTGCCGCGCCGCTGCCAGGACGGTGGCGCGAGATAGGTTTTCAATGCGTGGGAGCACGCAGCCACGGCAAAAGGAGCAGGAGCACAACATCGAGGTCAACAACCAAGGGCAGCACAGCGCATCAGGCAAAGGCAACTCACAGCCGGCTCGCTCTCAGCGGGACTCAAGACATTCACAGCATTTGGAAGGCGAGGAAACAAAAATAGGGAGCAGTGTGCAAGAGCGCCTTACAATTGCTGATTCCACTGCTTTCTGGGTAGTGGGTGCCTCGGCAGCCCCTTAGCTACCTTTTGCTTTTTCCAGGCGGTGCACGCACAGCTGGCATGGTATTGCAGCAGCTGAGTCGTGCCCCCAGCCTTTTCAGGCGTCAGTCCGTATCCCCTCTGACGGCTTGGGAGGTACGCGTGCCGAGCTGCATGGTGCCATCAGTGCGCTTCTATCTCAGCTTTGAGGGGGCCCGCATCTCCTCCCCGCGGCGTTGAGATGCATCGCCCTGCTCTTGGATTTCAGTACCTAGCTCAAAGTCTTCAGCACTACCGATTTATATCGTGTAAGCTGCTCATTTCAAATTTGCCAGACGACCTACAGACGACAGACACATTTATCTCTACCAGCGAGCAACCCCAAATAGTCGCTTCCCAACAGCTGCCCATATGAGCTGACCCACGTGCAGACGGCCCCACCAGATTGCCGGGGGTGCAACTTGCCCAAATTCGTGGCAGCCCTTCGCAAGTCGTCCTGCAAGATGTCTGTGCTTGTTTTCCTGCATATGAAGCGCCGCGCAACCCTCAACCACAGATCTGGAGAGAACAAAGTCTCCGCGTCCGAACAGCTCCACCGTCTGAAGGTGCGCGCTCTGCATGAAGCTTGCCAGTCTCTGGAAGCGCACCCAGGTCCTTTTGTATTTCAAGCGAGTTGCTTCATGTTCTGCGCAGCACACAGCAGAGCGCCTGTTCGCCTTTCCCGCGCCCTCGTGTACCAGCAACACATTGGGCAACACCGTACGCCGCAGGTGCACAGCAAACGAGGCAGCCGGCTGCGACGCTCACACATTCGTCAGAACGTTGCGTCATCCACAGGCGTCACCGCTGCATCTGCCAGCATGGCCGCCACTGCTCCGCCGCCGCCGGCATTAAACTTGCAGCAGCGGGCTGAGCAGCTGGGCATAGAGCTCGTGCCGCTGCACGAGAACTTCGGCGTGCAGGTCAAGGGCCTGGACCTCTCACAGCCGCTGACCGAGGCACAGCAGTCACTGCTGCTGGACGCCTGGCGACAGCATGACCTGCTGCTGTTCTGCGGCCAACAGCTCACGCCGGCGGACGAGCAGCGGCTGCTGCTTCTGTTCCCCCACGACTCCGAGGCCATCAAGGAGGAGAGGTTCTGCAACAGCTTCTTCAATATCCGCATTCCCAGCCACCCGCTGGTGAGCATCTTTGCGTCGCGCCCCTGGTCCAGTCGTGAGCATGTAGCACGATCGGGAACATGACTCAGTGAGTTATTGTTGAGATGAGCCTGTGACGACGGCGTGTGTAACTCTGAATTTTGTCAGCAGTGCCGTGGATGAGCCGTTCTGTCTAGACGCTGATCCATGCCGTCATCGTGCCGGTGCAGATGGCGATTCGGGGCGGCAACATTCCTCTGGACACCCACTACGGGGTGACCAAGGAGGAGCTGCAGACACTGAAGTTCCAAAAGGGCCCCAACCGCGTCAGCCGCCTGTGGCACATGGATATCTCCCATGCTTGCGCGCCACCCGAGGTAGAGTCTGTTGTCGCTTGGAGGGCGGGGTGAACTGTCTGAATCTTGTTTGACTCGACTACCAGGCCTGATCATGATACAGTAGTTGCCTCGTCTTCGGGGTGCCATTCATCATCGAAACCTGCAAAGTCCAACCATAGGGCACCACCAGCTGCCTTGCAGATGCGGAAGCTCCTGATGAGCGCACTGTTTTCGGATGCAGGCCGACTCTGGAACTAATTTCGAGGACCCAGTTGTGATTTTTGGCTTTGCAGGTGAGTTCGATGTACATGGTGCTCGCTCCGGAGACCGGCGGCGAGACGCTGTTCGCGTCGTCGGCGACGGCCTTCGAAAAGCTGGACGACGACACCAAGCGGCTGGCGCTGGACCTGCAGACTATCAATGCGCCGGGCAGCGACATCATGGACACCCTGCGATTGACCGTCGACGGCACCCGCCGCGAGGACGATATCTTCGTCAGGTGCGCCTGGAGGCGCCGCCCTCAAAACTGAGACGCAACTGTGTGTCTCGAGACGGAAGCGAGCGTGGTGTGAACGGCAAGGTGCCTACCAGATGACAAGTGTTGCGGGATCGCTAGTGATGTCGGACAGCCAATCAGGATCCTGCGCTGCTGGCTGCTGTGACACTGCTTCAAATTTGCGAGACAACGGCCGTTGAACGTGTCAGGTTTGTCCTCTGGCACAGCGGATGGAAAATACGGAACCGTTGAAAAAGTTCACTTCTCCTGTTTGCAGCATCGAGCTGGCCGACGAGAAAGGGATGTTCAAAGAGGTGCCGCCGGTGCCGCTGGTCATCCGCGACCCCGCCACCGGGCGGCGCTCGCTGCTGGCCAGCGTGCAGCGGATGCTCAACTTCCGCTCCGCTGCCAATCCTTCAAGGAGATGAGCCGCGCCGACAGCGTGGACCTGCTAGAGCGCCTGGTGAAGGTGAGACAAGAGTCCCGGAAATCCTGGCACGAAGCTGTGGAGATGTGAAGCTGTGAACGTGATGCAAAGACTGGCGTCTGACTCCACCCACCACTGCTACCAGAGCTTCACATCTCTCCCCTTCCCCCGGCGGGCGCGTTCAATGAAGGGTTTTCTACAGTTCTGCGTTCTAGTGATCCGCATGTCGAACATGTGCTGGCAGGCTGCCACCGCCGACTCGGAGGTGTTGGCGCTCAAGTGGCAGCCGCACGACTTTGCGCTGTGGGCCAACCGGCGCATCTTCCACTCGGGGACGGCGGAAGCTGCTTACAACGATGACAGCCGCATGTTCCACCTGGTCTTCCTCGACGCCGACCCTGATGCGCCAGTCGTGGCGGCACGGGAGTGACGTACAGCAGCACCTACATGGCTGGGCATGGCATGCCGATAGACCATCCTGTTGCGGAGGAAATGGCTAGCACGCCAAAGTGCTCGAGTGCGGAGCGTGTCACGATGGAGTGCGACCCAAGAGAGGAGTTGAGGCGGCAAAAGACTGCCAGCATCATGATGAAGCACGAGTCAATGTGTATCTGAAAATCAAATGGTTCAATGTGTAAACGCAATTAGCCCGAATCGATTTGTGACATACATTATATATTTCTATTGACTGGCGAGAATTTGGTCGCGCGCAGAATGTGTCCGGACACCGGAGTTGCAGTATCCGAGGTGTGCCACCAGGCGACCTGTGCCAGTACCTGCATCGGTTCATCTGCTGTCATCTGCCTGAAGTTGCGAGAATGTACAAATTGTGTTATCCAAACTGGAATGTTCAAAATGCATACTAACAGTTTCCGCTCAGCAGCAGCGTCAAATTGAAAGGACAGGTACGGGCAGTCTCAGTGTAATCAGTCCTGCACTCGACAGTCATTGCAGCCAGACAATATTCACAACATTCACAGCCAGCGCTCGACCTTCCTTGTCATAAGCATTTGAAATGGTCCATCGATCATAAACGACCAGGAGTTCCGGAGTTGTCGCTTCTGGCCAACTGCCCACAGCATGCTGACCTCGTGATGCTGATGCAATTGATGACCCAAGCTGCCGGGGTGCAACTGCCGCAAAGTTCGACGGTGCAAATTACTCGCACGATGAGGGATCCTATTTCAGTAAACACACACAACCCGCTGCGTATCTCGCTGCCACGGAGGCCTGAGCAGCGAGGCTCCGCGTCGAGGCAGTTCCTTCACCAGCAGGTGCGCTCGCTGCTCGGAGCTTCCAAGCGGCTGAGAGCGCATCCAGGTTCTTCGATATTTCAATCACTATCGCTTTTTGTCTCACACCATGCATCTTCTGGAGCGTGTTCGCCACTTCAAGCCCTGGCGTACCAGCACACCTTGGACACCGTCCGCCGCAGGTGTACGGCGGGCGGAGGCGGCTGCAGCGCTCATTCAGCCAGCCGAAACACCGCGTCAGCCACAGGTGCCAACGCTGCCGCTCAGCAGCATCAGCCAGCATGACCGCCACCGCTCCGCCAGCAGCGTCAGACCTGCAGCAGCGCGCCAAACAGCTGGGTGTGGAATTGGTGCCGCTGCACGAGAACTTCGGCGTGCAGGTAAAGGGCCTGGACCTCACGCAGCCGCTGAGCAGGGCGCAGCAGGCGCTGCTGCTGGACGCCTGGCGGCAGCATGACCTGCTGCTCTTCCGCGGCCAGGAGCTCACGCCAGGGGACGAGCAGCGGCTGCTGCTCTATTTCCCGCACGACGCCAAGGCCATCGAGGAGGAGAACTTCGTCGCGAGCTTCTTCGAGCCCCGCATCCCCAGCCACCCGCTGGTGAGCTCTTCCAACGGCGGGAGCAGCTCCGCACGAGAAGGAGAATCACATGATTGAAGGAGCTTGAGCTGCTGATCTGCTAACTCTGCAATGAGGATGGACCGTCTTCTTTCTGCGCATCATGCCGAACGAGGGTCCCCAGAGCTCTGAATGCTTGCGGCGTCTTGGTGCAGCTGGCCATCCGGGGCGGCGGCATTGATCTGGACGATCACTACGGGGTGCCCAAGGAGGACCTGCAAACACTGAAATTCCAGCGCGGCGTGTTCCGCCGCAGTCGGCTGTGGCACATGGACCTCTCGCACAGCAGCAAGCCGCCCGAGGTGCAACGTTGTTACCGGATCTCAAGTCGCCATCTTAGAGCTCCTCTCTTCAGCAAGCCCGTACCATCCATTATTTCACTTTATTGCTTTGTTCTGCTGTGTGGCACTGCATCTGCACGCTGATGCCGAAGGGCACATGCATTCTGAGTAACTCTCGAGCGGATCATTGCATGCTCAAGTCCCCGGAGAGGAGCACAACTACTGTAGCAGCGGCAGCTGCCATCGTGTGAGCTACATGACTTGATCGTGTTCTCTGTTGGCGCCACAGGTGAGCTCGATGCACATGATTTTTTTGGCGCCGCAGACGGGCGGCGAGACGCTGTTTGCGTCGGCGACGCTTGCTTTCGAAAAGCTGGACGACGAAACAAAGCAGCTTGTGCTGGACCTCGAGACCGTCAACGCGCCAGGCAGCGACCTCGACACCAGCGCCCTGAACCTGACCACTGACGGCACTCGACGTCTCGATGACATCTTTGCAGCGTGCGTGAGAACTGCCTGGAATTGCCTCCTGCTCCCGACACTGTGCAGCTAGCTTTGATCCGAAATCCGGTACAGGCTGCGTGAAAGTGCTCAGACCTCTCGAGCAAGCGCCCTGGTTGCGGCCTCTGACTCAGCAAGTGCACAGCTGACCGAGCGCTCTCCTTCTCCTGTGTGCAGCATCGAGGTGGCCAAGGAGAACCAGATGTGGAAAGAGGTGCCGCCGGTGCCGCTGGTCATCCGCGACCCCGCCACCGGGCGGCGCTCGCTGCTGGCCAGCGTGCAGCGGGTGGTCAACTTCCGCTCGGCTGCGGATCCCGCGCAAGAAATGAGCCGCGCCGACAGCCTAGACCTGCTCGAGCGCCTGTTGAAGGCACGCATACCTGCTGGCATTAGTGTCACGAAAGCATGACGACAGTTTATCGCGTGACAGGGTATCAAGCGTGATCGAAAGTGTCATGTCAAAACAAAAGGCTTGTGTGGATCTGCGCAGCGGCGCTCCGTATCTTTACCCTCTACTGGCAATACGGGCGCGCCCCTCAACAGGACGGTTCGCTTCGAACGTTCTGAGCTTGGGTGTGGATGTTGTCGCCGCAGGCGGCCACCGCCGACTCGGAGGTGTTGGCGCTCAAGTGGCAGCCGCACGACGTTGCGCTGTGGGCCAACCGGCGCCTGCTCCACTCCGCGACGCCGGAGAACACCTACGACAGGCGCATGTTCCACCTCGTCTTCCTGGATGCCGACACAGAGATTGTGGCTGCGAGGGACTGATTCGTTGGCGTCCATGAGAGGTAGCCAGACCACATGTTCCACGTGGAAAGCGGAGCGCGTCATGCAGAAATACGACCTGAAGGAACCCAGAAACCCAAGCAGAGCAGCACCAGGAGCCTGCACCGATGCAGCGCCATGATGGACCACGATGCGAGGGTGCGGAGGCCGAGAGTACTGGTAATGCGGCAACATTTCATTAGCGGCTGGTAGGGCGCTTGCGCTGCAGTCTAAACAATTTCTGCTGTGCAAGGCGATCAAGATTGCAGCTGAATCGACCGATCAGTTATCCCATGAGGTGGAACATCCTTTTGTGTATTTGGTTGACGTTGATATGATCAAGGTTGCAACTATGAAATGATGCTGTGCAGAAATTCGTGGAACATTCCTTGCAAGCGCAGTCGGCTGTGTGAGGATCTTGTTGAGCTAGGTAGGTATTTGGGTTCTGACGTGCATTCCACCTTGGCTGCAAATATTACAAGTTGAAGTTACCTCCTCCTTTCGTGCACACTCAGCACCGGGTATGTCTGTAGCTGGTACAACAATCGAGAACCAAACAGAGCATAGACACGTCACTGCGCTGGCGTTAGGCTAGAGCAGACACCACGTCATTGTACGCATTCGTTCTGGTGATCTGGCTCCACATATTTATGACTGGAGACTGGACTGGCCAGCACAGCGGCACGGAAGCTGCGACGCCTGTGGCTCCTCGTCCGATGCCGCTGCAGCTCGCAACAGCCCCAGGTCGCATCAGAAGCTGCCTGCATAGTTGCCCAGCTGGCTATCCGCATCAATCACGCTGGAGCGGCTTGGCTGTGCTGGGCCGCAGCCCGCAGCCCGTATGCCACTGTCAACCGCAGCGTCCAGCTGGCGATCGAGGGGCTGCACTTCCGCAGCCCCTCCTGATCTTTGCACGCATGCTGCCGCCTGCCGGCCCTGTCCATGCCGCGGACGCAGCGCTGCTGCCCGTTCACGCCATGCCGCAGGCCTCAGCTGAGCTTGACAGGATGCTCTGCGCTGCTGCGCTCGCCTCAGCTGATCCCGCGCCGCCGCACAGCTACGAGCAGCTTCAGCTGAGCTTGGCGAGGATGCTGCGCTGCTGCACGAAGCACACCTCGCCGTCCGGCACCGGCACGTCCGACGAGCCTTGCTTCGAGAACAGCACCGTGTCGCCCTTCGCCACCGTGATCTGCGGCGCGGGCAGGCTGCCACATGAGGGTTTGAGGCATTAAACTCAGCAAGGAGTCAAACCACCGCATCCAGGCTGCTGCAGCACTCTCGATATAAAGACCCACTGCACGGACATCAGGGCTCTGGCAGTGAATCTGCTCCCTATTGCTTGACCGTCCCTGGCGTCAAGGGTGGAGGCACCAATGTCGCTTATAGGAATGAAGAGTTATTCTGCATACCTCGACATCCTCGCCAACCGCGATCACTGTGCCAATGAGCGCGTCGTGGATCTGCTTCGTGCCGCTGGTGGACATGATGAGCCCGCCCGATGTCGTCTGCATGAACAAAACAGCACTTGGCGTCAGGGCAGTGTGGAGGTGCAAGCCTCAAAGGGCACCTTTGTGGACAGCATATGTGGTGCGGTCGACAGAGGTGCAGCATTGCAGGTGCCTGTGCACTCATGCATGTTGCATGATTCGGGTGAAGCTGTGCAACGACGAATGTGCAGCCATCCTGAGCTGCAGGCTCACCGCGGACTCCTCCTCAGGCTGCACCAGCAGCCGGTCACCCAGCGGCGCCATCTGCGAAATACAATGGGGGTTAGGAGGCTCAAGATAAGCTGTCTTGCAATCTCACCATGCAGCGCAAAATGGCACCGTGCACAGTGCAATGTACCGAGATTCCGTGTTGGACAATAAACCTTGACGACACTATGCCCGTAAATAACGGCAGGAATTTAGTTGCGCGCATCGACACAGCGTTCGCACCTTCGTGACATCCAGAGACTGGGCCTCTGCTGTCAGCACCGCCCGCGTGCAGAGTCTGGTGCTCCGTCTCAGCCACTGTGGCTGTGCTTGCCGCACTGCAGGCAAGGTTTTCTGGTTCTGTGTGCCGGGGCGCCAGCGGCGCAATGCCATAATTTTTGCTCAAATTGCGTCGCGTTCGTCAACCCATCTCATTACAGATGACATTGCAATTGCCAGGGCTTGCCCCTGGATTGCACAAGTATGTGGATCGCCAAAATGCCTGGCGGCCAAGCACTCGCTGCCAGCACAGCAATCCCAACGAACGTACCTGTCAGGAAGATTGGCGTCGTGTGTGGGCAGGACTGAATGCGCGCATGGCAGCAAGCTGGTGATGACGTCCGCTGTGCCGCCGCTGACGTGCAGATGCTGGACCGGGATGCCGTGCTGAGGAGCGCCATTTTGTTTGCGTCAGGAGGGCTGCAGACTGGCGGCAAGCGTAATCACAGGCGCGGAATGTGTCCTTGAAGCGACTTAGGTCAGTGAATCGCACACCAAACAGTAGAATGAGCTGCGAAATCTCTGGAGACAAAATCCGGAACCAACATGGGGAGCCTAAAGCGCAGTGCAGCTCACCCCGAGTCCCAGCAGGAATGAGGCTGCAGGTCTGAGGGTTTGATTTGGTGACACTTCACCACTTGCACCTTGCGATTGATTTAGAGACAATCCATGTAATACACTGCGACAGCTCGGCTTGTCCAGAGGTGTGCCGCAACCTCACTGCCATTCCACTGCGCCATCGGAGGCGCATCGCCAGCGCAGATCCTGGCACGTTGCTGCTGACATTTCGCAAGACCCTCTATCAGCTACTGTTGGAATTGGACATATTTTTGAAACGCTAACAGGGCTTACAGGCAGATACAATCCCCGGCAGATGACGGCGGCAGCGGCCGCCGCAAGCTGCAGCATCGAGCCGGCAGAGGGCCTGCTCGGCGAGCCGTTCACCCTCTCCGCAGGATTCAGCCTCGCAGAAGCTCTGCCTGACGCCACGTGGCAGGTCAGATGACCTGCACATCGGTCTCATCACAAGGTGTCCGTCCAATGCTCGTTGCGGAGCTAGGGGTATCTAAAGGTCCTTTAAACACCCCTGGCAGAGCGCACCTGCTTGCCCATTCATCTCAGCGTGATCTGGGCTGTCTTTCAAATTCACGGCTGTTGTTCCTGCAGGTCGATTTCGTGGTGGACATGGCGGCGCTGAAGCACATCGTGCAGCTCGGCAAAACTCAGCCGCAGGACCTGCAGCCTGGGCCGTCCAGCTTTACTTTTGAGGTGACGATGCACACTGGCAGAACTGCATGTTAGGCGTGCCTCTTGGGGCCTCTGCTCCGCAGACCTGCTGCATCTGTACCACCTGTCATGTCAGGCTGATCAACGCTCGCTCGGCAGCACCGCGCAGCTGAACAATCGCATCGTGTGCAAATCCAGGCGCCTGGGATTGATGTCGCTGGCCTGCAGCCGCATGAGGTCCAGAACCTGGGGCTGCTGTCGGTGAGTTCCTCCTATCAAAAGCCCAATCAACAGAAGGCGGCGCTGAACAGCTCTGCCCTTGGCAAGCTCTTGGCCTTATATCTGTCGTGAAATCTGCATGATCGGGCATCGAATGGCATGCAGGCGGTGTTGCGAGACGGCGGCGGGTCAGTGGCACTCTGCATTGGTATCCTGACGCAGGTGAGTGGCATGTCGTGAGATGGCCTCCAACTATAGAGAGTCCATGTATAGGCTGTCTTGGCATTGGGGAGGCTTTGCGGGGACTCGGTTCTGGCCATGTGCAGGTGTATCAACAGGACGGACAGATCATGCGGAGGTTCACTGTCAATTCTTGATTTGGCTTTGGGTAGCGCAGCGAGTGCTGCCACGTATTCTACCGGACAACCATTGTTGCACAGATCCCTGACGAGTCAGGTAAGCCATAATGCAAATAGAGTTAGCCGCATGCATCTGCACACTGCCACAGTAGAGGCGCTTCCTCAATCTAGTGCAGTTCTATGATGGCGGTGGTCCTCTGCGACAGGCATGGCGGCCGACCTGGCGTCAACAGGACAATCTGGCAGAACTCGGAGAACTCGGCTCTTACATGCTCAGACACGCAGAAAGGGACATGTGCGCTGCCGCTAGAAGATTCTAAGTCCAGTGTAGTTGCCCCCAGGACACTTCATTGCGCACGAAAAAAGGTCGAACCGAGAATCTCCCAGTACTTAGCCAGTACTTAAGCCTATAGTTCAAGCGCGGTCCCCGTATATGCGACACTTTGTGCGAAAGCGTACCGCGTCGCCTGTGGTTCCTCCGAAGCGCCGAAAATCGGCGACGCGCGTCGGCTTTCATAGAGGTTGCCGTTGTCCGCTGGGC
>JAABUW010002542.1_pt1 | contig 27599 bp, 56 predicted proteins | sample 5560081 | NCBI WGS metagenome assembly JAABUW01 (sample SAMN10711882, study PRJNA513363) | rock metagenome | isolation source: Antarctica rocks | place: Antarctica: Victoria Land, Knobhead sud | reverse complement strand
CCGGGCCGATCGTTCAAATCCGTTCAAATCCACAGGCTGGGACGGCAGCTACATCTGTAGAATGAGATTCTTGCAACCCAACCGCAGCTAACCGCAGATTTTAGCCGCGGTTGGCAGTCAGTAACTGCGGTTACTGCGGTTGGCCAACCGCCGGTCCCGGTTGAGTGCCAACCCTGAGCCCCATGCCAAACAATGCCCTCCGCCGCATTAAGTGCCCCATAGTTGGAAGCAATATTGGCTCCCTGTAAAAAATGCGAGGCGGTCACCTTAAGCCGCTCGACGCCGGCGCCATAGATCTGCCGCAGCAGCCCCAGGATGAGCGTCTTCTTGCCCGCGCCCGGCGGCCCGTAGAACAGCGTGTGTGGGCAGTCGCCAGAGGCCACCTGGGGATCACAGGCGCCCAGAGCATGCGGCAAACGGAGGTGCTGGCTGAAAGGCTGAAGTGTCATGATGCAGCTGCCACAATGCAGGCAATCATCGACTCACCAGTTTGATGAGATGCTCGCCGATGTCCTGGTGGACTACGAGCTTGTTCAGAGCCTTGGGCCGGTGCTGCACAGCCAGAAGTTGCAACCATGTCAGGTCAAGCGGGCACTTGCCCAGGATGCGCACTTCAAGCGGCACAGCAGACTACCTGGCTGCTGCAGTGACATTCGCACAGTATAGAGCCTTCTGACATCACCTTATCGACCCAAAGCATGACTGCCTGCGCAGAGACAGCAGATCAACTGCTGCAGCGGCTGCGCAAAGCGGCGTTCGCAGCCTCGTGCCGGAGTCGCCCTATTTCTAAGCTCGGCGATCAGCGAACCATCAAATTGAACGCAGTTTGCATACAATGGCGGGGACTGGCTGACGCTCTGCGAAACCTCTCTCAAGCACGACTTTGAACCAGCAGTTCGAAATCCAGTCCTCCAAGGCGCTCCAGGCGAGGGCCGCGAGATTGCCAGGGCAAGCTTCAGTCTGTATGCACCCACGCCGTGGATGCTGTTTGGCGATGCGCAGTGTGCACACACTGTTTCTTGCAGCTTTGGCAAAGCATACTCAGCACGCCTGGGTGCTTCTTGCTTCCGGAGAATCAGAGCGGCTCAAAGACACAAGCTCGCGGCAACCTGATGCAGAACGTGTTTGCAGACATTGCTTAGAGCGTGCTTGATTGCGTAGAGATGGAGGGCGTCCCGCAGCAGGACGTCTGCCGAGTGTGAGTCGGCATGCATGCGTGCATTCCTATGCATAACCAATGTGCTCGATAAGCCGTTGATCATTGGACTGATTGATTCCGTCTTACATATCATATCATATCGCACTGCACATTGCTCTGAACGTTCTGCTGTGGTTACAGGTGCACCCGGCAGTATGCGCGCTACACCTGCCCGCGCTGCCGGCTGCGCTACTGCTCCAAGGACTGCTATCAGCAGCACAGCCAGCAGTGCACAGAAAGTTTCTTCAGGTGCTCATACTCCGGTGCACACTGCATGGCAGCTCGAATGTCGCTGTCAGAGGCAGACGCCTGGAAGCCCCTCGGCCGCCTGGTGAAATTTTCTCATTTTGCCGTTTGCTGTCTCCACAGGGAAAGCGCGGTGGCGGAGCTGCGGTCCACGGCAGCCTCGGACGAGGAGCGGCAGAACATGCAGGAGATACTGCGCCGTGTGCACGACAATGACGATGGCGGCGCAGCCATGGCAGCGGTACTGGGCATGCCGCCAATCGGCGACACAGGCGCCACCAGCGGCGGCCGGGACGACAACAGCGGCAGCGGCAGCGCGAGCGACGAGGACGACGTGACAGCTGAGGCGCCGTTGTCCGTTGCGACCCTGCAGCGGCTGCTGGCGGCGGCAGAGGCGGGTGAGCCTCCGCGCACACTCTCGATGTGGTCTTCTATTGAAAGTTGGAAGGCTTCCGGTCGCGTGAATATCGCATACATGCATCCACAGGTGGCGAGCTGGACGCGGCTCTCGAGCAGCTGGACCCGCGGGAGCTGCGCCAGTTCGAGCGCTTCCTTGCGTCTGGCGAGGTGAGCAACTTTCTGAGCGACTGTCTTCGGTGCAGTCTCCGACAAGCGCCCATGATTCCGACATTCATTCTTCCGGCTATGTCCTGCTCCCTGACATTGCATGCGCCGATTCCACAAAATCGAGAACATCCCTCTCGTGCTGCCGGCGCGCAGGCCCCCAAGCTGGTGGAGCGGTGGCAGCCGTGGTGGTACTCGCCCGAGGCGGGCGCGCTGCGGCTGACGGCGCGTGGCACGCGGCCCGTCAAGCCGCTCGGCGAGGCCGACACGCCGGAGGAGCCGGGAGCGCAGCCGCCCGGCGTCGCCGCCGCTGCCAGCCCAGTCCCGGAGCCGACGTCGCGTCCGGTGAGGGGCGGCCCAACCTTGAGGCACATTTGTGCTGCGCCTCCTTGACTCCCAGAGCTTGCGTGTCTTCACACCACATGTGGTTTGGTCCAAGCACTGGCGCTGCTTTTAAAGTGTTTACTTTCTATTTTAAAAGCAGAGTAAAAGTGGTTTTTATTAAAAAAAAAAAACTTTCAACCCGACCGACATAGCCTGACTATGGCAAGCCGAGTGCAAACCCTGCTCTCTTTTGCCCCGCAGCTGCCGCCGGTACGGACGGCGTCGGGGCGGTCGCCGTCGCCGCGCGTGCGGTGGCGCCTGCTGGAGGCGCTGTACGGCTACGCGCTCACGCTGCGCCTGTTCAACGGCGACTGGGCGCCCGACCCTGGCTCCGCGGCTGACGTGCTACTTGCGGCAGCACCCTTCCTCGGGTGCGCCACTGTGAATGTGGACTGCGGATCTGGATCGATGATAAGTCCTCTCACAGTGAAGAGCTTAGCAGATTCATGCATGTTGTGGCGCATGTCACAGGAGGTTCAATCTGCTGGGGTGAAGGGCGAACCAGCATTGCCTTCATTGTGGTGCACGACATATATGCGCGGCCACTGGGGTGCAGAGCCCAAGCTCAACAAACTCAAACCCGGTCACCTGGGCATGCAGGGCCCAGGCGGCAGGGGAGCCGCCGGAGACGGGAGCTGAGGCGGTGCTGCACGCGGTGCTGCGGGCGTGCGCGCCGGGCGGGCCTGCCGCCGGCGACCGGCGGCTCGCCAACCTGATCCTGGGCGACGTGGCCGCCATCGCCGCGCTCGGCCGCGCCGCCGCGGTGTGCACCCTGTGGTGATACGGTGCACTTGATAGGGCTAGCATAGCAGGGGCGTTCGAATTGGCTGCGAAGCGAACACTGGCGGCAAGCATTGGTAATGCCAACAACAATGCCACTGTTGAACCCAGGTGTGCGCCCTGGCGGACGCGCAGAGGCTCGTGGCTGCGGCGCGAGCGGTGGCGCCGCAGCCGCCACGCCGGGACGCGCAGGCCGGCGCTGCCCAGGGCGCCGGCGGCGGCTGTGCGTCAGGGGTGACCTCGACAGGACGGCACGGCGGCGGCGCAAGTCCTGCGCCGGACGATGCGGCCGGCACAGCGCAACATGGCAGCATCGGCCAGACGCGGGCCCAGGCAGAGGCCGCTGGCAGTGGCGGCGGCGGCGGCGGGCGCAGCAGCGGAAGTGCGGCGGACAGGCAGCTGCGGCGGGCGCTGCGGCTAGCGGAGGTGCAGCTGGGCGGCTTCCTGCTTCCGTGGGCCAACGAGCAGCTCCAACCCGTGTTTGTGGACATTGCACAGGCGGTGTCGGAGGAGTGGGAGCACTGGAGGTGCGCAGGCAGCCCTGCAACTGTCGAACACTGTGAAGGGTTCTGTCAGCCTGTGAAACGCTCGAGCTTAGGTGATGGCTCCTGATGGCGATGTCAAGAGGATGAACACGCCAGCCATCTGCAGCGCAGCGCAATTTGCTGCGCCATGTATGCAATCGAGCTGGCCAAGCCAGATTGTCTGGCCATGCTGTAGGGAGAGCACGGGCCAGACGGAGCAGACGGGCAATGTGCCTGCCAGCGCTGCCCGGCTGTCCGCGCAGCCGCGGCCGCTCGGCACCAGCGGCGCAGGGCAGCAACCAGGCCGGCCGCGCATCGTCGAGATGGCCGCAGACGGCAGCCCCGACGAGAGTGCAGGCGCACCATCCGGTCGTGCCCTCGGCACGATTGCCGCAGAGGCCCGGCCACTTGATGGCCGATCGGCCAGAGGCGTTTCGTCCAGGAGCTTGTTGGCGCCCCGGCTGGCCGCGAGCGTCGGCGCAATGTCCGTCAATCCGGGAACTGCTGACCAACAGCATCGGCACCATAAGCCTGTGATCGAGGAGCTGTCTTGAAGGCCGTGGCGAGACGCTTTGCTGTGTGTGTGGCCATGGGTGTTGGGCGTCAGACGCTGACAGACATGTCTGTCAGACTATCGCCCCAGCTGCTTGCCATTGTGAAGCTCTGCGACAGTCGTCAGCTCATTCATAAGTGTAAATCAAACGCTTTGATTTGAGCCTTTGACAGCCCAGTGCACTGTGCGACAGTCATGGCTTTGCACAGGGTGTCAGTCCACAGCACAATCAGCAGTGCAGGGCGCCTGTGTGGGCCGCGTGGATGGCCCTTCCCCTCGACGACTCTGAGACTGTCAACTGTTTTCCGAGCAGACACCGGCAATTATATACAGGGTCGCTGGACGCATGTGTCAGGTACTTTGAGCAAGCCTGGGCGCACGCGTCAGCTATTTTTAGAAAGCAACTTCATCGCCGCATCTTGGACCAGCTTCGCTCACAAGATCCGAAGCTCTGGCGCTTACAACTAGCACAACTTTAGAATGCTATACTGAGAGTGCTATACTCAGAAGTATGAGAAGGTCCAGATGTGGATGCAGTCTCCAATTCCAAATTCTGCGCCTCTCATTGCAGCCGCAAGCGGCACACAGACCTGGAACGCGGACAAATATGCCACGCACGGTCGATTCAACTGGGATGTGGCAGGACCGGCCTTGGAGATGCTGAATCCACAGCCAGGTAGGCCCCTCAGCTGCGGCGCACTGCTAGGCCTTGGGCTGCGACATTCGGCGTCGTCTCAGAACCAGCTTGCTGTTTTGCCCTTCTTGTCGTTCCTATTCGAACCAAGCCCGCATTACAGAGGTCAAACCTACTGGTCTAGAGATGAACACGCAGGATGCATTGATGAGCCACTGGCGAATGCCGCGCGGCCCGCAGTACATGTCGGACAGCATTCAATTACGCAGGCGAGCGAGTTTTGGACTTGGGCTGTGGAGATGGCGTCGTCACTCAGCAGCTTGTAGACGCCGGATGCCGCGTCACGGGCGTCGACTCCAGCCCGCAGCTGCTGGCAGCGGCTCAGGCCCGCGGGTGACCATGCCAAATTTCATGAGCAGTAGCCAAAGCAAGGTGTGTGTCAAGCTTTGTCAAACAACGTCCAAGAGACATCAACCTTTCATGTGTATCAATCTGCAGATTAGATGTCCGTTTGATGGACGGCCAGGCACTGGACTTGGAGCCGCAATTTGATGCGGTGTTCAGCCATGCTGCAATGCACTGGATGCACCAGGACCCAGATGCCGTTATCCAGGTTTGATTTTCGAATACCACCGCAATAGCTTGTAGTGCGTTTCATGCTGAGACACAGGATTGCTGGCAGGCCGACTTGCGAGATGTGGGTTGCAAGGGCCTAGCTCCGGTTCCTCTGCAAATGCAGGGCGTTAAGCGGGCGCTGCTGCCTGGCGGTCGCTTCGTCGCCGACTGCGGCGGCGCCGGCAATGTGCTGTCCGTGAGGGTGGCGTTCGCTGCGGTGCTGCAGCAGCATGGCATCGACCACCGGGCAGGCAACCCCTGGTACTTTTCATCCGATGCAGCCGCTAGGAGGCGCCTGGAGGCGGCAGGCTTGCAGGTCAAGAGCATCGCGCTGGTGCCGCGGCCGACGCCCATGCCGACAGACATCGGCGGCTGGCTCGACACCTTCGCCTCCAGCTACTTCAGCATCGTGCCGGAGGACTTGCGAGCGCAGGCACGCATTATACTCAGTAGCAGTGGATTGCTGATGCCGAAATAACAAGATGGAGACCGAACAGTTGCTTTCGTAGCTTGCGCCTCCCACAGCAACACAAAGATGCTGCGATTGCCAGTGACAGGCTTGGGAATCGTTGTGGAGCAGGTGCGGCTGCAGGTGGTGGATGCGCTGGAGGAGGAATTGGACGTGGACGGCACATGCGTAGTCGACTATGTCCGTTTGCGCTTCAAAGCAGTCAAGCCGCAAGAAGGATGAAACATTGTTCTCAAGAGCTTGTTACACTTGGTTGGAAGGAGTCCTTGCGCATTGCGCATTGCCTTGCTATCTATCTAATGACTGCAAGGCATTTTGGAAGACACGACAACTCGCGGTCGCAGACAAAGCAGGAAACTTCAAGCACGCAAGCCAAGGAGGGCCTCCAGCACCCCCAATGGTGCAGGCGTCAAAAATCGCCGTGGATGTGAAATCCGGGCGGCGCTGCAGCTGCAAACCCCGCCGCTGCAAGCGCAATCGTGCATCCCCACATCACTCCCGCGCCGGGCTGTAAGACTCGTTGCCGTTTGCCGCGCCGCTGGCTGGCTGCTGGCCCGGCGGCGCAGCAGGCGCCGTCGCCGGCGGCGACGGCTCCTGCGACGAGGGGCTGCAGTGGAAAATGCAGAGAGGTCACATATAGGTACACAACTTCAGCTTCGAGCTGCCAAAAAACCTTCATGCCATGAGCTAGCAGCATGTTTTCGGAATGGCTCGTCGTTCAATCAGAGGCTTTTGCGCAGTGTTGAGATTAGAGAGCCAGATTCCACTGCAAGACTTAGACAACAATCTTTCAACCTGTACTGAGGGCTGGTCGGCCTGCGCACAGACAAGTAGCAGGTTTGAGTAAGCACGACTGCCTGGACTAAAGCGTCAGGAGTCGCGGCTTGCTGGTGCAGTGTACACGAGCTGCCTCTGATCAGAACCACAGCTGGCTGAACACACAGATGTCAAGGCGCTCACGAGTACTGCGGGCTCTTGGACCCGCCGTTTTCTGTCGGCGACGTCGGCGAGTACCTGCCGCAACACCAACAGATGACCCACTTCACCAGCGGTCTTTGGGATTGTGCTGGGCAGAGTAACTGACACGGTGTCATTTACGGTACAGGAACGCGGCACATGGGGCATGGGAGATGCAGTGCGGACGCACGTCGGCGACGTCGGCGACCAGTTGGGTGACGTCGGGCTGCGGCGGCAAATAATGTTGAGTCAGGCCTGCAGCTCTTCTGGTCGGGACGTGTGCTTGAAACAATCACGAGGCGGTGTGCAGCAGGTGCGCAGCAGGTGCGCAGCACGCATTTCCCACAGCATCCATCCCACGCTTTTCAGTGTGCCAGCCAATTGAGAGGCATGGGCAACAAGGGTCATTCTTTAGCCTTGATCACTGCGCTGGCAGAGGACACCCCAGCTCACCTGTACTTCGGGCTGGTGCTGCCGCTGGGATTGCCCGTCGTCGGCGAGTACGCTGCAAGCAGCAGGGGTTGTGAGCATTGAGCAAGCAGCGGGATTGCAAGCATTGCAACAAGAGCAGGAATGGGCTGCCGCATGAGCAGAGCAGCACACAATCTGATAACACGCAGGGGCATGCAACTTCTGGCGGCAGCGCGGCTAACACAAACACAGCATGCGAGCGCACTCGGCGACGTCGGCGACCACGCTGCAGAGCAAAAGCAGCACGCATCAGACATCGATTGATTTGCAGCAAACTTGGCGATCGTGCTCTGATAGGGCCCCAAAATGGGTGCGTGACATTGCACTGCAGCTCGGATGAGAAGATGGCTGGTCCAGTTGAACGAGATGATGCACACCTGGCGACGTGGGGCTGTATTTGGGGCTAGCGGAGCCGATGGCCTTGCCGCTGTCGCCGCTGGTCGTCGGGCTGTACGCCGGCGATGTCGGGCTGTAGGCTGCAGCACGGAGACGGCAGCACGGTGGGGCTCTTGAGTATCACTTCTGAGCCTTTTCAGTTGGTCAGCACACGCTGATGTGTGCTCGGGAAAATGTGCAGCCAGGTGTGCAAGCAGCAACAGGGTTTAGAGGGTTGATAGGTTTGGGAGGCGCACTGGGGCTCTGCGGCGAGTACGCCTGCACAGGCACAGAAGAGCACTGAGCGCTCAGCAGTCATATTTCAGAAGTGAATGCTCTTTTTGTCCCCAGCATTGCAGGAGTCACTCATGCAAAGATGTTGCAGCCGCACTTGCATGTGATGCAGCAGCAGCATTCAAAATGCAACAATGAGCAATTGGCTGCGCACCGGCGACGTCGGCGAGTAGGCCGGAGAGGTGGGCGAGTACGAGGGGCTGGTCGGCGAATACTTCGGCGACGTCGGCCTGCCGCGCGGAAACAGCAGGGTCAGGGGAAGACAGCAAAGCAACAACAAAAAGCGCCGGCTGTTTGCCTTGACTTTGGCACTTAATTTTGGCACCATCAGCAGTTTGTGGTGCCAAAGGTTTCCGCCACAGAGACGAACGATGCATGCCATGTACACACAGGAGTGCAGCTGCACGCGCGAACGGCGGACAACCGTTATGTGCATGAATTGGCAAAAGCGCACGAGTATGCCGGGGACGTCGGCGAGTACGCTGGCGACGTTGGCGAGTACGCCTGCAGGCGCAGCGCGACCACAGTCAGCAGGCAGCTTGTAACTGCTCGCTTGCACTTGCTGTGTCGTCCAACCTGCAGCGGCTTCTCCTAGTGGCTCTGGGTCTTTGACGCCAGCTTGCTGACACGGGCACAGTGTCCGCATGCCCCAACAGTAACGCGAGGGCAGCCCTGCAAGGGCATGGCCGCGCACCGGAGACGTCGGGCTGTAGCTGGGGCTGGTGGGGCTGTACGCCGGAGACGTCGGGCTGTACGCCGGTGACGTGGGGCTGTACGCCGGAGACGTCGGGCTGTAGGCCGGGCTGGTCGGGCTGTAGGCCGGTGAGTTGGGCGAATACGCCGGCGAGGTCGGCGAATACCTGCGGAGCGGCAACCCGGAACGGGCTCAAGGCGATCCAGATCAACGGCAGTTCGCTGCAAAAGAGCCTCATCTGGTGACTAGATGATCTGGCAGACATGACAGACCTATGCAATCCCCATCTGCATTGGCAGGCACCTGAGCCGCGTGTTGACACAGAGGTCTCAAGACTGTGAGGAGGCAAGGGGACGGGGCACACCCGGGCGACGTAGGCGAGTAGTTCGGCGACGTCGGGCTGTACCCTGGGCTCGTGGGCGAGTAGCCCTGCAGCGCATTGCCGCCAGGCAGGGTGAGAGGCCAAAACGTTTGGAAGCAAATCTGCCTCAGGTGTTTGCACCGTAAGCAACGCATTTCTTCACAGGCTTCCAGGAAAGCATTGAGGAGGGAAGGGAGCACTGAGCAACAGAGGGTGAGCTCACAGGGCTGGTGGGGCTGTAGCCGGGGCTGGTGGGGCTGTAGCCGGGGCTGGTGGGGCTGTAGCCCGGGCTGGTCGGGTTGAAGGGGCTCTGCGGGTTGAAAGGGCTGAAAGGCGCAAAGCCCGGGCTCTGCCCAGGCGACATGCCCGTCTGCACGAATCATACACAACAGACTCAGTGAGGAATGCTGTGAAGATCATGATGCAACCGTGGATGTCAGATGCAGCCCAGTGCAGGTTCCATTTTGACAGCAAGCAAGCAGCAGCAGCCTGTCACGAAGGGTGCTGTCGACTGAGCAGAGGCTGGCACATCGGGTCGCCCACAAAACAGAACATCAAGGCGGGTCGCCCACAAAATATAACATCAAGTGCTGCTGACAGCAGACATGAGACATGCGGCAGGCAGAGTGTGTACGAAGCACACCATGGGCGTGAAGGTGACGTCGGCGCCGAAGGGCGACATGGCCGCTGGCGACGTGAAGATAGACGGCGACATGCGCATCGGCGTCTGCATGTTGCTCGGCGTCATCCTCGCTGCGCGCAAACAGGGGGTGGAACTCACTCAGTCATAAGGAACACTGCACAATCAGGCCAGGCACTGCGCCTGATAGAGTGGACTGTCGATGCCTGGCGGCGTTCATGATCCACAAGATGGCGACAAGGTCAGTAACTGCCGGGCCCTTGCTCTCACATACACGTCACCTTCAACGTTGTCGAAAAGTCAGAAGCCAAGAGCATGCCAGAAGGTGTCAAAGTCAAAGGGTCAAAGTCAAATGCACGCAAGGCACACCGGGCGTCATGCCGGGCGCGAGGACATCCTCCATGAGCGACACGTCGATGGCGTCGGCGAGCGCGCCCTCGTCCAGCAGCAGGTCGAAGGCGCCGGTGCCCAGCGGCGCCAGCTGCCCCAGCATGATGTTGTCGCTCACGCTCTGCATGCGGTCGTTCTCCGAAAACGCCGCCGCCCTGCGCATGATTGCATGTCACATGCTTCAGCAGGCAGCGTTGCGGAGCTCACACTGGATTGGTGCATCATGCGAGGGTCTGACCCAGGATTTGTGGGCAGATCTGCCAGAGCAGAGTGGCAAGTTGTTGCTTGGCTGCTCTCCACATAGGCAGACCTTGAGCAAGCAGAAAGAAGGGAGCGCACCGGAAGAGGATGTCCACGGTCTCCTCGAAGGAGCACTGCTGCAGCGGGCCATGGTCGGTGCGGTTGATGCCGTGCCGCGTGATGGCCATGAAGTGGCCGCGGCACGTCATGACCTCACACAGGATGGCCAGGTGGCGGTAGTTGACGTAGCTGCCGTCAAACTCGATCACGCCCCGCATCTCCTGTGGCAACCAGGAAGACGGGGAGGTGAACGAAAAGTGTCAAGTGCTGGCAAGCAGGCCACAGCGAATGACAACGATCGACAGGCCAGCACAGCACAGACATCTTGCACAGCTCAGCCTCATGCTGCATGGGCACAGCTGAGCAGACAGCAGCCAAAGATCAGGCCACAAACACATGCGAAACTGGTGCAGTGGGGCCTAGATGCGCACCTTCATCAGCGCGTTGCGGGCGGCCTCAATGCCGAGCACGTCGATGATCTCGATGAGGTGGTTGGACACCGTGCGCGTCGGGTCCACGTCCGGGTGCGCCATCACCGCCAGCAGCGCCACACCTGCGGGCACGACACACTTGACTATCACACATCAAACATGGAGTTTGTCCGCCGGTCGAAATCCAAGGTTTCAAGCAGGAAATTGTCTCACAGAGGCCTGTGCATTGCCACCACCTGTTGAGGCTTTGCTGCAGCCCGGCCAGGACCAAGCTGCGTTCTCATGGCTGAACATAACACACACCAGTGCACAGGAAAGCACAGACGTGGACTGGCAACCGGCCGCACCCTCAGTGTCGAGCATCCACTCGTTCTCGGTCTTGTAGGCGCCGCCGCCCGGCTCCACCGTCGTGCGCTTGGCCTCCCGGATGAACACCTTCCGGATGCCCTCCATGCCCTGTGATTTCCCAGCACAGGTCGATGAAGACGAAGAGCAGGTGGCGCTGCTCATTGGCCACGCGCTGAGGCTCCAGTGCTGGCCAGCGAGCAAGGACGGCAGTGACGACGGCTGGCAGGAAGAAGCCCCAGTGGGGAGAATCCTGACCTCACACGGTCAAGCATGCTGCAAGACACACGACCTTCTGGCAAGCTGCTAGTTGCAATGAACAATCAGCAGGAGGGTCGACTGCACTCGCCTGCAGGGCGACCTGGGAGAGCATGGAGCCCTCGATGCGCTTGAGGAAGACATCGTCAAACTGGTCCTCTGCCGCGGCGCCCTCGATGGCCCCCTTGTCGCCATCCTCCGTCAGGATGCGCAGCTGCGGGCAAAAGTGCGAATCAGCAGAGTAGGGATCACACGACTTTCAGCTCCCACTGAATTGCTGGGAGTGCAATACTTCTGCTGCAGTGTTTCAGACTTTCCCAGATGTTCAAGAATATGACCGAGCAAAATTATTCTTCAGACAATTGACGAGTTCGAAGAGGTGACCGACAACCCCAATTGTACAGGTGCAGGGCAGGGGTTGTGACCCCTGCCAAAACCGGCGCACTCACGAAAAGCTAGAGGCCTGACAGGGGTTGCACACCCGCAGGATGAGCTTCTCGGCGTTGTCGTCGGAGAAGATGCAGTGCAGCTCGTCGGTGAACTCGCGGTCGATGCGCTCGGCGATGTCGGACATGGACAGCTTCTTGTCCACCATCATCTCCCGGTTCAGCTCGATGCGCAGCAGCCAGGGCGACATGCGCCGCGTCTTCTCGTCCTCCCCCAGCTCGAAGTAGCTCTGCACCAGCTCCTTGTCCTCCTCGATGTATGTGTCCTGCAGGTGAAGAAAGTGTGGGAAGACATCCGGCGTACAAGATAATGCCACAGACAAATGCCAGGTCAATCTGCAACTGTCGTGCACCCTGCTGGAAAGCTCCTTGACCATTTTGGCAGCGGCATTCTTATTTGGTGCCGCTGTGAATGGGTGGGCAGCCTCCACCAGGGTCAAATGCACATGCAGTCGGCTGTGCTGATCACTGAGCCTGCAGACAGGCTGGAGGGACCGCACGTCGGGGATGGGGTCGTAGTAGATCTCGGTGGCCTCGGTGACGCGGCGCAGGGTGGTGTACTCCAGGCTGCACTGCACATTCTTGGCCGCCTCCCGGTCCCGCGCCGCCTCCCCCACCTGCAATTGCACAGTCAAAACGTCTAACATCCTGTGATGCTGCAGGTGCTTGGATGCACAGCAGTACTGCAGGGTCTTGGCCGTCTCCCGGTCCCGAGCCGCCTCCCTCACCTGCGCGGCGCAAAGCGGAACTTTGAACAGATGTTGTGCAGTTGAAGGCAAGCCATGGACCGCAGACTCTTGGCAGTGTGGTGTCCATGCAACGCCCAAAATCCCATGGCAGTGTCGACAGCATGACGACCACTCAGTCCGCAACTGCAGCGCTGCACTCAGATACCGCAAAAACAATGCCCACATGAGCGCACCAGGTGCACGCTGAGGCTGGGCGTCTTGATGTTCTTGGCGATGTTGATGATCTCGATGAGGCGCGGCACGCCCAGCGTCACATTCTTGGCGGACACGCCCGCAAAGTGGAACGTGTTGAGCGTCATCTGCGTCGTCGGCTCCCCGATGGACTGCGCCGCCACCGTGCCGATCATCTCGCCCGGGAACGCCACCGCCTGCGGTATCATTACAGCATTCCAGATTAGGCCTTGCAGGTGCATTGGCAGGTGGATTTCAAGTGGGAGGTGCTGCTGGGGCGCACTCCAGGCTCACGGTCGAAAGCATTGCTGCCTGCAGTGGAATGGATCGAATGGATCACTGCATGGCCCCATGTAGACAGCGCAGTGCAATATCGCAACATGAGGTGGAAATTGAGAACACGCACCGTCTGGAAGCGCGTCTCAATTTCGCCGACCAGCCAGGAGAAGGCCTCCTGGGTGAGGCGGTACTCGGACAGCACGCGCTTGGTGGCCAGCGTCGCGCGCAGGTGCGCGTGAAACAGGAAGGTGGCGTTGCGCCGCGCCTCCACGCTCAATGGGTCGTCACCCTGCAGGCAGCGCGCAGATGTTTTTCTTATATTTCACACGATGACGACCGCTTTTGAGCAATCAATCACCTCGAGCCTGTTTGAAGCGTCCTGCATCTGCAAGCTTAAGAGTGGCCGTCTGGACATGAGCTTCCGCAGCAGCAGCGAATACTCGCTGGTGCAATGGGATTGCCATCACATGCGGATGCCGCAAGCTGGGCTGTCAAAACGCCTGGCATGTCGCAGGCGGGGGACAATGAATGTTTTTTGCTGTGTGGATATTGATGCAATGAAGCGGGGCGCACCTTGACGACGACGAGCTTTTGGCACAGCTCCCGGACCTTCTCCACCACCTCCAGCGGGTCGAGCCCTGTAGCGAAACGAGCTGCATGCTTGAGAACTCTGAGGCACATGTTCCAGATGACGTAAGCTGCACAGGATGGCACAAGCTGCTTCAACAGGAGCTGGGCCGCTGTCTGAAACGTGCAATGCCAAGGAATGACGGTTCCTGCAGTTCAATCGAGCTATGGTGTTGCTCGAGCGCATACAGATCCAAAGTAAAACTTGTGCAAGGAAAAAATCGCACCCGAGGGGACCTTCTTGTGGGGCTTGATCTTGAACAGCTGCTGCGAGTTCCAAATGAGGCGCTTGAGGTTGACGGGCAGGTTGACGCCCGCCTCGCCCGTCAGCAGCACCTCTGTGCGCAGTATGATGTTGTCCTCCACGATTTGCTGTGCGCAATGCACAGGCGTCAGTCAGCACGATCGTAGCTGGGCACATGCACAAGGGGTCAGTGCTCCACGATTTGCTGCGCGCAAAACACGGGGAGCAGTCTGCATGATCGTGTCTGAGCACGCGCTCTGCACGGCATCCAACAGCCGTTGCATGGCATCTGCATCCACAGGCTCTGCTGCCCGCCCCTCCTCCCAGCGGCCACCGCAGTATGCTTCGTCTTGAGTCCAGCCTTCCGGGCGCCCGGAGCGGATGCAGCAGCTCAGGCGCAGCACAGCAAGCCCCGAATCATACTTCAACATGAGCCGAAAAGAGAAGTGTCCAGATGTTGAGATGGTTCAAACAAATCAGCCTGGAACTCGTCGTCCATGGCGCGGTGGCGTCAATGCTAGAGCGCGGCCGCATCTCTTGTGAAGTCGAAAACTTCTGATCTCAAACTCGAAAAGGAACAGGAAAGGCACCTGGAACTCGGCGTCCATGGCGCGGTGCGAGTCGATGCTGGCCCGCAGCCGCTCGGCGTCCTCGCCCTTGAGCCAGTTGGGCACTGTGGACATGGCCGCCAGGTCGATGCGGTAGACCGCCCGCAGCCGGGCCTCGTCCATCTTCAGCGCCTCCAGCTTCTGGCCCTCAATTGCGGCGCCGTCCATGCCGTCCTCGCCGTACAGGAACTGGATGACATCGCCCACCGCGTTCCGCACCGTGCCGTCGTACCTGCGGGAGAGCGTAATCTGATGTTAGAACGGGAGAATGAATCCAAGATGCATGAGATGCAACTGGGTGGCGTTGCCCAGCGCGTTGGGCACCATCCGACACACCTATTTCAGTTGCCAGAAAGTGATCAGTAGGTTGCAGGTGTGTGCAGGGCGGCACCGCTGTTCAGCACGGATGGACAGGCGGCCCGGCAGCTTGACAATGAGAGCCATGAATGACCAGACAGTGGGCTGGGTGAACGCTGTCCAGGTTGCGGCAGGCTGGGGCTGCGGCAGGCTGGGGCTATCTTTTGCAACAATCTGCTGGTTTAATGTGGACAGGGCTCGAAGCAGTGGGGCGCACTTGATCATGAGGTCCTCCATGGCCTTGACCAGGCGGCGCTGGATGTAGCCGGTGGAGGACGTTTTGACGGCTGTGTCGATGAGCCCCTCGCGGCCGCCCATGGCGTGGAAGAAGAACTCCTGCGGCGTCAGCCCCCGCAGGTACGAGTTCTCCACAAAGCCGCGCGATTCCGGCCCATAGTCGTCCTGAAGGAGGTGTCACAACAAGATCAACAAGAATGGCGAGCTTGGGGAAAGTGGTGGGAGATCATAGCACTGAACTGTGAGATGCTGGACACCCAAGTCTTGGCAGCTTGGACTGGCCCGCTGCCAGTGGCACGCATGCAATGCAAGGACACGAAGTTTGAGAGTTACAGAGATGGCTGCCAGTGAGTAACGCAGGGCGCGGCCGGCCCGCACCTTTGTGAAGTGGGGCAGCGTGCGGTCGGAGAAGCCGAAGGGGATGCGCTTGCCCTCCACGTTCTGCTGCCCCACGCACGCAATCATCTGCGAGATGTTGATGAAGGAGCCCTGCAGACACATGCAGGCAGCAGAATTAAGCACTGATACCTTTCAGCAAGAGGTGACGCTCAGCAGCCGGCCCATGCTGCATTGGCACTGGACATGCGACATTGAGACAACGAACGGCATTCGGAAAGGTGGGCAGCAGCGCTGCGGTAGACATCAACGAGCAGCTCTGGTGGACATCGTAGATCAGCGAAAAGCAGGCGCACCTTGGAGCCGGCCGTGACCATGCGCACGACGTTGTTGGTGTCGCGCAGGGAGGCCTGCGCGTAGCGCCCCGCATCGTCACGCGCCTTGTTCAGCACCTGGTTCACCTGCAGGCACAGCCAGCAGCATGTCACGATCGGACGCCAAATGCAGGAAGAATGATCTTGATGATGGACGCCCCTTTGGCCGCACTCGTGTGAGCCTGACCGATGAGATCCTCTCACTCGACTGATGAACAAAATCAGAATGCAGTGCAGAGAGCAGCGTGACGGATAATGCTGTGCAGATGTGATCCAGCGCACCTGGTTCTCGAATGACTCCATGATGGTGCGGCCGGGCTGCGCCTCCAGTTCGTTGCTCTGCGCCTTCTCGATGAGCTTCTTCACCTCCTCCTTCGCCTGCATGGCATTGGTATAGTCACCGCTCACCGGGCAGTGCATCAAGCCCGCTCACGACAGAGGCAGGGTGCACGAAGCTGCCGGGCTGGCAAGGACTGCGGGCGGCAGCTGCAAAAACTCAATCTGCAACAGGCCATGAAAGCACCACGCAAGGCCGAATTGGGTGTGGATGTGCCAAGCAGGCAGCGCACCCGGTTGATGGTCTGGTTGATGACCAGCATGGTGGCGCCGTCCGCGACGGTGTCTCCAATGCCGATGGAGAAGCCGTGCTGCAGCATCCAGTAGTTGACGGTGTACTGGCACTGGCTCAGGAATGCGCGCGCCGCCTCTGGGCCCGCCTGACATTCATAGTATTGATCAGCAACGTCAAACTTTCTTCTGCCTGGCTGTGTTCTGTCTTCGACTTGACCTATTTTGCCATCAAAACTGGCGAAAACATGTCGTTCATTCCAAGTCGATGTGCTTCGCTTCGATTCACCTCCATGAAGATGATGTGCACCAGGCTGCCGCCGGACGCGCCCAGCGTCTTCTTGCACAGCGTGCCCTCCAGCAGGTAGCCGTCCTGGATGAGCACCTGCGCTCCACATTTCGACAAAGCATGACCGTCTGCTAGACCACTGGTGGCAAGGCCGCCTCAGGAATTGGGAGTATGGCGTGCACAGCACATGGCATACAAAACCAAACTCACATCGACGTGCAACAGGAGCAGGCTCTGTTGACTCAGTTGCTGTCGCAATTGCGAGACTGACCTGGGAGTCGGTGGGCGACATGTCGTTTGGCTCGCCGTCCTTGTACCAGGAGGCGAAGCGCCGGCAGTTGACGCGCGGCAGGAACATGTTGATCACCTGCGCCAGGCACAGAAACTGCTATTGAGAGCTGTTTGACAACAACACAAAAACTAATCACAATGATGGAGTTTTGTGCAGAAAGCTAGCTGGGTAGGGCATGGAGCAGATTCTCCGACGCAGCTGCTGTGGGCGTTGATGCAGGCACGACAGAGGGGCCGGTGCAATCCCACCTGCTTGCCGGACCACAGGGGGCGGGGCTTGAGGATGGTGGGTGTGGGCACACGGCCGTCCCAGTCCTCCAGCCACATTAGGATGTTCATGAGCACGTCGGCCTCGATGAAGGTGTCGCGCTTGGTCATCAGCCGCATGCCCGCCAGCGTGTCCTGCACGATGCCAATGACCGGCTTGTTCGCCTGCGCAGAAGGGCACACGAGATGTCAGTGGACATTGCTGGTTTTGCCAGATTGATCACCAAGCCCGTGGACCAGTGCCAGGGTAACCTCCTGTCGTTGCACCATTTCTGGCCAGGCACAGCGGCTCAGCCTTGGGTAATGTGCAGTGCAGGGCGCGTCAGCAACAGGCGCGCCTGGGCGGACACGATGTTGCGGGGCACCATCATGATGTTTTCCGTTTCGGCGCGCGTCTCCGGCGTCTGCGGCACGTGCATGTTCATCTCGTCGCCGTCGAAGTCGGCATTGTACGGCGACGTCACGCTCAGGTTCAGCCGAAACGTCGAGTACGGCAGGATGCGGACGCGGTGACCCTGCAGCAACACAGGATATCACAAGTGAGGCATGCAGCTGGCTGCCGTGCACGTGTCACTGGATCAATTCGGCTGAGGATGCGTGCTCCTGAAACGGCAGCAGCAGAGCCCCAAGACACTGTTTCTCTGATGCACACAATGCGCCAACTCTACAGATTATCCCTACTGCAGCGCCAGACGTTTCAGGGTACAGGCACCAACACTCATCACGATAAAGCCTTGACGAGCAGGGACAGCAAAAGCATCTGTCCCTAAGCTCAGCAACTGGGTGCAAGCACTAGTCAGCAGGGGCGCACCATCATGGACATCTTGTGCAGGCTGGGCTGGCGGTTGAAGAGCACCACGTCGCCGTTCTGCAGGTGGCGCTCCACGATGTAGCCGATCTCCAGGTGCCGGTCCGCGTCCCGCTTCAGGAACCGCAGGTCCAGCCGGTGCCCATCCTGCCGCACACGATACATAACTTTTCCATTCCTTCATGTCTGGTTTCTCGTGTTGATCAGCATCAGGCGATCGGCCGTGCTACAGCTCTGCTAGTGACGCTGCGCCTTATATGAACACACCACACATGTATATGTAGGAGTTTGCAGCTGGCAGGGAAGCAGACAGGTCAGAAGCGCACGTCGCGGATGATGTACTTGGCGCCAGTCTCGCCAGCCGGCGGGTGCGGCCCGTTCTCCACTAGGTGCTGCAGCCTGCACGTGGCACATGAGATGAGGTGACGAGTTGATGACGAATCACAGTCGCAGAGTGCCATCGAGTCATGAACATCTACTCCCAGTGCTGAATGCCACCAGTCCTGCTGTGCCTGGCCGGCAGCTTTGTGACCAACTGGCCGTCTGCAAAGGTGCCATCGACCAGACGTCTGTAGAATCCTGGCAGAAGAACTATGCCACCGTACCTGGCGCGATTGTGCACGGTGACAGTCTCGGGGTATGTGAGGTTGAGGGCGATGGACCAGGGCACGCCCAGCTCGTCCAGCGCGATGTTGGGGTCGCCGCTGATGACGGTGCGCGCCGAAAAGTCCACGCGCTTGCCCATCAGGTTGCCCCGCACCCGGCCCTCCTTGCCCTGCGAATTGACAACCGCGCATAATGTTCTTCTCAACTGCTCATCTGCTCACGGCAACACGCCATGAAACCTTGGAATTTGGACTAGGGCCTGTATTTGTGTTGCCCTTCAATGCTGTGCCACAGGGGCTGCCAGGGGCGCGTCGCCCTGCCTGGCCCTAGCCCTCCACTGCTCAGCAAGCTTGAACACGTCTGCACGCATGTGCATCCTGTGCTTTCGTTGATGCCAAAGGAGATGCCGGCCCACCTTGAGGCGCTGGGAGATGGACTTAATGGGGCGCCCCGAGCGCTGCTGCGCGACCGGCTGCCCCGGCACCGTGTTGTCAATGTAGGTGGTGATGTGGAACTGCAGCAGCTGCGCAAACTCCTGGATGATGTGCTGCGGCGCGCCCGACTGCTCCATGCGCCCCAGCCGCACATTGGCCTTCACGATCTCCGACAGCTTGTGCGTCAGGTCGTCCTCCGACCTGGCACCATGATAGGTGGTTGTGGATGCACTCGGCGGCGGAATTGATATTAAAAGCGCATGATTGGGATCATTTCCAGATGCCACACGGCCTGGGAGTACTGGGTCAAGATGCGTCCAGACGCTATGGCGGCACTTGTCAGGCCAGGGGCCAGGGGCCCGCACAGAGCTTCGTGACTGTTGCATCTGCAACTGCCACAGGCCAGGCTCAATCGCGACGTCTAGCGCATTCCGCGTGCGCACCGATTGACGCCGTCCATCATGACAGAGGGGCGCACGGCGGGCGGCGGCACCGGGAAGGCGGTGAGTACCATCCAGTCGGGGCGCGCGTACTTGGGGTTGAAGCCCAGAGCCCGGCAGTCCTCGTCGCTCACGCGCTTCAGGATCTCGTGCGCATGCTCCGCCGTCAGCTCCTGCAACATTTGTGTCAACTCATGTTGGCTGCATGAGGTGTTGGTGAGCGGGATTGCACATGTTCAGCAGCACTTGCATATAGTGCCACACAGTACTTCTCGCCAGCGCCTGTCCCCAAATCACCCCTGCAATGAGGACATGAGGCACAAGGTCCACCGGACACGGTACACTCTCGTTTGTCGGGGTGTGCGCAGACTTGGGGAGCGCCTAATTGCGGTCGGCCTGCTCGGGCGGCAGGTCCTCATCAGCTTTGAAACTCCACCATGATCTAGACTTAGTTTCTGAATAAATGGGATATGGATGCAAACTCCACAAACTGAACGGCACCTGCTTGCGGTCGGCCTGCTCAGGCGGCAGGTCGTCGTCCGCCTTTGGCTTCGGGAACTCCATCATGATCTTCATGCCGTCCATGCGGTAGGACGGCTGCGGCGCGTTGGTATAGGGGCACTCCTTGCGGCCCTGGCAGTGCCCCAGGAAGGCGCGCAGCCGCTGCTCCGGCTTCCGCGCCTTGATCGCCATCTTGTACTTGACCTCCGTCTAGAGCAGAAAATCACTATGTGAGGTGCCACCGCATGATGCCGTACACAACATGTGAGCTGCCAGCCAGGTAGGTGTCGTGTGTGGAAGCTGAAGCCTCAGCACGCCAGTCGACAGCAAATGTTTTGAGGCTGAAAGGCCGTCACCATTCTCGTTTGCGTTCTATATGGAGAAACCCAGCCACAGGCGCATGTATGCTCGACACACAGGCCATCATGCAACAGAACTAGCAGCCGGCCAGTCACCCACCGGTTCCAGCAGCAGCTTGGAGTTGTGGTAGCTGACGCAGCGCAGCACGCGCAGCACCACGCGGATGAAGCCCACGTGGTACATCGGCTTCGCCAGCTCGATGTGCCCAAAGTAGCCGGGGCAGTCCTGTTCAGTCAGACATCTGCCAGCTCAGCGCCTGATGCGATGCGTCCTGGGAAGCTTGGCTGGCGCAGCACCTCGACGAAGCTGTGGCCCGCTGAGGACGGTCTGAATGGCTGCCGGCACACCGCACGTATTCCCCCTAATCTCTTCCTGTGGAGCCTGGTCGTTGGCGTCAAGATGCAATAGTCTGCACAGCGTTCCGGCGCCTGCAGACTGGTAGCTCCGGAGTTGCACTGCCGCCGGCGGCGGTGGACAGTACCAGCTGCTGAGTGGTTGCTCCAGCATGCATAAATCAGATGCCGGGTGCGAAATCGAAAGGGAAACTGCATGGGCACCTGCGCATTGGCGGAGTCCGTGGTGCACCGCTCCTGCCGGTCCATGGTGCCCAGCGCCAGGTCGTTGAGGCCGCCCACTTTCGGCCGGCCGCGCTCGTACATGTCCGCGCTCTCCACCTTGACCACCGAGTACCGTCGCTGCAGGTTTCACAGATTGTATTCGTCAAGCCATAAAATCGGACGTCAGCTGCCAGTCTTGATGTTCTGTCAGCCGACTCCTCACCATCCAGCACCAGCTGCCTGAGGCTGCCGACTGCCACGTGCGATTGTGTGCTGGAATGCACAGCAGACGTCGTCATCAAAGCTGTCCAACAGGCGATGGAAGGACCGTACAATGCAGCGCCCATGCGGCGGGTCGGCCACTCACCAGCAGGTCGGGGTCAAAGACTCCAAACTGCACATTCTTGACCTTCTTGACCTGCAGGGATGTCAGCAGCCCTCCCTTAGCATCGAACTGCATGACATGGCCGCTGCGCATCACCTCAGCACACTGCAACATGACTGCGGCCTACCGGCGCGTTGGAGTAGGAGAACCGATCCGTCATCGGCATTGCTGGTACCAGTGCGTGTTTTCCTGCCGGGTCGCGGCCTTGTGTGGCGTCCGGCACTCAGCTGCCGAAAGCAGGTGTGCAATCACCACTCGAAGCCCATACTGCCGTGCAGGACTCAAAACTGCGACATACGCGATTTTCACCAAGGCCGAGCTGTCCTGACCGGTTTGTACCGCACCGTGTCCGTTTCTGCTTTGAGCAAAAGCAGAATGCTGGACAGTGGCAAATTTCTCGGTCTTCATGGCCCTAAACCCTGGCGCGATTAAATCCCACCCGCATTCAAGTACTGCGGCAGCATGCGAAAACCCATCTCGCCCAAGCGAGATGGTGGTTCATGCGCAATGGAATTTCGAGCAGCGTTCAAAACAGCAGCCAGCGGCCCAGCGTACAAGTGGCCATCTTCTTCGTGCTGCATGAACTCCGTTGCCAGCACGATGCATCATACACAACAGTTAACTTCCGAGACAATGGATGTGACTGCCAGCACACGCTGGCGGCGCTTTCTGAGCCGCACCGACTTCTCCAACACGAAAGCTCCGTTTGCGGATTTCTTCAGCACCCTGTTCGAATAAGCGCGGAAGATCTGCCCCAGAATCCAACATATGTGAAGTCCATCAGTCAAGAACGCTTGTGTCCGCCGAAAATTTGAGCACGGAAATTCCGAAAAATTTGAGATGGGGAATGGCAGTAAACTTCACCCATATTGTCGTCATCGCCAGTAGTTGAGGGCCGGATTGCTAAGACACCGAGCCCGCTAAACGCTGGACAGGCTCATCTTGTTGCCTTCGCAAGCTCATCTGACACGGTCAGAGCATCAGGCAGGTCCCCTGCGGTGCCCGACCCGGTTCTTGCAGGTCGCAGCGCCTGCCCGATCCTGCCCATCTCCGACAGGCCTGCCGGTTGGATCGAATTCAGCTTGTTACTGTCCGATACTCTGAAGTGATCGCATCTGCATCAACTTTCCTGAGCCGATCGGACAGCCCAGTGTCATCGCTTCGCTCGCCAAGCTCGCTGTTCATGCTCCCGGCGCCACCGCACAGCAATTGATTCGCGACTGATGCAGCAGGCGTACCGTCAGGGTCAACATCTAGCCTGCTAAGGACCATTTCACAGTTCTAGAAAGGGCAGACCGGTCTGAACCAGGGGCGCGCAGCACAGCAACGCCTTCCGTGCCGGCGTCAGCCGATCGCGCAGCATCGTCAGCTCCGTCGCTGCTCCGCCTCGTCGCAGCCACACAGTCAGCCGACGAGGACAGCTCCAAGCGTAGCGGTTCGGCACGTAGCAGCAGCAGCGCCGCCTCAGCATGGTGCTGGTGCCGGAAGCGCGCACGAATCGGCAGGAGGTGCGGCACGCGATCGCGGCGCAGTTTTGGGGCCAGCCTGTCGCCGGCGCGCGCAGGTGAGCATGGTGTCAAGTCGCCACGGTCCTCATGAATTGTGTGCTGATATCGATCTGGAATAGTCGACTGCCTGTCGAAGGCAACCCTTACGTGCTGTTCGACCGATAAGTGCCAGTTCATCCTGATCTAATATCACTTGCATGTATCCTATTCGATTCTGTGGCGTGCAGCCTGGACGGACTGTCGCGGCTGCTGCCGTGCGAGCCGCCGGCGCCGCCGCAGACGGCGCCCAGCGGCCTGTCGCGCGCGCAGCAGCTGCTGGCCTTCCAGGCGGTGGCGCTGCCAGCGATGCCCGCCTTCAACGGCGCCCAGGGCGGCCTGGTGCGTCGCATCTTGATCGACCACTACTGGACGTGACAACTATGGGTCCTGGACAGCAGAAAGTACGGGGTCTGTGGGGTCTGAGAATCAGAGATGGCATAGCTAAGATGGGGAGCAACTAGCCACATGATGCATGCCGCATGTGATAAGCCTCGTTCCCGGAAGATTTGTCAAGACAACCCCGTGGCATGAAGCTTCGCCCAGGCCTGCTGCAAGTCACCAACCTGCTGGCCGTGAAGGCTGCGACTCGATCATGCACAGGTGACCGGACGCTGGCGCGGGCGGGCAGCCGTAACTGGTGAATGGTGCTGCATGTAAAACCTCAACGAATCCAGCAAATAGACAATACAGGGGCCGAACATGTGTGTCGGGCTGTCGCAGGTGCTGGACCGGGCGCTGGCGCGGGCGGGTGGCCACAACTGGTGGACGGTGCTGCTGGGGCGTGCGCGCGCGCAGCGCATCTGGTCCCTGCACCGGGAGGGCGCCCGCACAGTGGACGCGCTGCGCCACGCCGACAACTACGGCCTCGCTTCCCGCACCCGTGTCGGCTTTGGCAGGTGGGCAGTGCAGGCGCCGTGGCACGGCATTCGAGCTGAGGCCGAGTGATGGAGTGGACCTGTGCTGCACCTCGGCTGCTGTGGGGCATTTTAAATGACATTCATCACCCGCTGCACACTGCCGCGCCCAGGATGAAAACCTGCCACATTGAAGAGTGCACGACTCCTGCAACGCCGCTGCTGTCCTGCAGAGTTGGATCGGCTTGCTTATGCGTGTTGAACACCTTGCTGACGTTCTTGAACGGCTGAGCAGGGGCACTACGCTGAACGCGCTGGTGGAGGTTGCGGACCTGAAGACGCTGCACGAGCGGGTGGCAGCGGGGGCAGGCGCCTCCCTGCGCCGCAGCGTCCCAGTCACGGCGGCCGCTGAGCTCAAGCAGGATGTATTCGACCACGAGATCGTGCTCACTACCGCCCTCAACCAGGTGGGAGCTTTTGCAGCTGACTGAAGTGCTGCTGCCGCGGGCTTGCTCTGCTGTGCTCGAGTCCATCAACCTTCCAATTACATTCCTCCGCCAGGTGTGCAACTCAACGCTGTCGAACGTCAGGATTGGGCCGAGTCGCAGGCGGCAATGGCGGCCCCCATTCGCGCCTGTGAAAGCATGCTGGCAGGCAGCGCACGTCAGGGAGCGCAGCAACATCATCAATGGCATGTTGAAGACTGAATGGAAGTGACAAGGCGGCTTGGGTGTCTGCAGGAGCACGTGGACAGCAGCGGCGCGTACGACGCCATACCGCTGGCGTCCACATTGGACATCAAGTCCAAGGACCGCACCGACGGTCTGCAGTACCGTGCCGGCCTGCACTATGTGCGCCTCCTGTCTACACTGCGACACGCTTTCCCATGCTCGCGAGGCCAAGCTGAAACGACGGTTCCTGTCCTGTGCCCTGGAACTTTGCATGAGCAGTGCACAACTCAATGCGCGCTGCCTGCCCCCCGCCAGCTGCGTTACGAAGACTGCACCCCTGCCGCTGCATGTCTGGCCTCGAGTGGCCATGACCCCCACTCGGACGTATCGCTCGACCGCAAGTCGTCCCACATGTGCAGGTATATGCGCCGGAAACGGAGCTGCGGGCGGGCGGCCTGGCGCCCGTGGATGCCCGGGAGGCCGCCGCCTTTGACGGCGCGGCGGCTGCCGCCGGCCCCTGGCGCGCCGCCCTGCACGCTCAGGTGTGTTCACTTTCTGGCAGGACCGGAAGTACACCTATCAGCCTGTATGCCCGCCAGAAGGAGGAAGCGACGAGATTAATCATCGTGGCCAGCCGCTGTGGTCACACAAGGCGAATCTTCGACTTCGAGATGCGGCCTGCTGCGCACACTGCTCATCATCAGAAGGCCTAATTTCGCACCGCCAGGGCGCGGTGGCGGTGGAGGGAGAGGCGCTGCTGTGGCGCCCCGCGCCGCCCCGCACCCGCGCCTCCTCCGGCTTCTCGCAGCAGGGCAGCGACGCTGGCGACGACAACCCGCCCTACGAGGCCGCAGAGCTCCGAGGTGTTTTTCTATGTTTGTTTGGAGAATGCTCGTTATGGATGTCTCGCGTAATAGTACCCAAAAACAATTTGAGGCTGCTCGAAGTCGCTGGTTCGGTTGCTGACTGATACTGTGCCATGGCGGGCCAGACCCGCCGTCCAGCCCTGCCCTGCGTCCCGGCAGCCCTGCACAGCAAAGCGCATTGGTAATGGTTCATGTTCTGCACAAACATGCATCGGCAACATCTTAGAATTTAAGACTGAAATAGTCGGGCTGCAGTGAGCGGCACCAGCAGCGAGGGGCCGGTGACGGGACAGCTGCACATCACAGACGGCAGCGGCAGCGACGGATCCGGCGGCGGCGCAGCGCAGAGCGGCTGCCTCGGCGGCGCCAAGCAGGCGCAGCACAGCGGCAAGCAGCAGCCTGCCAGTCGAGCGCCCACAGTCCTGCGCTACAAGGACGACGCCCGCTGGGAGGAGTTCGAGGTGCGCATCATGACACGTACGGCCTGCCCTTGCACACCCTTCACGATGCAGCGCAGCTGCAGCCCATGTGACTATGATACACCCAACAAGGCGTCGACGACTGCTTTGCAGCAGGAAGGCCCTGCGACGCTCAGGTCTGCCATGATGTGCCCCAAACGCTGGCGCCATCCTGATGCGGTGCGTCCACTGGACAGGCGTGAGTGCTTGCGAGGTGCCTAGCATGGCGATAGAGTGCTGATCACCTCATGTTACACGATCACACGGCAACAGAGTGCAGTACGAGTGATAGTCACAGGGGTGCCATCGATAGCTGGTTCACTCGACTTGCTGCCATGCCGCATGTTTCGTAGGGCCCGCTAGAGACGATCACGACCAGCCACGGCGTCATAACGTTCCAGGATGTTGATATGTACGAACCGTAATGCATTTTCGCTGTCGCTGACGCTGCCGTAGGGCCCGCTGGAGACTATCACGACCAGCCACGGCACCATCACGCGCCGGCGCGCCGAGAGCGAGTGGGCGTCAACGCCGCTGCTGGGACGGCTGCCGGCGCGCGAGTCGTGGCGCCGCTTCCGCGCCGCCGCCGCCGCGCCCGACTCGGGTGCTGACGCGGGGTCGGACGCTGAAGATGACCCGCTGCCGCCGCCGCCCAGCCTGCCGGACGCCGACACCATCAGCAGCGGTGCGTGTGAACATGTCTGCAATCCGAGATTGCCCCAATGCCCAGATGCCACTGCCGAGCAGCCTGCCGATTGTGGACAACATCCGGCGGCAGAAGGCATGCGACGCTGTGTCTGCGCTGCCATCTGCACGCCGTAGCAGCGATAAGCATGTTGCGAATGCACAGCAAACACGTGGGCAACGGTTTCTTGTGCATCGTCTTGGGGCGCTGCACCAGAGCCCAACAGTGCGTTGACAGCGCTCGTCCCCATGCAAGAAGTTTAAGGGTATTGACAAGTGACCTGGGACTGCACCCCCGCAGGCATGGCGAAGGTGACGGCGAGCATGGACAAGGTGCAGTCGCTGGCGGCAGCGGTGACGCGGGAGGTGCGATCCGGCGGCCTCGCGGACCGTCTGACTGGAAAAGGCGGTCGGCAGCAGGGGCGCACGCGCCGCCCCTACAGCCCCTGGCTCGCACAGCCGTACGCCAAGGTGCTTGCGTCTCTGATCCTCCGCACCTTCTACATGATCAGGGCCATTCACTGAAAGGGCAAACCTGCTGTCCTGCATGGTGGACCTGGAACACCTGCCACGGCTAAGTGAAAATGGGCGGGGATGGGGAGAGCTTATGCTGACGTCTCAGCCAAAATCCTTCCAGTACTGGCAGCCCACACGTAGTAAAGCTCTGTGGATCGAGCATTGATACGCAGAACACTGGCCTGTAATGGCAACCTTGTCATGTGGCGTCTACCAGAGATCCAGAGTCTCGTTCTTCTTGGTGCTGATGCACCTGGTGAATCGCTGTGTGTGGGTCCAGTGGATGGTTTGAGCCGCATAGCAACATCACATAGCCTCAGTGGCTGGTATGTCGTTCACCAAGCCTCTATGGTTGATTGATTCTCGCAGCCCTTTGCGGCTGCACAAGGCTGGACGCGGTCATGCCCACAATACGAATACCTGTCACTGTGACGACCTTGGTATATGCCAGGTGACCTAGATCGATGACATTTGTGGCCGGGCAATTGCGTGCAGCAGCGAGGTGCAAGGCGTTGCAATGCTGAGGAAGCCGGCTTGAGACTGTATCATCAGTGGCTCACAGAACGATTTTTAATCCGGGGTGGGGT
>JAABUW010002539.1_pt1 | contig 27628 bp, 21 predicted proteins | sample 5560081 | NCBI WGS metagenome assembly JAABUW01 (sample SAMN10711882, study PRJNA513363) | rock metagenome | isolation source: Antarctica rocks | place: Antarctica: Victoria Land, Knobhead sud | reverse complement strand
GTGGGATGTCCGCCTTTGGTAGAGTGACCTCCCGCATGACTGCCATGTTCGGAATGCCCACCTCCATGTTCAGAGTGACCGCTGACCGAATGAGCCCCTTTAGTGTAATGTCCGCCTTTGGTAGAGTGAGCTCCCGCATGACTACCACCTCCTGCATGACTTCCACCCCCATGGCCTCCACCCTTGATAGTCGACGCACCGCTGCCGCTCATCACATCCCACTCGCGAACCGAACGGGGTACCTCCGAAGGTGGCTTGTCCGGTAGATTGACTATAATCTCGGTGCGGCGTTCGACGACTTCAGCCTCTGGAGCCGGCGCTTCGATCAAATAGGTGGTTCGACCTGGACAGAGATGAGCCATAAAGTTATAAGCAGCGCGGAAGGGGTCATCGACTTTCGCCTCGCTCGTTCATCTCCTTGCTAACTCTGATTATCTCGTCAATGTGCTCTTTGGCTAAAGCTTTCAGCACGATGATGGTCTCCTCCTGAGATACGATCAGTTTGGTCGAATCCGGGACATGTGCTGGTGACTGACCTCCTCATCGAAAGGATACCCGAGTTCAATGATTGCCCGCTTGTTCACCAGCCTCCGCGGCATTCTGGTCTTGCCTTTTCGCGGATACGGCTTCTCGATTTCCTCTTCCTCGACGTCATAACTTTCCTCTTCCTTGAACTCTTCTTGGAACTCGACATCACTGTTACCCCTCCTACGGACAGTAGATCTTTCACGCTCCCTATATCCGCCATGATAGTCTTCTTCGAAGAGATCCCGCTCTTGGTAGTCTTTTTCGACATATCTCGGTGGGCTGGGCCTCCTGCGTCCGCCGGCCGGCATGACAATTGTCTCGGGCGGTGGTCTAGTTGGCGCTCCATAGCGGGGCAATGGCTTGCGATCGAAGGTGTCTAAGCTCGACTGCCGCCTCAACAAGCCCGGCCTGGGAGGGGCTCTCCGAGGGGAAGGTCTGTAATCCGGTCGGCTGTCGAAAGGAACCATCTGGCCTCTGCTCGGCTCCTCGTCGAAGCTGTCGAGATCTTCCTCGTAGTACCTCCCAGGACCGCCACGAGGTCTCCTAGCTGGCGGCCCATACCGCTCTTCTGAGATGTAGACATCCTTTTCTTCAAAACGATCCATTCCTGGCCTACCGTAATAGCCGTCAGCAGACCTCTCCCGCACCCGAGGGCCCCCACCGGCACGAGAAGGTCGCGGTTGGAAGACATCATGCTCTTCATAACGGTCACGCTCGACCAGCTCTGGCCCACGAAACCGTTCGGCTCGCTCACGCTCGAATCGCTCCGGGTCCCATCGCCCGCCTCCCCGCTCGTAAGCGGCATAGCGAGGCTCACCACCGTAACGTGACATCTTAACTCAGCGGCAACGAATAGACTGGGGTGAGAGAGGGAGAGCGGGAGTCGAAGATGGTCGAGTGCGGGAGAGGCTGGTCATGCGCTAGTGGATGGAGGTGGGATAGCTGGACAGAGACCCCACTAGGAGCTGAGTCAGGCTAAGTGTTGCTGAAGTGCAGCAACAGCAGTACGATCGGATGTGGAGCTGATTTCGGGATGGCCGTAGCGGAGGCAATCACGAAGGAATTCTAGGTAAAAGCAAATAAGTGGGAGGGATGGAAGTGCTCACGTAAAAGTATGGCAAGGTTCAAGGAAGAACAGAGTTAATAAATCATCAATATCATTCCTCTATGTCAGTCTCATTTCTCACTTCTTACTTCTTCAACTTCGACTTTCAGCGTTGGCCAGCTCGCCACGAGGAACTGATGCGGATGTTGCAATGCTCTTGGATATTGGGCACACGCAAGATCGTCGACTTGAATCCAAGTGTCTCGGAGTGTCTCAGTGGGCAGCTCCAACACTTCTGTGACATCATCCACACGCACCACGCTCGGAGCATTGTGAACAGTACTGCGAAATTGGAAGCCCGTTGATGCGATGCCACAAATTTTGGTCTAAGAGCTCCAACGCTACCATGCCCTTGCACTCATCGTCCCCGTCCAATCCTGTCGTCAAACATATGCCCATCTAAGTCGTTCTATAGCCTTGGATATCTTCTTTTGCCCCTTGCCCTCGACCTCACCATCCATTGACGCCGTGGCTACTACCAGCCCTTCCATGCCCTTATCCTTTCCCATCTCATGTCCCCAGGTAAATAGCGCCAGAGACATGGTGGAAGTCCGTCTCTTACCCATGATCCTCCATTCCAAGAGCGACGATTCACTAAAGTAGAAAGTCGTCTCAACATCCCCAAATACGCCTCGGTACAGCTCGACGAAATGAAACAATCAGTACCTGGTTCCCAGTACAACGCCGTCGGCCAACGCGGCGGATGTTCGCCATCAGTATCATGGCTAACGGAAAATGTACGTAAGCAAACATCATAAAGCTGGTGTGGCCGGATAGTATCCTCGACTCGTATCGACGCCTTGGAAACGTCCACAGCTCCGTCCGCCAGCAGCTGTGCTGCCTAACGCTCCGGAGACGGAGTGATGATTCGGCGTGCCAAACTGAAAATGTGTCGTCTCTCCACCAGCACTAACACTGGGCTCAGTCTTATGGTAAGACGTCGGTGCCGAAGTAGGCGCGTAGACTACTGGCGGTGATGGGACGCGAGAGAGGCTCGGATGATGTACCGAGGAATTTTGATTTCGGTCGGCCTTCAGGGCCGTATCAGAAGTAATGAGCGGCAGCTTGTTGTGCCGTCCATGGCGATCGTGCGACGGGATGTCGAACAGAGGCGAGGGATAGTACTGGTATCCTTCGAATTCCTCAATTGCGCTCGCCTCTTCACTTGTAAGTACCGGCTCGTCCACATGCCTGTGGACCAAGCTTGTGCTGTGTCGATAGCCTGACGATGCCGAAGAGTAGTTGGAACTGCCTTCGGAAGACGAATGACGCATCGAGGCGTGATGCGAGAGATAACCTCCGCTCCCAGCACGCGAGGGGGCAGAATATGCCATCCCAGAGCCACTACTCCGCGACCCAGCCGATGGACCGGCTGAATTGGGGTCTCGGGTGCCTCCAGTAGAATCGCCACTAGAACCTCCGCCTCCCGGACCCATGCTGGTAGAGCTACTGCGCCGATCGTCTGAGTAATGGCCAGGCGAACGTCCGCGCACAACCATAGGGGCGGACATTTTTGTGGCAACCTTCACCCACTGTCCTTCGGAAGACTGGCTACTGGGTAGCTGCGCGAACATCTCGGCCACCAGATGAAAATATTGTTGTGCCGCCCGTCTCTTACCATTGTTCGCGGTGGCGTTCTTGAATTGAATACGGTCAAAGTTTGCGAGACGCGGATTTTGCTCCCGACTTGGAGGATAGGCACCATCATAGTCTGGCGACAATTGGGAAGCCGGACTCAAGCTTGATGACGATTCAGGGTAACCCAACGTCCCTGGGATGTGCGGCAGAAGTTTGATCTTCTCTGGCGCGCTAGTGGGTCCTTTATCACGTTTAGGGGTATGCTGTACCAATTCGATGACTTTGCCGTCTTCTCCATTGACTCTAGCAGTAATGCATATGGCAAAGAACTGAATACGTTCTGGGGTCGATGCATTGGTCCGACGCAAGAAAAGCGGTTCTGATGGCAAATCACACGGCGGCTGGAGGGTGTAGGAGCACGCGACGGAGAAGTAATTGCGGCGGTAACAGGTCCAGTCTTGGTCAGCTTTGAAGAAACCTTTATCAATCTTTGCGTGTATATCTGCACGCACTTCTGAGGCTTTGCCAGTATAGATTGGATGGATGACCTTCGTCTTCTCGAAGGGGGGTACATTCTGGGAGTTCAAAGCCGATTGGGTGCTAGGATCGTAATGCATTGGGAAACTCTGGACGTTGTAAGCAGTGCCAGCCGGTGAGGATATATTGCTGAGTGATGAGTCGAAATTACGTGGAGTGACCAGCGTCGATGAATGTTGAAGGTCCGGAGGGAAGGTAGGGTTCGCGTGGGTTTGATATGGGTATCTCGAGGCGTATGGCGCCGAAGTAGTGTAGTTTTCTCTTGCGTTCGATCCAAGTGTTGGTAACACGGAGCTTGGGTCTCTTGAAGCCCGCGTGGGAGGCGGCATACCCGAGAATGATGGGCTAGTTCTCGTGGGCCCTGGTCAGAGATGATGCTCGCCTTGACCCAAGAAACAGGAATGGGGATGTACAAAATATGCGAGGAGGGTACTTACATCAATCTAGTATGCTCGTACTTGATTGGCATATAACCTTGCATATAATTCAGCGATGGCGGACATGCCGCTGGTCCAGCCGAGGTGAAGCTTGCGACAGAGCCATTTGTAGGGTAGTCTGGGTGAGGAGACAGAGCAAATGAGGATGAGGCTGAACTGGGACTAGTTGAAGTTGAGCCGCAGCATGAGTCGAAGGGACTGATCGACGTTCCAGATCCTGTCTGGAAACTGAATGCCTCGTTCTAACAGTTAGCCATCGTCTTTTAGACCTGCAGCGCGGCTGTCTATGGAAACAGCAGATCATAGCAGGAAACGCGGTTTGGTGCGACGGTCAGAAAGGCTGGGAATCAGCTAATGCATGACTAGAGAAGCGGTACGGCCAGGATCGTCGTGTGATCAGTGTGACCAGCCATGACACTGGAAACGATGCACGTAATATCGCGCGTTCCATGGCAGTGGTACCAATGAAGAAGGACACCAATGGGACGCCGGATTGCTGAGCCAAGTGAGGCCAGCACGGCCAAGGCTTGACGAGAAAATAATTGAAGAGTGGCATACGCCTGGCAGGATCAGGTAGCTGGACCGGGCGATATCGCAGCACCGATGAATGGCGTGTGGGAAAGCAAAAGACTGCTAAGATACTGGCAGATGGAAAAAGCAAAAGGGACAGCACTCACGGCGGCAGATCCACTATGTCGGGATTTGATGAGTAACGGAATGCCTTGGCAGAGGTTGTCAGTGGGACCGAGTGCAGCATGGGCTGGTCTAGCATGCTGTAGCCGTCTGGCCGGAGAGGGTTCGCTGTGCTGTCGTTGGCTAATTGCCCTGCGCTTGCATAATGCCCGAAATGCCCTAGTGAGCCGTCGTCGCTGTGGGGAGTAATGTACTCAAACCCATTGTGAAGGAGCGCTAGTCACCATGTCAGCTTCAGCCTTCTGCTTGTTTGAGTCCAATGTCCGACATATGGCATTTCGCACTCGCATTCGCCGGCAGAGAGCGCTTGCTTCGCTCTGATTGGAGGGAAGGTAGCCTATGTCTCAGATAGGGCGCAAGACGACACACACTCCCCTGACGACCCAGACACTGCTTCAGCCTCCCGCACTCTTAGATGTGTAGGGTGGGGGCCGACCAATTATGAGCTTGAGGTCAGGGACGAACACCGAGTGCAGATGCTCAGGTACCCCTGCTACTCGGCTTTAAGAAAAGATAGAACACACCATGGTGAAAGCAGCCTCGAGTACGCGGGATGGAGGAGGTGGGCTGTATGAGAGGGTAAAGAAAAAGAAGAGAAGAGTTCGATGATTTTTATAGACGAGGTCCGCTTACTGTCTCGATCCATCGCAGTAGATACGGCAAGCTGATCTTTCTCCAACGGCTGCGACAAGACAACGCAGGAGCCCAGGGGTCTTGCAAGCGTTCAGTCAGCCTTCGTCAACTGGATTGACCGCCTCGCTTTTGTGGGAGCTGTTTGGACCTGATCAAAGCCGTTGGATCGCTTGACGAGGGCGAGCTGTACGGGACCAGTAGCGAGACTTAGGCTTCACCGGCCCGAAATCTTAGAGCCGGTAGGTAAGGCTTAGGCGGTGCGGATCACAGACAAAGTTGCGGCCGCTAGACTACACGAAGTCAGCACTTGCACCTTTCTCCCCGTGGAGCTTCGTAAAGTAGGTCCCTTACCGCACCTTGAACACCCTTCCCACGCTCACTGGAGCCGGGACCACAGGCCAAGGTCCGGTCTGAATTGGGTTCTTGGTTGCTGAAAGGTCTCGATGAAACCGTGGGAGCAAAGTCAAAGTACCTCGTACAAGCGGATAGGAGAAAGGAATGAGTGGGTGTGCGAAAAGGGTAAAGTCCGACAAGGGGATGCTGCAGCATGCGTTTTGGCGAGATCAGCTTAGTGTGGGGACGATCTGACACCGTAGAAGGAAGTTCCGCTATTCGTCGAGAGTGTTGCTTGAGTCGATGAATGCTCCAACGGTTGAGATCTTAAGGCTGATGACCGTCTTCGAGAGAGTCCTTTGGCAATTGCAGAAGATCTCTTTGCGATAGACTTTCGAGAAGCAACAGAATGCGTAAAAGCGGGTACGCTCACTTCACATGTATAAAACCTTTACTAGATGCACCCGTGGTGGTCTCTAGTGTCGCCACAACAGAAAGGTATCCGGTGCGCTCCAATATCGAGTAATTAGGCCAGACCCGCCCGAACTCCGTAGCGCTATCTCCAATATCAGCAATTCCCTGTCATGTGCGGCATGTGGGCTCCATACTGATCTTCTAAGCGCCCCCCAACAGCTGAAACGGCATGCGTTCACGTGGATCCGAAGAGAAAGTTGGAACAACGAAGGAGACTGGACAAAGAGGGCGAGAAAGAAGGGCTTTCGGTTCGATGTACTGGGACTAGCCAGCCACCATGACCGTCTGAGGCATGCTAGGAAGTAAGATATGGGAAATGCAGCGACGATGGAGGACTCAAGGTCTATGTCTATATGGAAGCATTGAAGGCTGGCGAGGATCGACAAACAGCTGTCAAGGCTACGGGAAGGGCGTCCGAATTCTCCGCGATGTACCTTAGATTAAGAGTGCCATTGCGCCGTTCCCAGGGTACCTCGACACAGGCTCGCTGAGCATGTGGGCATCTTCGCCCCATCTGATGTCTGATTGGCAGCATGCAGCTCCAGTGACTGAATACGAGGCCTGACAGATAGCAGAACGAGCCAATGAAGCAGACGCACCCGGGATGCTTGGAATCAGACCGAATGAGTCCGGACAACGATCGCGAAGCGTGGTCAGGGATAGCCTCTGCACCAAGTGGAGTCGTCGAGGGCTATTGCTGTTCTGCTTCGATTGTCAACGGCCGTTCAATTCCAAATCGACGCTGATGCCAGCCATTTAAGCCCCATGGGATCAATGTCCCCGTTGCTGCAGGAACACGAGGTCCGGCAGTCGTTTCAACCGTTCTGGTGCAGCAACCCATCTGACGCATACTAGTATTGCATGCCTTTTTATTTCTCCTTAGATGCACCGTCGGCAGGCACTAGATGCAAAATAGCATCCGCCTGGACGATCCGCTTGCTTCGCCCGTTCCCACCGTCAAGAGGCTTACGTCTAGCTCCGGCGTGTCGATCTTTGTGGAGAATTTGATACTCGAGGCAGACGGCAGTGATCAGTGATTGGATGTCATCTGCAGGCCGCAGGGGTGGCTCGAGTCATGGGGGTGGGGAGGGAACAAAGCAGAGTGGAGGAGAGTCTAGTGTCAGCGACCGCCAAGACCTCGGCTACTCCCGCCGCATAACATCCGACCGGCGACGGTTTTAGGGGGCCGCGAAGAATGGAGGGAATGTTCCTCCAACAAGGCTGTCTTCACCATGACGTCCCCACACGTCCGAGATTCAATGGCGTCGCTTGACTCCATCACGAGACTCCATCACGACCATGGGGATCGCCGTCTCCGTATCGCACGTACTAATCGTCGGCTGTTGACCAGGGTCCCCGGACTCGGTTGTTCGTTCGGTGGTAGACACACATCGCTCACCAGTCGAATCGAGCAGAAGTCCGCATTGTCGTTCATGCAGGGCCTGCGACTTACTTTATCGATCGCAAAGACCTGACACCAGATCCCGTCTTCCTGGGCTTCTGTCCAAGCCTTCGTAAGACACTCGCAAATGACAAAGTTGCAACTCCCGCCTAAAGCTCCTCCATGACTAGTGCACCAATCAAACGGACTGACCAGCAGGAAATCTATGCTGGCTTTGGTAACGGCCTTGGGAAGGCTGCATGATATCCTATGTTTTGCCCCTGAATCATACCATATCATCAAATACTAGGCCAATCAGCTGCACACCTCATGAATTCGGCATACCATGGGGCCAATTCCAGCTCGCTGCAATGCCGCGCTGGACGCCCTTCGACTGATTACAGAGGGTGGGTTTTAGATGTTCCCTTTCAAAGCGCTGACGAGACAGACGATCAGTGCCCCAAGGACTCATTACGAGGTAGCAGCTTGCTTAAATCGTATACTTGGGCGATTTCCTCGTCCCAAGTCACCCGCGCGCCGGCAGGATGGTAATTGCAGGCGCTAGCTGGATAAGAATCGGTTGCTTTACAATCTGGAAATCGCCTTGACGAACAATGGACCGAAAGCCAGTGACAGTCCATTGCCAAAGCGACAGAATGTTCAAGGATGTTGGTGACATGGTCGGAGAAACCGAGAAAAGCAACCTGAAAGATTACCATGAAGGCTGCCAACTGACTGAATACCCATTGGTGCCAGCGTATGGAATACGATGTTTTCTTCTGCAGCGGTTCTCTGCACGTATCTGCCCTGGTTGACAAAACCTAACAATTCCCACTCAGAGGGGCTCTCCTCATTCGTCAGACCCAAGCCCCCTTCCGTACGCCCTGGGATCTCATGCTTTCACTACTCTCGACTCTGCCCCTTAATGGCGAGTTTGATCTTTCATTATCGGCAGGGCTCACCAGCAGTTCACCTACAGCAAGGCCGCTGATACAAGGACAATCGCCGTTTTGTCGCCAGCTTAGCTTGGCCGGCGGGCAGCTACATGTAAATGCTTTTCGGTCTTGTCACATGGCTGAAGCGTGGGATGTGCAAGGCGAAATTAGCCTATTCCACCCTCGTTGCTCCTTTTTACCTAATCTGGAAGTCATCGAGAAAAGATCCTTAGGGCCCCAAGCGCTGCTCAAGGAGCCAAGAACTTCCTTGGGCAACGTTTCCCAACATCATACGTGCATGCGGAATACGGCAGGCCGCATGTGGCGAGAGGTGTCTCTTACGAACCCGTCACACAGCAGTCCGGAAATTTGGCGAAAAGAGCAAGAGAGCCTACGTGTTGATGCAGGTCGGAAGCTGAAGCCGCATAACTTTCCGAACGTGCCAGCCGTGGGGACTTGACCGTCCGAGCGTGGCCAATTTGTTATCAGCTCTGAAGATTGTAGCTGGGGTGTGGCCCTGCGCATTCAAGCTGAGGGAGTTTTAATCAGCGCTTGCCTATGAAATTGCTGTGCACTGGCCATCGGTTCCTCTTCACTCCAACCGCCTCTTTGGAGCCTGACCCGACCATTTGGTTCAAGCTTTCCGAGAACGGCATAAGGAATTGCATTTCGTAAGGTCAGCGGACCTTTCTCCACTCACCCGTCTCCACTGGATTTTGTTGTCAGCTGATCCTGTTCGGAGATCTGAGCACGGCGCTTCCGGGGCTCTGTCGGAAACGGGCAAGATACGTGGATAATCTCTCATAAGGCCTATCAGTGGTCACTGTTGACGATCAGTGTCATCGTTTTTGTCTCTTGCTTTGGGAGAGGCAACGTGATCCTGCCGGAAATTCCCTACTATCCTCTGGTACTGAAGACAGGCATGATCTTCGTGAGCATTCAAATCTTTGTAGTGGAACAATCCTGGCCAGCGCTTCTGAACTCTCTTTTGCACAGGCTCGGTGGATTACTGCGCGTTTCGAATATGTCACCGGCTCTCCGAAACCGGATTTTCTGTACCAAAAGTGCTCAAATATTTCAAGTGAAGATGTGGGACGAATGACTCAACATCAATGTCGTATGAGTAAATACTGTATATTGGGTCCCGTGATGGAATCGCAATGAGAAACTGATGTCCAGGCGCCGAGTGAAGTGCATCTATGATTTGCTGATTACAGATCCCAGAGCTTCGATCCTAGTGGCAAATTCGGCTCCGCTGTAGTAGGTGTTGAGATCCGGACGCTTGCTTCAGTACTATTGCTCCTTCGCCTTTTTTGGTCACATTGTCTTGCCTGCTCTAATCGGATGAATGCTTCCCCACTGTAGCTGTGGATCGTTGCCGACAGCCCCAGTACGTACTTGTTGTACTCTCCAATATCATTCCTTTAAGGTGTGCCGAGCTGTGTGCGTACTACTTTACATCTTACAGCGCAAAGAAGGATTAAGTACAGGCGCGCAATTTATATCAGCAAGCCTTTTCGAAGGGCGCTACTTCCTTGCGTGGACGTTCTTCAGGGGTTCAGTACTCCATATTGCGAAGCCTACGGGAAGGAGCAATCTCTTTACTTGCTACAACTAATACCATCCTTTCCTCAATTTCCAAACAACGACCTCAGGATGTTTTTTGGGGCACTATGATAGATCCTTAGCGTCTCCCATGTGTCAACTGATTACTACTATCTGGAAACCCTGTGACCATCGTCGAGAAAGGCATTGCCGCCTATACTGCTTGTCTTTTGCACAATTTGGCGTTTGTCCTACTGGAAACATTGAAGTAGGCATCAAAAGACCAGCAGACGGCAGTTCTAATGCTCAGGTGGGCATACCTTGTAGCAGGGGATTCTGTCCAGACTGCCTCACAGAGAAATTAAGCGCGCTGTACAAGGTGGAACAGCAATGAATGGTACGAGCCACGTAAACGGAGCCTCCAGCCCAGAGCCAGAATCACCAAAGAGTCATTGGAGTAACCTGACAGGCGCCACATCAGAATCAGATGCTGCTGATGACGAAGATGGTTCACGGCCTGCGGCTCCAGTGCAGCCATATTATGGCACGCCTAGCGTAGGACACGCACACGATAGCGCAGGACTACCTCTTGAGATAGATGGTCCTGTGGAGCCTTGGAAAACCGGGCCTCGACTTTCGGACACACAAAGTGGAGCTCTGACAGGCGATACTGCAAGACTTAGTGAAGATTCAGAGACCGATCGAGCAAGAGTTGAAAACAATATCCGACTTGATCCGGCAATTCCAGGTCTCCCTCCGATACTACGGCTATTCGATAAAGACGTTTCGCCCATGATACAAACACCGAGAACTGAGATTCCTACCAGTGAGAACCCGGGTAAACAGGTTCACGAAAGCGAGGCGTCGAATAAGGACTCCATACCCGCGACACGAAAAAGGGCGACCACGACTTCGACGAGAGAGGCCTCAAGCGAGCAGGACGGCGAAATTTCCAATACGGAGACCATGCCCACGATGACCACTGGAATGTCAGCCAGGGAGACATCGGCGGAAGTCGAAACGGAGACGGCAGATACCGAAGCTTTATCTGGACAGCCGATGTTCTTGACAGCCAATAATAGGCCAATACAGATTCTTCGAACCGGACAACATGCCCGCGAGGAGCCAGTTTCAGTATACCCAACCAACCCAAGTGTCGAAGACCTCCCTCAGCAACGAGACAGAGAAGTGCCAAGTGAGCCGCTAGATCCTCCACTCCGTTGTGAACGTTCTGAAGCCCGACTTTACAGACAGCAACCCGGCTGGCAGATCCTCTACAGAGCAGCGTCCGGCTGAAGAATCTTCAGGAATGCCCCAAACCAAGCCTACCGATGTAGGACCTCCAGAACCCGTGACTCCCCCTTCTAGTAAGTACGTATAGCACAATGGCTAAGACGGACCCTGACCGTTGCCCATCAAGAAAGGATCCGCTCCGAGCAGTCGTCAGCAGTCCGAACGTCTACCGTACAATCTCCACCATCATCCCAGCAGCGGCGGCGCGCGAGCAGTTCTTCTGGTGGGGGAAACCCGGCATCTGGTGAGTCGTGCCAGTTCAATGACTCCTAGAGTTTTTGTATTGACAGGGACATAGGTGGGTCTCGCAAACGTGCACCGACGAAATAAGCGGCCTGGGATGCTCAGAATAGCCCAAGTTCTCGAAGGCCTCAGCGTCTCGCGTAACCAAGTACAGAGACATGAGGCACTCTGCATGAAATTCACGGGAGTATGCTGTCTTCGCTCTGTTCGTGGCAGCATTCATCATCTAGAAAATTGGCCCGGCCGTTGTGGGACACCCACCCCTATCGATTAGCGTTTGCATTGTCTGGTGTAAGCTTGTTATCCGCATAATTACCGGGCCTCCAAGGCCTCCTAGATCTTTCTTTGGCAAATCAGCAACAGAGCTTAAGTAGCATAGGTAGTGAAGTATCTTGACCGAGAGCTCCTCGTCGTACAAGCACCAGCCCTCGTATCTATAGGCCTCGGCTCATTGTCCCATACAAGTATCTTTCCAGAGCATGTGCTTTTCATTAGTGTTGCTATTGCAATCTGCGAAGATCGAGATCCTATCATCGGTTCCCAAAAGCATGCCTGTACCTTCTCAGCTGGAAAGAGACTATAAACTTGGGCGTCAAACAGCTGAAATCGGTTGATGGTTACGCAATCGAAAAGACTTTGATAGCAAATCTTCTGCAAACGCTCATCTGTCATATGTGAGTGAGAACGGTGGTCACATCAACGAGAGATGAATGTCGAGAAGCCAGCAGTCTCTGTCATGAACGGATTTCCTATCGCAGCAACAGCACGTCTCGCTTTATCTATGTTGCCCGCTTAGCAAATTCCACACGCAAAATAAGATGCCCATAGCCATCTACCACCCAGATTAGTAGGTTCGACGATATTTCAAAATAGAGTACCTACAGCCATCCAGCTTCTCACAAGCTTTCGCAGCGTTCGCCCGATCTTGAAAGCTGATGAATGCAAAGCCTTTCGCCCGCCCTGTTTCTCGATCTTTCGCAAGGAAGACGCGAGTGACATGCCCAAATCTTGAGAAGATGTCCCGCAGATCGTTCTCTTCTGCAAATTCGGAAACCTAGGTCACGTGCCAATCAGCGACAAGGCAGATCTAAGACAAGTCGCTTGCGCTTACGTTCGTGACCCTCAGTGTAGCTAGATCATCCCTTTCGTATTTCCCACCCATACGCTCCCCACTAGCGGCGGCTCCCTTTCTCAGATGTGGCGGCACGTATCCTCCACCACCGCCCCCCAGTCCACCTTCTTTAGGAGGCCCGTCGTCATCTCCATCTTGAGCACCTCCCAGGCCTCCACCAGCCGCTTGCCCATCCTCGCCCATCGGAGTCATAGTATCTTTAAAAGGACACCTCGCTGTGAAATGCTCGCCATCGCAGATTCTGCATTTGACCTTTTTGTCTTTCAGCTGCGCCTTCACGCTATCTGCTGCAGGCTTCTGCTCCTTGTCGTCTTTCTTCCATGTCACGCTTGGTCTGAATATGATATTCTCTCCCACGGTCGTAGTGTCAAAACTTGGACCGGTTGGGTGACCTTTTTCGTTGCCGAACTTCGCCCAGGCGCGACGCTCTGCTACCTCCGGATTGACGGTCTCCCGGACAATGGTGGTGCGGATGCGCCTAGTTGTTTTCACTTTCTTGCCAGCATCGTTGAAGCTGTAGCTTATGCTGGTTTTGGTGCCGTCCTTGTTGGTTGTAATCTGGGGTGCGGGCAGGGCGGTGGGATCATCTACATTGTTGCGCGTTAGTCTACACAGAGCCAATTTAACACATCTGTACAAAGGCGACCATCGAATCTCGTAGCAAGATTGTCCCATGAACGTGATCTCGAGAGCGAAGCACTGACCGAATTCTTCGTCATCTGCCCAATCGGCGGCGCGACTGGTCGAGTAGGATTAGTGGCTAGTCTGCACAAGTGGGTAGGGGCAAAGCACTCTGCAAGTTTGGTCATTCTGGTGCTTAATGTGGCTATGTACCAGGATATTTGCGCTGTTGAATGATTTCTCCAAGATGTGGACGGGAGGTTTTGATAGAGTGGCGGATGCGGCGAGATTTGGCGCTAGCCGAGACGATTCCCCGTTTCCTCGATCCATCACGCCTTTGACTCATATCGTTTACCCTTGGAGAGCTATGCTGTACCATTCTGCTAAAGATAGCATCTCGGTCCGACTGGAGTTCTAAGAAAACTAATTTTCAAACTTCAGACCGCTCTCTTGCCTGACCGCCCCGTACATGCCAGCAACATCACCTTTCGATCCCATATGCTCTTGCACGTCCGCAAGGTGGCCATCTGCGACCTCGGAGTCCCTCATCCTCGTGCCAGACGACTTAGCAAGGTGCAGCGCGTGTCGCGCATCTTTCCGCGCCAGATCAACGCCGAATAGCGGCTAGAAGGGCGGATCAGCCATTAAGAATCCTAGGCCAACATGAGCGCTGTCTCTCACCTCCGCCCTCTTGTAATAGTCGCCTTCCATCAGCCGCTTTGAATATGCTACATACGGGCCTGGAAACATGATCTCCACAAAGGCATGTAAGTTCTCATTCCCCAGTCCACTCTTCTCTGCAACGGTGTGGCCTTCCGAAAGCGTCTCGATCATGTTTAAGATGAAAGTATTTCCAATGACCTTCATGAGCGTTGCCTTGCCGTGTGGCTGATCACTGAAGTCTATGTTCGCACGGCCCATGACCCCTTTCGTGTAGTTTTTGACTTGATCAACCGAAGCCGCTGGGCCAGCAAGAACGCAGACGAGTTGCCCATTCTCGGCCATTGCAGGTGCGCCAAACACTAATCCACGTTCAGCGGGCGTTTCGTACGCCAGGGTTGGGCTCTGAATATCTACCTGGACAGGCAACAAACTGAGCCGAATGCGCTTCGATGGTTTTCGCAAGCGTGTTCGTAGTATCCGGATGGACCGTAGAGCAGTCAACGAAGAGCTTTCCCTTGACATTGCCCTTCATCATTGTCGCTACCGTATCCTTGACGGCGGCGTCGTCTCCTAGACACGTAAAGATGATCTCCGACTTTGAGACCGCCTCTTCTATGCTTTTGGCAACTGTGGATCCCCCGGTTGGCAGCTCTGCATTCAAGTCTTCGGCGCGCTTTAGGGTGCGATTGAAGATGATCAGTGGTTTATCTAGATTTCCTTTCTCTACAAGGTTCTTGCACATGCCCTGTTATAGTGAGCTACATGGAAAGAGGAGGGGACAGACAGAGGGGTTTACTCGGCCCATGTTCCCCAGGCCAATCCATCCTAGTTGTGGTGCCATATGCGGTTTTCGTCAAGGTATTCAATGGAAAAGATCCGCAATGGAGCTTCATCTACGGGGAAGGCAAGTATCTGTACATTTAGAACATCTTTTCAGCATCGAGTACTCTAGATACAAGCTTCCATATTCGGAACCATGACGTCGATAGTCCATGTTCGGTACCGTACAGGGTAGATGCGGCTTGTGTTTCGAACGTCCTTCAAGCACTTACTTTCAGCCTTGAAGGTCGCAGTCCCTCCGAGAGCCGTCGTGTGTCTCTCATGGCCACAATGATTCCCACAGTTAGTTGTTCTTCCCACAGAGGATCATTCTCGCACTTCCGAAGTCGCGAGAGCACATGGGCCGATAAGGGTTGGACCCTACTTTGCTCTGCCCAATCTTAGCGACGGGAGCGTCAATTGGCGACATCGGTCTCTCAATTGAGTCGGTGACGCATATCTCTCCGCTTCACCACGCGATGATACAGCCCATCGCTTTCCTAGGCTTATGTTATCTCGGTCGCAGTTGGGTCGTGGAAGATCCCGACCACCATGAGCTATGAGATTGGGCGTGTGGGCCTTGAAATCAGGCCCAGGCCAAGGCCTTTCCAAGGTCAATGTATGTTCAGTGAAGTGGTGTGAGCCTGGAGCAAGCTGATGCTCTCATAGTGTGGCCAACTGCTTGGCGCGACACCTGACAGATGCTTCAGACATCGTAGGGGGAGTTCGACCTCCACATCAGAATCTCTGAGATCAGAGACAGTCGAACACGCTAGGACGCCAGGTAGTGACTCGACAAGGCTTCCCATTCGAAGAAAGGCAAGAGATAAGATCAATAAGGTAGGTCACGCAAGGATCTTCCTCGCGGGGCTTTGAATTGAAAAAGATCAAGGGACTCTTCCTCGACGTTCTCCAGTCTACTGCCACCAAGCGCGAAGCTAGATCTTATCTCTCGCGTTACACTCCCAAAGTAATCAGGCCGGAGCGGTCGACCAGGGCCCCTCAAATACTCCAAAGAGCAGGCGTGAACCTTGGAAACCTCTACCCTTCGATTCGTTCGGTCGACGAAAGCCCCGTGTTCACCCAGGGTCCCCAAAACGTCATATTCGATGACAGAAGTGGAGAGCCCCTTCATGTGGCCCTAGTGAAGATCAAGGCGCCACAATCGGTGGACAATATTACACTGAAGGGCGTTGGGTATACTCTATCGCAGCTCACTTTGCTTGGCTTGAGCTGCGTCGTAGTCGTGGATCCGTGCATCGCCTCAACGCAACAGACCATCAATGGCATCCAGAGAGTTGCCGAGCAAGCGGAACTTTTAGTGTCGGCCATTGATGGCCACGGAGGGCAAGGTGGCCGTCGGCTCGACAATATACTCCAGACCGTACCTCACATGCAACAGCATGCAGCCTCTGCCAAGGTTCGCGGCTATACACGAATAACCAATAGAGATCTGATTCTGGCGCCTTTGAGAAGAGGCATAATACCGGTCATTGCACCAATAGCATTTTCTGCCGATTCTTCAAGGCTTCGTCCAGTCACTGCAGATGAGGCTGTGCTGGCATTGACTCGAGAGTTCGCTGGTATTCAAACAAACTCACTCGAGGAGATTGACCCAGCTACGGTAGTAAAGAAAATCACCTCCCTTCAAAGACAGGCATCATTGGATCGTTTGATCATTCTTGACCCCGTTGGCAGCATACCGTCGACAGATAGATCTAACGGCGCCCATGTTTTCATCAATCTTGAGCAAGAGTATGATGGAATCCGCGAGGACTTGCTCAAAGCTATAGCAATCCCCGTCATTGGAATTCACGAAAATGGCGCTGCACCTACGACAACCGATCCTGTTCCAGCTTTCGCTTCGGGCAGCCCTTCTCCGAGCTCTGTAGAGACTGAAAATGTCTCTGAACCCGTCACAGAGCAGCCTCCACTTTCGGCCGATATTTGTCTGCGTGCGGCTGATGTGAAGGCACATGTAGAAAATCTAGATCTGCTCAAGAACGCCCTAGGACTCCTGCCACCTTCTTCCTCTGGCCTCGTCACGACACTCCAAGAAGCCGCCAATCTCAGGCCCGCCCCTTCACCATTCCAGGAGAACCCCGGAGTCGGGACTCGTCCACGGCGAAATTCTCTCATCCATAACCTGCTGACTGACAAACCTGTCCTGTCACCCTCACTGCCAGCCCGGCCAGCCCAGCTCTTGTCACGGCCTGTTCACATTCCTACTTCGGCCACATTCGTCAAACGTGGCATGCCTGTGAGTATCTTTCCGGATCCACGAACCCATCCCTGGAAGCCTCCAAAACAATCGTCAACAGGGCTGCAGCTCACAGATCCACGCTTGGATCTTGCCCGTCTGATCCATCTCATTGAGGACTCCTTCAACCGCGCCCTCGACGTGCCGCATTACCTCTCCCGCATCGAGAACCGTATAGCCGGCATCATCATCTGCGGCGAGTACGAAGGCGGCGCTATTCTTACATGGGAGTCCCCCGCGCCCAGTTTCCAGCCAGAGCGGCTCGTCCCCTACTTGGATAAATTCGCTGTACTCAAACGCAGTCAGGGTGCCGGCGGTGTAGCGGATATAGTGTTCAAGGCCATGGTCAGAGACTGCTTTCCTGATGGGGTTTGTTGGCGGAGCAGGAAGGACAATCCGGTCAACAAGTGGTACTTTGAGCGCGCCAAAGGAACATGGAAGATGCCGGCATCGAACTGGACGATGTTCTGGACGACCGACGGAGTGGAGGTGGGGAGCGGAGGGGGTGTCTTTCAGGACTATGAAGCCGTCTGCAAGAACGTCATGCCCAGCTGGGTGGACAAGATGGCAGTGGTTGATTAGGATACGATCTCACGTGTCTCCAACTCTCTCACAAACACCATCTCCGTGCCCAGCCCCTAGTATTCCCACTACCCCGTACCTCGTACGGTGCACTTTCTAGCGCTTTGTCGAGTAACAGCTGTTCCCATCATAATACCATGCCTTCTTTAAACCCTCCCGTTCGTCATGTATGCCTGAGTAAGGCAGATGGCATGAGTCTTCCCTGGGCGTCCAGTCCCCTCCTCACCCCATTCAGGCCTTTTTGAACAGAACCACAATTCCAAGTAGCGAGTGCCCCACTTCCCAATCAGCGCATAGGTTCATCACCACCTCAGCTCTCCTGAAAGTCATCCTCTACAGAACCCTAACATCGGGTTCCCCATCCGAACAAGACTAACCCGCATTGGCCCAACGCCTCCAAAATCCCAGATCTCGATGAAGACAATCGCACACACCGCACTAATCGCGTCGGCGTTCTGTGGCTGGCTCCTGTCAAGCTGAAAGGCGGGTCGAGAATTCGCATCCAGATTCGAGATTCCCTCCCACTTGGCTTCATCGACGATCTCACTGCAATCAAGTTATTGGTATTCAGGCCTTGCTTCCGGACCTCGGACCGTATGCTTATTCTGCAATGACACTATATCACTTACTAGTGCTATATCCAGTAAGATGACTATTTTAGTGGGCTTATCTTTTTTTCGCATCAGGTCTGAGGGCAAAACCCCGTAATAGTGGCTCACGAACACTATTTTAGCTGCGTTTGCATACAAAACACTTACATTATAATTTCAACATCAACAATTCTATGTTCGGCATGCTACAGTACTTCTAGTATCACATTTTATATTAATTAAGCTACGTTCGTCGCTAGATTTGGATACGCTTTATTCAACAGCAATCAAAGCATATAGTAACAACGCGCTTTACAATTGTGCCAGCATCAAAGCAAAAAAGTATCAAATTTAGTCAAACTTTGACGTGCAACAACGCAACAACCAACTGTCTTATAACTCGCTTGCTTGACTCGAAGCTAGCTTTGGTATAGAAGAAGTCTTAGTGTTAACTGTGCGCAATACAATAGTGACGCTGTGTTGTTGTTGCTTCAAACGTGTCTTTTCAAGTAGAAAAACGCTTCGTCTGCATGTAATACCAGTCTGCACACATCGATTGCATACGTTTCTCGCATCAAAAAGCATTAAAATTAAGAGATGTGTACCAACCTTTGATTATATCAATCTATGCAAATTATTAAGTAGCTAAGTCGTCAAGTTGTGGAGTTGTGGAGTTGTATTGCGCCCGGGCAAAGTTCATGATTACATGTCGAGCTTGGAGCCAAATGTTATAAACGTCGCATGCAGGCACTTCTACAATAACTCATTCCATGGGTCTGAGTACTGAGGCAAATTCAGGCCTCGAGTTTTGGGTTTTCAGCCGGTATTCCACCAAATTGGAGGCGGGGGCCTAGATGCTGCTTTCTGGATCAGCGCAACGAAGTTGATATGTCTACGACGCGCCGGTTACAAACGAAGGAATGGTATAGCCGTTCAGCGTGGGTGACCCCGTTCCTGATGAGGTAGCGACTTGGCAGTTGGCACAGAGGAGCAACATGAGCCCAATGCAAAGGGTATAGGTTAGGATTTTATGCTTAGTATAACACTGCATCTCGGGAATTTCAAAGGTGTAAGGCTCCTACCGGAATTGCAACAACGCCATGACATGGGTTGGGAGTTTTGCTGATAGCAGCAATCCCCATCTCGTGCATGTCGTACACACAGCCTCATGTCATCCCCAACGCAGCCTCCAGTGTCTAGTATGCCCTCACGCCATAACACCCTTCATAGACGCACACTGTTCGTCAGACCCGTCGACAATATGCTGCTCAAAAGTCGGAAACTAACCGCCGTAAGATAACATGTTTATATGTACAGAAACCCTATGAGGGCTATTCTCTTCGTCACGCTTATTGGCCGTGGCCATGGCTGGATGTGGGGCCAGGCATCAAACCATCCCAGTGATGTGTTGGGTGTGACGGGGATAGCCAGGGAGGTGCATTCCCCGCTGTAGCTCCGTTGTCACCATAGAAGCCGTAGTGATTAGTATTGCCATCGAGATATGCGTTCGTGCCAGTCCTATTCGTAGCGACATCATGGCCGTCTTGCCGTGGATCACTGTTGTATCCTAGATTGTCTGCGCCCCATGGGCTCGCTGTCCCATTAACGGTCTTCTCGGTGTGCATACCATCGTGGATTTCATTATTAGGTGGCCTGTGGATGACATCGACAGGCCTACTGTTGTAGGAAGTATATGATGAGCCATGCGTCCCATTGGTGGAAGTGCTTTTCAAGTCGTGCTCATAGTTATGATTGTATGCATCGCTTGCTTCGTTCGAAGATGGCCTGCTGTTGCCATTGCCATATACACAACCTGGCTGATTGTACGAAGGATTCCCGAAAGCATTGCTGTGATCAACTACTAACTTATTATTGAACTCATCATGTGGCGTACCAGACTGCTCAGGAGGGCGAGGGTGGTGTCGAGTCTCCTGAGGATCGTTCCCATGGTAAGGATGTCGTGCCTCCTCGGCGAGGGTATGTGAGTCTGGCTTCCAAACAGGCAGACCATTTGGGGGCAACGATTCTCCCATAGGTTTGCCTCGACCGTAGCGAACTAAAGAGCCATTGATGCCTGTGAGTGACCAAGCAAAAACGGCGACTTCTCGAATTGAATTCATAAAGTCTTCTTGGTCAGGACCTCTCATGGCTGCGGTGTCCGCTTGCGCCATTGTTGGCCGTAATGGAGTAAGGCCGGGCAGGCACTGGTCGGGTTGATCGCATCGCCGTTGCTCCATATTCGGGAGCATGGGGTCTATAGCCCATGGGGAGGCGAAGAACCCATTCTGATACGAGCGTCGGACTGGTGCTGTTGTGGGTTGAGCGACCTGGGGGACTAGCGCTCTTGCACGCCGGAGGACTACCACGAGTCCGTCGGACGTGCAAGACACTACAGCTTCCAATTCAATCTGCGAGGGTCCAGGGGAGGTGGCCGATGGCGGGAGGTGTTGACGTTCATCTGCTGTAGAAAAGTCTAATGACGATATTGACGATTGACGTGTAGCGGGCTGGTCGAATATGGCATCATTATCTCCGCTGTAATGATCAGTAATATTGCCCGAGGACGATCTGGAATTAGGATCCAACATCGCATCGTGGGCTGAGAGACGATGTGAATGCCTTTCCCAGGAAGATATTTCTGTAGGTTCTCGGCCCGCAGCTGAGCCAGCTTGAGAAGCTGCAGAGTCACTTGCAACGGCGTGCTCGCTCACAGCTTCATCCATGGGATCATCAAGATGCACGCCTCCTTCCTCGTCCTCCCCACTGCTGTATACATCCATATCTTCGTCCTGAGTTTGATCCTGCTGTCGCGGGTCTCTGAACCAGAAGCGTAGGTAGGCAATTGAATCATTGGCTTTCGCACTCTCTAAGCACTTCACCGCGTCTCTCAAACAGTTTTCTTGTATGCAGTAGTAAAAACTCTTGCCACATAATTCATCGGCGGGAACACCTAGGAGGTTTGCGAGACCGTTCGTTGCGTAAACTATTGTTAGAGTTCGAGTGAAACGATTGAGAAACAAAGCTGCTCGTGGTTCATGGGTTTGCGGTTTTATCTCCTGCTCAAATTTGTGAGAAATGTACGAGAGCATGTGGTATCGGGGATCTTTTGGCGATGATGAAAATAATTGGCGGATTACGGGAGCGTCTGCAGCTCGCTCTGTGAGGAAGTTCAGCGTCGACGATTCAAGAACGGAATGATGATGGCACCTACTTTGACTGCTAGCCCCTGTCTTGTATATGCTGGTACTTGCGACAAGAACATCGTGTACGATTGTGAAGACACACTCGCATCCCACCCATCTGCCATCTCGATTTTTAATCTGGCAATAATTCAAAACAGCAGCCTTGTCTAGCTGGACTCCTCGACCGTGAATGGCGCGGGCAAAAGGAATTTCATCAGGGTGGAAATACTCCCAACATGACTTTCCCTCCACTTCGTGAGGCAGATAACCCAGTATATCCGTTATCGATGTGGAAACGTAAAGTAACCGTGCATCTAAGGATAGATCTGCCGCGTATCAGGTCAGCACGACGATACTGTAACGGTGCGAATCCTGGAAAAATACCTACCATGAATGGAGATGAAAGTAGTCTCCATGATGGGTCTTGAAGAACCAGACGGATCCACACGCTTGGTCAACGATGGGACGGAACGGTGATAACGTGGATGCCACTATCAAGACTCCAACATCGATCTACCCACGATTGCCAGCAGACTTGCGTGGAGTGATGTGCAAGGTAAAGAGTTGGTGACGAGCCTCAGTACTTCTTGGACTCCACAACCTTTCTTATCCCCGGTTTCTGACGAAAATATGTGCGACAATGATACCGGAACAGAGCAGGTGGTCGGTACGGGTACAACCTGGGCTTGCAGTAAATTTGGTGTGACGAAGCTCACGTGGATAGCCTGGGACACCTTGACCGGGAAACGTCTAATTGTCGAGCCCTCTGACCACAATGCCGACTCCTTTTCCAGCACCGCTACTCAATGTCTTGGGGATGGGACCAGGTCAACTCTGCTCCAACAATCTTGAGTGTTGTTCAGGCAATATCGCTCATCGAAGAGGCCTTGAGTCGAGGGGTGTAGGTCGAAATCGAGGACGACAGCAATGCAAGGTTCTTCTGTCGGATTTATGTCGGGAAATGCGGCGTGCCGATGGAGTAATAATACGGCGATATCAGGCAGTCGTATCCTTCCGGTGGTGATCGCAGCTTGAAGTGGAAAGTCCGGACTCGCAAACAGTGCCCTACTATCAATGCACAACAATCACGACGAGTTCATCGCATTCGAGAGTCACGGAAGGAACAAAGGAACTGCGTTGACGAATACATCCGAAAGAGCGAGGGGCAAGCAGGGTCGATAGGAGGGCAGTGACAGGGCTGGCGTGTACGAAAGGTGTGGAGATTGGGAAGGAAGAGGAAGTCGGACGCTCTGTCGGTGGCGTTTTTGGAAGCACGCCGAGATGGCTCGCGTGGGGCAGTAGCGTGCAGGCTGGCTGCAGACGGGGAACAGCGTGACAAGGTACTGGAGAGAAAAGAGAGGATTCTTTTTCAACAAGGTGTGGGTCGACCCGCCCACTCGGTGGTGCAGTCAAGACAGGAATCAGTCTGTGAGTGTGTGTGGAAAGTGAAAGAGAGGCAGCATAGTGTGACACCAGTGAGGGAATGTAAGGTCGGGTCGGGAGTCGGGACTAGGACCTCGTATCAAAAATTCGGAATGGACCATCGCAGAGGATCTGCAACGCCGGCGACTCCATTCGCCGCCAGCCTTGACGCGTTTCTGACTCATCCCTTCTTGGCAACGTCAAATTGCCACTACGAGTACTCTCATCGAGATCCAACTCAACGCCCACCCACACTTATTCCATATTCGCTTTCCGGGGCTTGCGTCGCTGCGGGGAACCGTCAGCCCCTCAATTACTCTTCGGTAAGACCGAACCTTATCAGACTCCGTGACTGCAGAGCAACCACTGCAATGCTCAATGCCTTCACGACCGTGCTGGGGAGCTGGAACTGCAAGCACTGCTGGACAGGTGCAGATATCGTCATAGCCGGTCCTTCATCCGTACCCCCGTAGTGATGACATTCGTTTCAAGACATCCCCTGCACGCGCGTATCGAGATTCGAGATATGCGTGACCGAGCTTGTCCTTAACAGACAATGGAGCCCTGAACAATGTACCCGCAGTTGTGGCCTTGACAAGGCCTCGGTTCAACAAGACTTCTAGCAGCGCAGGTTGTGACTATCGAACTGCCCTCTACCTAATCTCGACTATCAGTTGCAAGAATCGAGAATCGAAGGCTATCTTGAGTGACTAGTAGGTCAGCAGCTACAGCTGCACCTGCACCTGATTTTCTCATGTCGAGTCAAATTTCTGCTTTCTTCCATGGGATCATACCACACTAGATATCGATCACGTATCTAGAAGCAATATTGTGGGCTGTCTTGTTGCTGGGAAGCAGCGGACATGTTGAATTTGAATGACGGATCTCATTCTTCTCTTTCTACTCAATTGCGCGTTCAGCAAGTACAGTGCGGATGAAGTGGGCTCGGAGCTGTGTCAAACCTCTGATCATGGCACGGACGTACTGCGCGAAATCGAAGTACAGATGAGGCCAAGGAACTAATGACCGTTCAGGACCTTGCAGCAGGGAAAACAGGGACAATGCGGCGTGCCTTGCGCGCGATACATTAGTGGATCACGTGACAGTGCGTGTTCTCAGTGAGACCGCAAGCATCGGCTTTGGTCGCATAGAAGTCGTTTCAATCCGAATCTCCATGTTTCGACAAGCTCAGACATTTGGTTTTCGCTTTTGTACGCTGCTACGTGACGCAGTCGCGGAAGAGTCTCCAAGTTTGAATGATTGTTTTCAACATCAGTCAGGCCATGTCCAAACACGTTGCGTGTGCACATGCTGATGAAAGTATGGCATTATCCCACTAAGCGACCTCCGAGTCTTCCACAGACGGCTTGATCCAAACAGCACGTGGTGAATGGTTGAGGTTTTATCATCATGGTACGATAGCGAATTTCCGTAGGATGAAATCCAGAGTAAGACTTTTAGAACACCCGACATCAGCTCTTCGTTGCTCCCTTTTGCCCGTACATATAGTGGTCCAATGTTCGTATTTCAGGGAGTATGCTCACGCCAGCTAGGGGTTGGCGCATTCGAAGAGGGACGCCGGGAAGAGTTGAACTAGACAGTGCAATCCTACGGAGCGGTAGTACTTGATGTTCTCCCATTCTCCTGGCCTTGTATGATCGATTGCAATTCGCTAGAGGTCATCTGTGAAATGTACCTGCCAAGTGCCAAGCAAAGATTCGGGTGCTCAGCCCTACGAAGTGAGAGTGACGTATGACTTCGGAACGGCACCAACCTTCCCGGGTCCAGTCCCGTCCACACGGGAGTTCCCTCTCTCGGTATCGCCGTCCCCATCCAAGTATCGTTAGCCAGCAATTGCGCACTTCGTTGGGCTCTTCACCTGTTCTTCCCGGTTGGCTGTGCTTTCTGACATTTTACCATCATCGGTGCTAGTTCGACGGTGGATGACGCAGCCTCTACATCTACGGTAGACCCAAGATATTGCTTTGCTAAGTTAGACAAGACCAGCAACGACAGTGAATCGCGCGAATACCCTCGTGTTTAGAGCCACTGGCTCTGCGACTCGTGCAGACAATCCATCCTCGAAGGGTTTCATGCGATGGCCCATCAAGGCGCTGCCGACTCCTATTACAACAATGGCTCTGCCCAGCCGCCACTGCAACCACAGATGCAGTATCCTCCCCAGGGCTACAACAGCAATGGATATCAAGAAGGTCCGGACTCCAGATATCAACAGCCTCCACCTACCTACGGCCAGAACTATCAAAACGCTGGCCCACCTCTAACGGATGGCAAGCAGACCTTTGACCAAGCTTTTAAGCTCGACAGACCCAAGTGGAACGATCTATGGGCAGGTATTTTGGTATGTCGGAATCCTTACCTCTCGCTTTGTACCAACTGTTCGGCTGACTTGATAGCTCATTCTCACATTCCTTGGTTTCGCTGCCGTCTCAGGCCTCTCATTACAAGGATATGCCGCGAATAAGAGTGGGAACGCTGGTAATCGTATTTATCACAATCCTAACAAATTCTCCTTGAACACCAACACGATCATACTATTCGCTTTCGTCCTAGCTGTTGCCTTTGTCGTCTCCTGGATTTACTTCACCATGGCACGCGCCTTTACAAAACAGTTCATCTGGATCACAGGCATCCTGAATATTGCCTTCGGAATCGGGACGGCTGTCTATTACTTTGCTCGACATTATTACTCGGCGGCTGTGGTCTTTGCACTGTTTAGCATCTTCAGCATCATATGCTTCGTAAGCTGGATACCGCGCATACCTTTCAGCGTCGTGATGCTACAAACGGCAATGGACGTCGCGAAGAACTTTGGCCACGTTTTCCTAGTCAGCTTCATCGGCGGACTTGCGTCTCTGCTCTTTGGTGCATGGTTCTCTGTCACTCTGGTTGCTATATACGTCAAATATGAACCGAATAGCAGTGGTAGGAACTCCTCATGTCAGTCCGGTAGCTCCAGCACCTGCTCCACGGCGAAGGTCATTGGTCTTCTCGTATTTATCACCTTCGCCGGTTATTGGATCACAGAATGGATCAAGAATACCATGCATTCAGTTGTGGCAGGTGTATATGGTTCATGGTTTTTCTGCGGCGGCAAGCCGGGTGGGATGCCCAAGGGTGCAACAAGAGGCGCTTTCCGCCGTGCCATGACCTACTCTTTCGGCAGTATCAGCTTCGGCTCGTTAATAGTGGCGCTTGTCAACATGTTGCGCCAGGCGGTGAGCATCGCCCAGAGTTCGGAAGCAGGCCAGGGCAACATGGTTGCCTCTATCCTCTTCTGCGTGCTTGGATGCTTTATTGGTCTCTTGCAATGGGCTGTACAGTGAGTTTGATCGACAGTTGTTCCTCCAGCATTCCACTGACATATTTGGTAGGTTCTTTAACCGCTACGCTTTCTCCCACATAGCCCTCTATGGAAAGGCCTACATCCCCGCCGCCAAAGACACCTGGACAATGATGAAAGACCGGGGCATTGACGCTCTTGTGAACGATTGCCTGATCGGGCCAGTCCTAACCATGGGCTCGACCTTTATTGGCTACCTTTGTGCCTTCCTCGCATACCTGTACCTCGAATTCACCAAGCCAGCATACAACGCCGGCGGCACCTACACGCCTGTTGTGATGGCGTTCTCCTTTCTGATCGGCCTGCAAGTATGCCAGATCTTCATGACACCGATAGGAAGCGGCGTCGACACGATCTTCGTGGCTGCGGCTTGGGATCCCCAGATTTTGATGAGGGATCATCCGGATATCTATAACAGAATGGTGACTACCTATCCGAAAGTACAGCAAATGATCCATGCGTGAGTCTGGAAGATGGTAGGTGTTGTAGTGGGTAATGGGACACTGCATTGGACCAGGTTAGAACAAGGTTTGCGAAGACAGCATATTAAGAGCGCGGACACAGAGCTTAGACCTTTAGTATTTTCTCTCCCTAATAATACTAGTCTCATTCATCCATGGGACTTCAGGGGCTCAGTGTGCAATTCATCCAAAGCCACGACGTCTCGTGCAGTCACGACCACGAGCCCCTAATCAGCATTCTACGTCGATATCTCAGGAATTGCCGCGGTCATCTCCCCTTTCGATACGGTCTTCCCATCTGCTCAGGTATCTCATCAAGGTCTACACCTTCCCTCTCGAGACGCCCACATGCTAGGGCTACCCAAGTCCACCACAACAAGACATTTGAAGTGGAAAATCATCATCCCCTTGTACCTCTTGTGCCCAAGTGATGATGTCTATATCACGAGACCCGAAGTATTGAGCAAGATATCCATGCACAATGTTCTCTGCCCTCGAAATCCATGATTCTTGCTTACTATCCTCTTCCAACATTTGAGAAATCAGGGAGTCTCGACCTCAAGTTTTATTCGATCAAGAAAAAATATTTGGAGTAGGAAACAGGAGAGGAGACGATATCAACAAGGGAATTGGGTGAGTGCAGCAGCTCCCTATTAGTTTTCTACGCAGGAAGCTTGCCTGTAGTTTTATAGGGGCATTCTGGATTGGTTCCTCGAAAAGTGAACGGGTCCGAATGTTATCGACGGTGTAGATGCTTGCAGGGCCATAATTAGTCGTGCGGGCCTCAATATGCGCTCCAGTGTGTGACTACTCAGTT
>JAABUW010002538.1_pt1 | contig 27629 bp, 26 predicted proteins | sample 5560081 | NCBI WGS metagenome assembly JAABUW01 (sample SAMN10711882, study PRJNA513363) | rock metagenome | isolation source: Antarctica rocks | place: Antarctica: Victoria Land, Knobhead sud | reverse complement strand
GTTCTGTAAAATCTTCGAGTTGGTACCTTTGTTATTAGGATCCACCTCCAGAGCCTTGCTGTAAACGTCAACGGCTTGCTTGTGTCTGCCTCCCTTATAAGCTGCGTTGCCCTCTTCTTTCATGCGATCAAGCTTCTGCACCATGCGCAGATACTTTACTCCATCCTTGAAATCAGGATCGCAGCTCAGAGCTTGCCGGAAATGTTGTAAAGCCTTGTCGTTATCCCCCTGTCCGTACAACGCTCTCCCTCTCAACACTAATGCCTCTGGATCTTGCCCGTTCCTTCGTAGTAGAGACATCGCTACATTTTGTGCCTCGCCCAATGCATTTACGTTTCCCATCTTCAAGTAGGCTTCACCGCGCAACAACTGCCACTTCCTCGGTCTCTGCGCACCCACACCTAACCCGCGCTCTGCTTGGTCCAGTGCATGTATCGCCATAGATCCTGAAGTACCCTCCCGTATAGCATCCTCTGCTTGCTTGATGTGCGTCTGCATCGACAGAGCGGGCGACTTGTCTTGTTGCGGAACTGCTTGGAAGGATGAGATCTGATCGAGAATCTCAAGAGCTTCCTTTGGCCGCCCAAGGCCCGTGTATATCCGTGCCATCCGCATGAGGATTTTGGGATTCTTTGGTTCTAGCTGGTCCGCGGTTTTACAGTCTTCTAATGCCTCCTCATATCGATTTGCAGACATGAATGCAGCAGCTCGATTGGACAGGTAGGTGACTGATTGTGGTTCGACAGTAATGGCTGGAAATAGGTAGTCGAAGATTAGCTACAGTCTCTGGTCTGCAAGGGTAATTTGCCAGGGACAAAGCTGCTCACCTTTGGTATACTCCGCGATAGCTTTCGTGAAGTCCTTTGCCTTGAAGTACTTGTTCCCTGTAGTCTTGCACGCCTCGGGGTCGAACGCTGGCTTCGGAGGCGGCGAAGGAGCTTTGTGTGGGGGAGGAACAGGACTGTCATCGCCGTTCATGTCCTCGTGGCCATTTGCCTCTTCTGCATCCCGCATCTCTACATCATCATCCGTGGGGTGAGCTCCCAGGCTGTCACTGCTCGTAGACATAGCAGAGCGTCTCCGCTCCCGCTCTTCTGGCGGGAGATTCAAGGGATGAGTGTCGACGGAAAACTTCTTGCGCAGAGTGTGCGATGGTCCAGAGCTCTTCCTACTCGGGCGCTGGTCCAAGTAGTGGAGAGATTTGGTGGGCGAGCGTGAAGGTGACTTGGATGACTTGATGGGGGAACTGCACACTGATTTCCTTACTGACGGACGTGGTGAGGCCTTGCTGTTCTCCTTGGTGTCGGACTCGGCTTTCTTCTTTGATGAGGATGAGGATGAGGATTTAGTGAAGAAGCCTCTCATGGATGACGAAGGGGCCGCCGGGGTCAGGTCCAGCGGTGTTTTAGGTTCTAGTCCTCACGGACGTTTCGTTTTCGTCGTGGGGGATCCCTGCGTCAAATCTTCGACACTTCGACACTTCGACCATTTGCCGAACCTCTCGAAATGGTTATATCGTCCCGGTATTCGTGTACCGACTTTCTGGCTGATTCTATTGAAATCAGGAGGGTGGAATCCAATCATCGGTCGTCAGCGTGGGCGAAGATTGCCAGCAGGGGTCGGTGGAATGGTTCCCTTCTCGAAGCTTCCAATCAACGTTGACGCCCTATTGGGCAGACAACAACATGAAGAGGCGATCATTTACTCGCCTGAAAGTGTTCTCAATTCAAACAATTACAACGATAGCACAAGGGGTTCAAAGCTGATTGATTCTACAGAGTGGCCATGCATTCTTGACTGTACTAAGTGCAGATATCATTACTTCATTAGCCATCCATAGGCCCCTTTACCAGTGCGAATGCCGTACAAAGCCCAACAGCTATACCATTAGCATCTATCCTGGTTGGCTTTGGTTTCAGATATTTCCTCGGAGAATCTCAAAGCCCACCCGACTCTCCACTCAGTTTGACGCTGCCCGAAGTCTCATAGAACACCAATCTGCCCTCTCCTTCTCCTCTGATGGCTTCAATTGTCCGCTTCACCCATCCTTTCTTTTCATCTTTGACAACCTTCAGTCCTTGCCAGTTGAAGTCAATACTACCACTCAACGTCGTCCCTTCCACAGTTCCTTGCCATTGTGCTGGGTAGAATAGGGTCATGCTGCCTGAAATACCACGATAGTATGCGTACAGTTGCTTTAAGGGTGCCGTCGGGTGTGACAGAGACGAGTGAAGCGTAATGTCTATGCTACTGCTTGTATCATGTACCTCGATGTCAGTACGGGAGCCGTTATGACCATAAGGATACAAATCGGCAGTTATATCGCCAGTGATCGAGCGTAGAGATGTCCGCAGGCCGTGTAAAATCGCAGCATGAATGGAGCCACTCGATGTCGACATTGTGGTCTGATAGTCTCGATCTGGTACGGAAACCGTAGAAGTGATAGCACGGACGGAGCCGCTGTTGGAGGTCACGCGTAGGACCGCAGGCTTGACATGCTCTGTGGAGGCCTTTTTCGGGTCAACGTTGACATCAATAGAGCCAGAGTTTGTGTGGATAGAGAGGAGGTCATACAAAGGGTAGGACCCGGTGACAGAAGCGGATTTTACGTCGATGATCGTTTCTCGGGAGTATGTGGACCTTGACTCAAATTGCGTTTTGGTCTCCACGACCCTGGACTCAGCATAATCTAGGCTAGGGTGGAAGACTACGGCGAGTGTTTCGGAACCAATAGCAAGATGTTCGAGCTTTGTCGCCGGGGGTATCGAGATGATTGCGGAGAAATTGAGGCAAGGTATGTCCGACACCATGCCTTCTGGGATCAGCCTGGGAGTTTTTACCAGCAGATTTGAGTCATCCTTCTCAAAACCCACTGCCATCGCCAATCGAGCATCAGAGCTGCTGATCTCAAGATCGACCTGGATATAAGGCCCAGAGGCTGGCACGGCATTACGGACCTCAATGTTGCCTACCGTACGTACATGGCTCAAGCTTTGTTGCGAGTAAATTGGGAGCTCCTCAGATAGCTGAGTGAAAGTGAACTTTTTAGGGTCCGTGAAGTTCATGCTTAGGCTTGTTGTGTGGACGCTCGACGGGCACATCTCGACTTGAGCAGCTTCAGTGCCGGACATAGGATCACGGTTGAATTGAGGCTTCTATGGCAAGCTTAGTAGCCCAGAAATGTCATAGGGGTCTGTAGGTGGTCTTACGGTGCTCCATAGGTCATCGAAGAAGGAATTTGAGACGAGTGTGATACCAGTCACAATGACGGCAGGGAACAAGACCCGCTTGATAAGGTCCTTGACTGAAGGTAGACGGTCCTTCAAACGCTGCCATGAGGACCTCTGTGGTTCAGCAACGACATCGTCATAGTCTGGAAGAGATGGATTTTCCTCCAAATCTAGCAGCTTCTCGTTCTCTTTGTCGGAAGGCTTCGTTTCATCAGGAAGATGTATGGCTGCGCGACCCATTGTTACGTCGTCTACACACCCTCTCACTCGAGCTTTCCTACAGAAGGCAGGAGTAGGTAGTGACGTTGAGCAATCAATTGAGACTCAAGTCCTGTCCATCGGAGAATTATTTCGGTGGGAGTTTGGGTTACATTATGGGTCGATATAAGCTGCTGCCTAGGTGTCAGCTATGATGACAATGGGGGCCGTCAACCCCGCAAACGCTCAATTGGTATCCAAACGGGAGGCTCGGAACCCTTGGGTGCAGCGGGACGCTGACGAAGCCTCCCGAAGCCATGCGATAAAGCGTTGACGACTGCTCATCCGTCCCCCAAAGAAGTATGTGAACATGTACACCAATCTTTTGGGGCCCCAAGCCTGCGTAGTAAACTAAGTTCTGCTTTAATGGTGTAAGAATCCAAAGTTGTTCGGAATGAACTCAGCTCCCAATAGACAGTATGTCACAATTCGTGCACATTTGCAAGCCATCGTCTCCAGTCTCTGCCATAGTTGTCCAACTCTTGCTTGGCCTCGATGTTGCCCTCTTTCATGGCGCTCCAGAGCAATAAAGTTGAATTACCAACAACCCTGAACTTGGATATCCTGGTGATTTTCGAGACAGATAATACTGGCTCGGTCCCATGGAAAAGGTCATTCTGCTGGCCCAAACCCATCTGACAGTATTGTTTGCTGCTTCAAACACATACGTAGACTCACGTTAAAACACAGCAGGGAAGACTGAGATTCTCCACTTCGTGTTGTGTGTTCGTTGGACGCTGTCTGCCACTGCTTCCACGCCCTTGTTAGCCGCCGCTGGTACTGCATTGTCCAGTAGGATGGGTGTAGCTTCTTCCTTAACCTCTGCGTGCAGGCTCGAGGTTCTGATAGGATTGAAAGACCGGTTCTGAATGAGCCTGTGTGAACGTCATTGTCATTGCGGCTGTCTTGTCTACTGCAGATGCAGAGGTCCCATAATCCACGAATGGTCTTGCGAAGGGGTCTCGCAAATTTGCCAGTGGAGATGCGAGGTATTGTACAAATCAAACCTATGGCTATGCTTGACTTGAAACTCTTCCTGTCTCTGCTACCGCTGTCTCCCACCCTTCCAATCAGACATATGCTCCAGGATAATTTTGGCCGCCTTCTCGGCGCTATGCTGCCTCCCAATCGCCTCCACGAAGTCTCCCTCGGGATCTATTTCTCAATTAGCCAACTTCCATCTCCTCTCCACATCTGATGCCCCACTCACCCATCAGATAAAAGTAGATACTATGATCCACCAGATAATCCATTCCAGGCTTCACCCCCTCTGGCGTACTAAAGTATACCCTATATTTCTTGCACACATCCTTAATGCCCTCCCAAGTCCCCGTCAAGCCCACGATGCCTGGGTGAAATTCTGCAAGGTAGGATTTCAGAACGGACGGTGTGTCCCGCGCCGGGTCACACGTTATGAAGATGGGAAGAAGCGGTGATCTTTTAGGGGCGGAGGGGTCGACGAAGGAGAGGGTGGAGATCTTGGAGCGGGTTGTAGAGGCAACGAGATCGATCATTCGGGCCATTTTGTCAAGTTCTTCGGGGCAGATGTCGGGACAGTGAGAGAAGCCGAAATAGACCTGGTGATACGAGCCCCGGTCAGCAGTGTTCTAGCAGACACAACCCACTTGTATATCATGCCATGAAGAATCCCAAAGCGCTGAAGCCTCATAGCCTCATGGCAAGACACCTTTCCCCACGCACATCTGGCCCATTCGCAAGTCGTCCCGGCTTGATCCTCCAGACACCTTGCACTCGGATCACTTACCAAACTGTAACCCCCCTTCATATCTTCATCCGTAAATTTCTTCCCATCATGATCCACCAGGTCAAACACTCCCCCAACCTTCGGCCTCCCGACACCCTTCGAGGCCTCAACCACCCTTTGTCTCTCCAACCTCTCCTTCTCATATCGGAAGTAGAATATCATACAAGCACCCACACTTAGGAAGACGATAGCAGAGCGGGCGGAGAAGGGCTGAATCCATTCGGGATCAGCGAGCTCCATCGCGAAGAGAAGAAATAGAGGGAGACTTACACCGCCGCGATTGCGGGATTTGGCTTGCTCGACCGTTTTGATTGCGCGGCGATGGGAAGTGGTGGTGAGCGGTCGAGAGCATGGTGCTGTGGTTTTGGGGGCGCGGAGGTGAAGGGGAGCTCGTGAGTAGGTGGACTCTCGGAGGCAACGTGCGGCGGTGGTGCTAGCAAGGCGGACGGGATATATCAAGGAGACTTTTGAGGACGCGGCCGCCCTTGGACATAGAAGAGACATCGCCATGTAGCGGTTAGGGAATAGGATCTCGAACGGGGATATTGTGAGTGTCTCGATTGGGTTAGCTCATTGAGCTGCTGGAAAGCTGGATATTGAGGTAGACCATTGATCACACTAGAATAGTCTGTTCTTTTGCAACTATTCATATGGAGGCGTAGTAAGCGTCCAGGATCCGTTCACAATATCCGGTATCCTTTGTTACCACTATGGCAAGCTAAATTTCTATAGACTCGTCCATCACGATCTCATCGTGATGCGGAGATCTAACCCTCTTAAAACAAAAGACATTGTCGCTCAAATCTAGAACCACTGGAGCATGCAATTCGCTCAGTTGTTCTCAGTCCTTTTCCATTGCAATCAACGCCATTTAAGCAGACAATAACACACAGACATCAGTGAATCCCTCTGCTGTGTTGACTAGCTCTGCTTGGGCTCGTTCGGCTCCTTTCGTCCTCCTCCAAGACGTCGCTCAGGCGCGTAGGATGATGATGTCTCGGCATGGCCTCCCAACCGGCCCCGAATCCGCTTCCAGAGTAGTCCACTGGCGCATCTTGAGTCGGTTGACGACCAGCAGCAGTAGCGGAACCTGATCCGTATTCGACACCACTCATACTAGAGCCATAGCTTCGACCGAACATTCGCTCCCGCTCAAGCTGATCCTGAACGTCATACTCATCGCTGTCCTCAGACCCAAGCCTCCGGGTTCCAGAGATTGGGTGGCCCTGAGCATCACGCCTAATTTCGCCATTCTCATTGAGCTCGTAGTCCTCCTCACTCAAGGTGTCTTCGACCGAAGGAACGTAAGAGCGCTCGTCTGCCTCTGTGATACGGGGTTGGCCTTGGAGAGAAGTACCTTCGTGTTGATAGAAAGAAGAAATGGCTGGCTGTGCCGCAGCCGAAGTAGATGCGTCAGGTCTATAATTGAGGTAAGTAGAAGTGGAGCCGGATGTAGCAGATGTGCTTCCGACAGGCTGGGAATTCGTTTGGTATGGTAATGAGGCTGAAGCGGCTCGGGCTGCTTGAACGGCAGCTGCTGATGCATTCGAAGTTTGCTGGTAGGGGTTGGTAGTTATTGTCGTAGTGGTGGTTATACGGTCAGGCTCTCGGTATGTGCCCTGCGGTATATTGACACGGCCTCCTTCGGTAAAGGGATCAGTGTCTGTTTCGGACCTGGCTGCATCATAGGTGGTATAACCAGGTTCGTCTTCTACAGGACTTTCGAGCTGCGCCCCTTGTAAAGAGGCGACACCAGAATTCGGTCCTTCCCGGGTTGATGGTCTGTTTGTGCTTCCTTGTCGGCTCGCGCCTTGTACCATGGGCACGACTTGAACGCCGCCTACAATGGTCACCTGTCCTTGTTTGAGTGATATGGTGCGATCTCGCTCTTCTTGCTCCCTTCGACCAAGCTCCTCCCAGGCTCTCCGTGCTTCTTTCTTGGCAATGTCTAATTCGCGTCTCATCTCGTCGACCTGTCTTCCGGCAACGCCTTTGTCAGTGAGGGCTGAATTCTTTTCCTTTTGCAATCTTCCAAGAGCTGCTTGAGCATCAGCAGCAGCTTGTTGTTCGTTTCGTAATCTCTCCTCAAATTTGCTTTGATTTTCTCGGAAACGTTCTTGCTCTGCTCTAGTCTCGATGAACCACCTTTGGAACTTGCGCTCAGAGGATGCTCGAAGGCGTTGCAATTCAACAACAGCATGGAAAAGGTTGGCCCCAGCAGCAGATAGATCCGTCACTTGCCGAGCCATCTGTTGATTGATAGGGTTCCCGTCGACATCCTCCTTGTTTTGCTCCAGCCGACGTATCCAAAAGGATGTGAGACCCTCCCAATGAGAGGATAGCGTCTCCCACCGTTCAAAGGCATGAGGGAACGAGGAGGTATTGGCACTTCGAGGTTGCGAGCCTCCAGGTGGATCTTGGGCAGCCTGTGATTGAGCGAACGGAACCTGCCCTTGCCGATCGATTCGGGGTTGAGAACTGCCTGAGGTTGCATTTAAAGACGTGTTCTTGTTCTCTTTTGACGTTTCCCTTGGATTACTCGTCGCCGCTGCCGCCGAGACTGCTCGGGGCGTCTGTCTGGGCTTCTTTTCCACTGGCCTCGGCTGACCTGTTGAAAGCGTTGCTCCTCGAGGCCTTGAACGTGGTTGTGGTACGCTGCTCTCATCTGCCGGATTCTCTTCGGCCTTGTTGGCAGTCTTCTCCGTGCGACCACCAGAAGGCACATAGGTAGCCGGTCGGTTATTCCAGGATGAGTTTGCTCTGGTGCTGCTATCACTTCCCCTATCTGCCGGCCTCCTCTCGGCTGTGTCTGATGGCGGCTCACCCCCTGACCTTCTAGCACCGCTCGACCTTCGATATGAGGGTCCCTCCGGAACAACGCCAGCAGCTATAGCTTTTCTATCTGGTTCTAAATTCTCTTCCTGTTGAATTCGTCGCCGTTCTTCTTCGTCAAGTTCCCTTTGACGCCGTTCACTCTCTGCTTTTTTTCTAGCTTCCCGATTTTGCCTGTCCCTCATGATATCCGTTGGAGTACGAACACGATCACCACCAGCGTACGGTTGAGGTACAGGACCGGGAGCCCGAGAGCCGCCGTTTTGCGTGCGTCCATTGCTCACTGCGCCGCCCACCAGATCCGACATTTGAGCGTTCAACTCGATGTAATCGGGTGTGAATTGCCTAGGCGTCCACCTTGGTTGTGGCTGTCCTTGGATGATGGGATATGTCCCCTCAGGATCTCCTCGTATAGCTTCGAGCGCGTATCGGATCGCGTTGGCTGTGTTCGTCGATATTCGTGTTGTTCTGCTGGGCCAATATGAAGAAAGCCGGTTATTTATGGAGAGTTCAGGGGTTTCGGAGCTTCCGAGGCTATTACTTAGAGGGTGGAGCGGCGGTAGGATAGGCTCGGCGATTTGTGGTGGTGAGCTTTGCGAATTAGGTGGCGAGTAATTGCTTGGACTTCGTCGAGGTAGAAGTCTTGCAGTCCGCCTGAGAGTACGAGTACTCTCCGATGAGCTCGAGGGTCTTGATTGAGGTTGCTGAGATAGTGGTAGCTGACGCTGCTGGCGTTGCGCTGATGTAAACGTTTCGTAAATGTCGTAGGGCTCGTCGAACGGTCTTATTGTTTGTCGAGACAGCGCCGACACTTGGGCTGAAGCTGTGGGAGGGTATAAAAACAGCTCGGAGGCTCTGGCGTGGAGAATGAGCTCGTCCGAACGGCGCTGAGAAGCTTCGAGGGCTCTGAGCTATGAAGGCGCAAGAGCACACTGAGGGCGCACAAAGTGGCTAGGGATGCGAAAAGTTGGTACGGATCATGCGGACACTGCAAGTATTCAGCAGACGTAGTTTACGGGACATTGGGTGTTTGAATGTTGGAAAAAGTTGGGATAACGGGGGGCTGGGTGGTGGAGGAGGTTGGGACGGTCGCGCGCAACGTCCAAACCAGTCGAGGTGAATCAGAAGCACTCACCGACTCGAGAAGCTCAGATTCAAATAAAGCTGCAGTTGCCCGTCACGATTTTTCCCATTGGCCCCAAAAACGGCGTCCCAGAAGCTCAGACTGTTATGTTTGCTCGGATCCCACTGTTTCAAATGGCCCGGTGTGTGCTGGACCACGGTTCCTTTTCCACCTGCACTTCTGGGAGAAGGCCACCCACCGGGTGGCGAAATGAAGCACAGAGCTAGATGATTATACACATGCTGTTAGAGCGCCGTTGAAAGAGTGTGGCGACCGCAATGGCTCTGGCAAGTAAAGCTCTCACTGCATTCCTCGGCCAAAAGAGTGGAGCCGCACGCCCTTGACAGCTGTGGACCGGGTCGCGTGGCGGAACCAATTCATAGCACTCCGATAGACCGATCGGCCACGATGAAGTGATAAATGCTGGATTGAATCCAGCGTACTTGTCATGATTCTGACTCGAGTTTGACGGGGCTGGACTATGTGCTGGCAAGTGGCATGCTCGCTAAGTAACCACTAACAAATCTATTCTGGTGCCCTAGGACTAGACCTAAACGGCACGGCGAGGCTGGGTGGCTGGGCTCGTAGTGCACGTGGCCCTCACATTCTAGAAATATACTTCCCTCATCACTGATTTGTCTCTTTGAATCACTGTAAAGCAACTTCACTATATCTAGTTCTTGTGAGCTCGCTTGTGCGATCTTTTGAATCCTTGTTCGAAGATTGGTGTTTTTCTCAAAAGAAAGTGAGCCATCTCTTTCGTCGTGTATGTTGTACACATACCAGCGGATGACCAAAAGGAATCAGTCCTTCAACAATGTGCTCTCCTTCTATTTCCCCTGGTTCTACTAAATGGGCCGGATACAGCACCTTGTCGGACCAAGCATGCTCCTCTTAAATAGACCCTCGGCTTCCACGCGAGGGGTGGTTCAACAACATCCTCAAGGCCTATAACGATGGTTCGCTCGATCCTCTTCCGTGCAGATGAGCGCTCTCCACAAGATCCACTTCCCCATAGTGCTCTTTCCCATAGCTGTCCCGAATCGTGGGGTCCTGAAACTCGAGCTTGGTGCCCTTGCTTTCACAACCTTGTTCGTTCATTGGTGAACTCAGCCTCTTCATGCAAGCATGTAGCTGAACCTTGGAATGTTGCGTCTGCCACCCGCTGTATGTTTGACAGTCGCATTGGCATATCAGGGTTCTAGATCTCCTGAGTATCATATATCGTTCAGCGAGTCATTCTTTCCTACGCCACCTTTCGTCTATGACATTCAATTGACAATATCTCGTTGCGATCTGTCGCCTGCTTTTTCTTGGCGCTTTTGATTTTTCAAAGGGCGACCGTCCGTCTTGTTTCCATGCGCTCCTTGGAAATGTCTTCACAATACAACGCTTCTCTACTCCAGCAGGAAGATCATTGCATTCCTTTTCCCCCTTCAGATCGCAGCTTGAATCGTTGTCGTGCCCCTCCCCCATCGCCCACTCTCAGTCCACAACGTATCAGTACGCTTCGACAGACCATGTCCCCTCAACAACCCAACCACACAGTAACGCAACGCAACACAACCTCGTGGCCAACCTGCCGCTCTTGTGGAATATGGTGCAATCCGATCAATCCATTATGTGGTCCCTGCCAAAATGGAATCAAGAGATGCGTATGGCCAGATGATGCATACTGGAGATCCTGTTCTTCGCCTTCCTACGCCATGCTTACAGTCGATGAGCAACTTGCAAAGCATGCAAAGAAGCTATCCGAATCGCCAAATCCAGCATTTGAAGAATTTACGAGGAACAGGACGCCATCTGTCGACTCACCACCGTTACACCAACGCTTTTCAGCAGATGCCGACGCCGCTACACTCACCGCATCGGATTCTCTATCGCCAACACCCAGTGACGCTGACACGCTTCATGATGAAGTCCTCAGCAAGAGATCCAACATTCCACCAGACTTCGTCTTCAAGGAAGGAGAGAGCGGCGATAGTTTGACGTGGTCGCAACGCATTTCAGAAATCTCCCCTCCAACATCGCCTACATTGAGCGAATCAAGTCTGAATTCCACTACACCTCTTTTCCCAAGCAGATGCCACACTGCGTCCCAACACAGCAAAGTATCGGAACCCCCGCCCCCATTGAAGAGCTGCCATATATCGCCCCCTTTCTCGACGACCTCACTCACCGAAGTAATTACCATGCCGCGAGTCCACGGCAAGCGAATCTCATTACCAATTGGGAGCGACTCAAGTATCGATGCCAGGATCAGACCCTCGAGCATCTCAAGCATCAATGTAGCCTTTAGGCCTGTTTTGCCAGACTCTGCGCCAGCCTCGGCACCAGCCAAAACAACCAATGCAAAGTCCGGGCCAAAGCATCATCACCGCGCCAAACCTCAAAAGGTTGAAAAAGGGAAAGCCGCAGGCGTGGATCCGACGTCGCGATTCTCGGATGATGAAGACGATAATGCCTGCAAAAGCCTAGGCCGGATATTTGGAAATTGCTTTACAGGCCGAAAGACTTGAGCATGCACTGATGGCGGGAAATCTTTCTAACAACAGCTGTTGTCATTATGTCTTGGTGGTATTTTGACTGGGTGTTTCTGGGACAACTAAAAAGCGTTGCATCATCTCGGTATGGTATTCATGACTGGACGATGAGCAGCTTGGTATGCGGCGACGAATGATTTGACGACATCTCAATTCCTTGGCGGGCGAAAATTTCGATGAATTGGATCTGACGGAGTGTTTCGGCATGTAATCGCATTTGGCTTGAAGGTCATGATTTGATAGTATATTAGACAGCAATGACTATCCTCTCGACCTTCTTCCGCTTTACAGGCTGATCAGTCTTGCGGCGCAAAGGACCAGGATTCCACCGGACTGGTGAGACCATTGGCCAATGGCTTTGTGCGTGCAGGGACCAGTTGGTATTCATGGGTTGGAGTGGCTGAAGTAGGAAGATTCTGAACCCTTTCCGATGAGAGATCATCGTGGCAGATACGGTTGGCAGATCGACATAGTTGATAAATCGGCCTTTCCTTCCACGGGTCGATTAACCTAGCCTCAGCTCCTCTCATAAAGCGTATAATCAGTTTCCAATATCTCCATGTAATTCAAACAGCCTTCGGAGAAGCCGTGGTTACTGGTCGTCTAGCGCGGAACATAAATCCGATCGACCGGCACGAAACATCCAGAGAGTGTTTGGTTGGCACAGCCTCCTGGTGACCAAACGGGTGGAGGCACAGGTTCATGTCAAACCGCTTTGTTCGCTGTCATCGGTCCACAGCTACTGCATCATTACCTATTCTTCCCGCTTCCCACTCACTTCCCTCGAATCTTCCAAGCTTTATGCCTGCTTTTTCAATTTCCTCTTTGACCTTCTGATCCCAGGTTCTTACAATGGGGTGCTGCTCTGCCACCTCCTGAAACGTAGCTTCCCCTCCCTCACTCGTGACCTCGTATGTCCATACACCATCCTTATCCCAGTACTCTTTCCCAAAAATCTTCTCAATTTTTAATTCTTCCCTTCCCGTTTTCAGTAGGCTTTTCAAGCGACCTTTTCCCTCGCACCCTGTGTCATAAGCGCACCACAGTCCCTCCAAAGCTCCAAGAAGATAGCCCACTCTCAGGCCAATGACAGCGCCGAGGGAGTATCCTTCATCAAAACCAGGCTGTAAGGAGCGAGTCTTGGCGGAAGAGATGCCAGCCCGGTAGCCGGCTGTTGTGTGAGTAGAGCGAAGGCGTGGTACATCTGAGGGAATGCCGGATTGAGTTGGGGTGGAAGGTGGGGAGTCAGAGAAGATATCGGAGAGGTTATTATTGGTGTTTGCAGCTTGGACAGGCGAGGAGGGCGACGGCGGGGTCGAAGGTGGTGTAGCTGCCATGGCGCAGCCTCGATCAGTAGATTTGGGCATTCTCAAGAGCTCCTTGGACCCCACCCGAAGATTAGCGTCACCCTTACCGAGCATCCTTGCCTGGGCCGGCGCTGGCAGGAATTTGCCTCAACGCGATTTCTCCTCCCACTAACGAATACATTCATGTATTTCGTTAGATATGCCTACAAAGGATGCCTGGAATGCCCATGGAGCCTTTGGTTCGTGGATGTTGCTGCCGCGATAGACCGTTCCAGTTGCTCTTCGTAAGATGACCGCCCCCAAAGATCGTGTATTGCCTTCGCTAGTGCGTGCTCACGAAAAGGACGAAATGGGACGAGTAACAAAAGGTGGGTGACAGATCGGGCAGCCTGACTCGGACACTTATCCCAAACAAGCTTAATATACGTGTTGAAAGCCCCCGACACGGCTCCCTCAAGGTAATAAGGAATCAGGCGCCCAATGCAGAGGAGTAGGGACTATGAGCTTACCTGTGTGGCGGGGGCGTGGTGACCTCGATCCTCTCATCCAGCCTTTTGAAATATCCCTCTCCGTCCTCAAGAATTGTTACCCCTCGATGGCTTCCAAAGACTCCTCTGCCAAATCCATGTTAGCAGAAGCGTTGCGCAAGGCCATCAACGCCGTTGACTTCGACTACCGCCAAAACTTTAGCGATGCCATCCGAGCGTACGGCGAATCCTGCGCGCTACTGGGTCAGGTGATGAGAGTCCTTGTGCAGGACGGAGATCGGACAAAGCTAGAAGCTATTGTGCGTAGCCTCTATTGATACCATGACTGAGAGATGGAAATTGACCTAGGATAGCGGACCGCCTATGTAAGACGCATCTATGAGCTTCAGGGCTATGCTGCGCCTTCTATGCATAAGTTGTGAGGGCCTCTTGACGTTTGCATATGAGGTAAAGCAATACCTGGACATGCGGACGAGCCTAGTATTTCGAGTGGATCATACTGGGGAATACTACTTCAGATGTTGCGGCGTGGCTGAGTTGAAAGGGGCTTCGAGGTCTTTGGACGAAGCATGGCTGGCCGAAATTTCAGGGTGCTTTGACTGAAGGCCTGGTTAGTAGCAGAAGCTGAAGAGCCGAGTAGGAGGTCACAAAAAGCAGCTCGGTACTAGTGGTCGCCTTAATTTGGGCATAATAGTTCGATTCATTGTTGAATAAACCGGGCTTGGAGTAAATGGTTGCTTTCTGCTAAGGTACAGTCACTTCAAAATAATAATGTGAGAGACCGATAACCGCGCTCTTACATCACCCTGCCACAGACCCTTTCGCAATTCTTTACATCTTGACTGCACCCCAGCATGTTTGGAAACATAGCTGAATATCCACCCTTTGTTGTCTATTTTACCAGCCGCGAACGCCTAATTCTCGGACGATAGATTGAACGTATCTCTCTCGAGGCTTTTCGTCATGGTGAGTAAGCTCACGTTCATGAAGATGTAGATTCCTAACATCATGCGCAACTATAGGCAGCGGACATGTGCTCATCCCGTTCAGATGTAGCTATTTCTAAAAATCCCGCTTTAACGCAAGGCAACGAAGTTACAGCATTACAGCAAGAACTGAAGCGAGAGAGACGGAAAAACACGGACCTCGAAGTCATGTGCTGGGAGCTAAACCAAGAGAACGATCAATATCTGAGTGTAGCTATGCAGCTTGAGAGGGCCATTGAGAATCTGCTCGTGGCTCTATCGCTGCCCACTCATTCGCTCTATGGAAGAGACGCCACAGATTACAAGGACCTCCTTTGTCTCATCGATAACGAAACACCTCGCCTGAAGACCCTTATTAGTGGGCTTGATCTGCTTGCTGGTCTGGCTGTGGGTCTCAATCGTTCGGTCGAAATTTACAAAGGGCAAATTCGGACTCTACAGGAGGATGTTAGTCGCCTGGACAGGGAAAAAGCAAGTATTAGGGGCATCAAGCGCGAAAGTCCGGCAATGCACCAACGGCCTTGGTCACCATTGCAATCGTTCAACAACAAGAACTGCCTCAGGACCCCTCTGACTAATCTTGACGATTTGACTACCACTAGTATGAGTCAAACTTCGGTTCCTACTATGGACGAGGTATTACCAATCGTGGTCTCTGTTGCTTCGGATCAAACGCAGTCGAAGACAGTCGAGTTTGTTCAACCACCAAAGACGCAACAACAACCTGACACGAACGAGGAATCTGAGCGGGACAAGAGCGGAGATGCTGAATCGATGGGCGACGGGGAGCGCCCTCTGGAGATTTCCTGTCACCGCTATCCTGCGGCATTCTCTATCCTTGACATTTTCACCAGTCGCGACATATTTCAATGCTGTGAGATCCAGTGCGCCGTTAGTGTCGATGGCCACCCCTTAGCTGGCAACCCATTCTCTTCTCATCCGGGCTGGCAGATCCATTTTAGCTCGAACACCAACGTTGTGCATCCCATCATCACTCTCAGTTTCGGATTTGCGAGGCCTGGGTCTGGTACATTGGGCAAACACGAAGGGGTGAAAGGATTCGCACTGATCTGGGAGCTATGCCGCGAAGACTCCTTCGATGTAGGAGAAGTTAAGGCGTATAAGCCTGCATCTCTTCGAAATCTGCCTCTTTCTCTGACCAAGCTATGCGCCGACAAATATGTGCGAGGAACACTATGGATGGTCTCACTTCTCGGGAAGTTTGATTCGCCTCCAGCTCACTCTCATCGAATCTTGGCAACCTTGGGCGAAGATATGAAGACCAATCTCAAGGCCTTGTTCAAACCAGGAAGCACCAATCGAATAGACATCTGGTTCGTCAATCCCAAAGACAGCGACCGGCGGAAGCGAAAGTTAGACACAGACGCGCTGATCGTCCTGCAAAGCCCAAGTTGAGTGTATACTGCTGTCTCAGCGTCACCGGTATCCGGGGTCAAACGGTGGTGATTTTGTGTGGATTGTAGCTATTGCTTTGTTGGATAACAACAGTTGTGGCTCGAAAATGTCAGCATGGAGGAGTTCATTACTCGGGCGGAGCTAGAAAGAAATTTCGCATGAATCGCATTGCTGTAAGTGAGGAAGTTGAGAGTCTGTGAGATGAAGACACACTTTTTGTTTTTGATATCTCGGGTCATGTACAACAGATGTAGGGTCCGGATGAAGTCAGCGCGCTAAATCAGCGACACCTATTCATTTCACTCCAGCTTCGCTTCTGCGTAAGTCATCAAAATACACTCATCTACGTTTCTATTGCTTGAGCTACTATGCTGGATGGAGTCATTCCCATGAAATGCCTTCAGATGACCCTATTATATTACTGAGGTGACGATACTGTAATCATCACCAATGCGAGAAACTGTCAACACTTATGGATCAGAACCTTTCCTCTACGTCAGGCGCCAATGTCGCCAGCTCTAGACCAGAAACTCTCGATTTCTTCGAAATAGCCAAATCCAGTCAGCCTTATCCTATCAGGCAGCTTTTGCACCAAATATCGTCACTACGCGCCGAACTCGATCGCGAGCGACAACAGCGTAAGACTGAGCACAAGGAGACGGAAGACAAATACAAGGCCGATCTTCAGCTTCTTCGAGAGACGAACGATGACCTAGAGAGAAATCTCAAGCAATTGCAAGAGAAGTATAAGGAAGACCTTACTCGTACTTTGAAGAAGGTTGAGTATCTGGAGGGTGATTGGACGACGTTGCAGACGCGTGCTACTGAATTGAGGTCAGATGTCGATGCGTTCGGGGCTGCAGCTTCTGTACGCCAGATCACGTCAGACGCTCCGCTACAAATTGAAAATTCTGTGAACGAGGCCCATAAGAACGTCGGCGGCAAAGAATTACCTGAATGGCAATTGAAAAGTCTCAAGCTTCTACTTCGTCAACAGATACTCAATGAGAGACCCGTACTCCAGAAAAGCGATTCTGCTCAGGTGCTTCAAGAGACCCGGGAGGGACTGGCATCTATCATTGCAGATTTGTACGAGACTACGAAGAAGCTGGGAGAACATCAAGCAGGACTCGAAGCTGTTCAAGCTTGTCAAAAGGTAGGCAATGTCCAGCGAGTACTTTCGGTGTCTGTACGATAGTTGAGTCGTGAGATATGCGTTGGGAGGACTTTCTTCCTTGTATACATGTCCAGTAAGGGTAATGCTGACTGGGGAAACATCATCAAGGTCGACTACAATGCATCCCAGTCCATTGAGGGGCAAGACATGGCGAGCTCGGAGGACCATTCAGCAACAACAAGGTCAATTGGTGGCACAGGTACAACGGTGGCCGCCCCTCAAAGTTTGACCAACGATGTGACTACGGACGCACATACAATTAGCGCAACGACTGAAACGCCCCATAAGCGGACTCTTTCGGAGCTATTGGACGACGAACAAAGGGCATCTTCTGTAGACCATCAGAGGCGACGCACGGGCTTTGCTAGTTACGTCGGGTTATCAAATTCTGCATGGCAGGCAGGAACCACCGCCGGCCCAGCTAAGAACGGATTTGCATCAGCACAGGGAGACTTTCAACCGATCCCTGCTTTAGACGCTCCGTTCTTATCACAGCATAATCGATCCAACGCTGTGTGGGTTGACGAGAGGAAGCATACTGCACCAGGTCCCAGCTTCTCTACAACGAAGGTTCCCTTAGCCATAGTAGTATCACAACCTCGTGCGTTGGTCTCCCTGCCACCAAGCCCTGCGAAGGAGTCATTTCGGAGTCCCGAGGCAGCTTCGGATTCGTCGGAAGATGATAAAGCTCCCTCGCGGGCACTTCATCTCCGATCTAATACACAGGGGCAGAGTCCGTGGAAAGTTCCAGTGGGACCAAGGAAGTGGCAGAACTCTGCGATCAGGAAGGATGGATGAGCGGCAGATGGACTACCACAAAATGTTAAAGGAGTGGCTATAGAAGCTCGGCGCTCTGTGGCTAAGGAAGGTCAGACAACTGGCTAATCTTGCTCAGTTGTATTGCAACAGTAGTTTGGGACTAGGCCTTGTATGGTTCATTTCCGAGGTACCAGCCTCCGGCGGTCTGTGGGCGTTTTCAGCAATAAGAGCTCAGTATGAATGCATGCTTGAAGGTCCCATGCTTGAAGGTCCCATGCTTGAAGGTCCCACGCTTGAAGGTGCGATTAGTGTTACTGAATGTGTTCATCTTTAGATTATTGTCCGGATCAGTTGATTCCAGATTGGCTCAATGTTTGCTCTTTCATGCAGCCAACCGAAACGCGCTAAGAGCGGCTCGGAAAGGAGAAACACGGACAAGGATTTTTATTATGCCAATTCAACACCAGGCTGTTGCTGGGCCTCTCGTATTGCGATGTTGATGTGTTCTGATAGATTTTGAAGCAATCAGACTTTCAGTCAGTGAGGTCCCTCATTTGCCAATCTCGCCTGCAAGGAACGCCAAATCCTACAGAAGATCAGACCGCTCCGGAGAACCATCTTTCGTCTGCTGCGTAGACGGCGAATCGACTATCAGCATGCCAATATTCACTGCCCCCGGTGGGTATCAGAATATCAGCGGCTCGGGACCACGGAAAACATCCTCCAATGTCATCAGCAACGGGCAATCCATTAACACACGAAAAATGACCACAGATCCTTCTACGAATGAAGACTCCGAAGAGTATGAGTACTCCGACGACAGTGTGGAGATCATTGCAAACGGCATGAAAAGCCTTCGTCCTTTCGGGACAGAGAAGGCTTTGACTAGAGGTACGGATAACGTATTGCAGTATGCAAGCCGCAATGGATTCAGTAAGCTTCTATGTCTCATATTCTTTCATGCAGGGTGCAAGCTGTTTGATGCACTCTCTTTGCTTTGTTTGCTTGTGCCTATATGAAGCAGTGCCGTTGCACCTCTAGAAGTTGCGTGGTAACACATCACAGAAGCCAAAATACCATCCTCCCAGATAGCGAAGCTATCAAAGATGGCGCCGCAAGCCTGGGATTCAGATCGCGAGTACCATGAGAGCTTCTTCGCGACAGAAGACTCAAAGAGTATTGCCAATGACATCCATATCGAAGAGATCAGGACGACTCCCCTCTTCTCTGCTGACGTATTGGCGGGAACAATGAAACAGAAGGCGGAGTCTAGGACACAGATCACCGATGTTCTGCCGCAATATGGTTTACTCGCCAAAGTCGCTGAAACCTTTGATGATGCCGGGGACTACGAGAGATATCGTGACGATCTCGTAGATGCCTTTGGCGACCCTATCGAAGCAGACGACAAGCGAATGTTTGTCAATATGAATGCTCCATGGTCAGCATTCATCTGCGGTTCGCAAGGCAGTGGCAAGAGCCACACACTGTCTTGCATCTTGGAGAACGCTCTGATAACGTCAAGAATGGGGAAGCTACCCTACCCAATGGCTGGCATTGTTTTTCACTACGATAAGTTCACAGGCTTTTCGAGCACCCAAGTCTGCGAAGCAGCATACATCGCCTCCTCAGGAATCCCGGTGAAGGTGCTTGTGTCACCTAGCAATCGATGGCGCATGGAACAAGCCTACGGAAATCTGCCAGGTTTCCCAAAGGGTGCCAAGAAGCCCGTGGTAGTGCCTTTACTGCTTAACGAGAAACAGCTCAACGTGGAGAGGATGATGAAGCTTATGGCAGTCGACGAGAAAGATGGAAAGATGGCCCTGTACATGGAGGTAGGTTACATCCTTTAGCGTCTCAATGCGTTCATTACATCTCAAGATGGATCCCCTGCGAGGATCACATTTCAGGCGTGGCATAACACTTGATTTGGCGAGCTTGCTGACTGCGGAACAGTCAGTTTGTAGGATTCTCCGGTCGATGGCTATGGCAAATCAGGGTAGACCCGGCCTAGATTTCGATCATTTCATCAGAAGACTTGACCTCGAGACCCTAAATGACGGTCAGAAGGCTATGCTAAGCACTCGCCTTCAACTTCTCAGGAGCTTTCTCCATCTCCCAGAAAAGCCGGGAACAGCCACTGGACACCAGCAGAAGCCTCAGTTTCCGAATACGAAGAAGGGTCGTGAGCAGGAGCGGAACTGGTGGGTAGAAGAGGATGCGAGAATGAGAGCGAGGATCGCTAAATCAGACATCTGGTCGTTTGAGGCTGGGACACTCACGATCGTCGATTTGAGCTGTCCATTCGTCGACGAGGGCGCGGCTTGTGCCATGTTCAACATATCCCTAGCTCTATTCCTGGAAGACAGGGAAAAAGCTGGACGCATCGTTGCTCTTGACGAAGCTCACAAGGTACGTCGACGAAATTTCCTGAGCCTCTCCACCCAGACTGAGCCTCAAAAGTCTTCTCAGAGGCGAATGCTGACTCCAGAGTCCCATTACAATTTAAACCGTGTCTGGTGCTGATGATTTGTAGTTTATGACCGCGACAGATTCGAGCTCTCAGTTCACAGAGAGTCTTCTCTCCGTTATACGGCAGCAGCGCCATCTAGCCACGCGTGTCATCATCGCCACTCAAGAGCCCACGATCTCTCCAGCACTTCTGGATCTTAGCTCCATGACCATAGTTCACCGGTTCACGTCTCCCAGCTGGCTCGCCGCACTCAAATCCCACTTGGCTGGTGTGTCTAGCGAAGGGGACGCTTCGAAGCGTGATGTTGCCCAGATATTCAAGCAAATTGTCAACCTCAGCGCTGGTCAAGCTCTGCTCTTCTCTCCTTCGGCCATGCTGGGAGTGGAAGATGGCAAGACGAGTGGACTGAAGATGAAGAAATTAGGCACAGGGTATGTCAAGGTACAGGTTCGAAAGAGGTTGACAGCCGATGGCGGACGGAGTATATTGGCCACATAGCCTCGAACCCTTGAAGTTTTGTGCCTCTTGCGGAGAAATACTGGCGCTCGTTGGAACCTGTTTCACGATTGATCGGAGTCCGGTCATTGACATTTGAATTTGCATGCGCTGGATATATTATCACGATGTATGAACAATGGTTTCAGTCGCATTTCTTCCTCACTTTTGAATCTTTGTAGCTTGCATACGACCGTACTCAGTACAAGAACTCTTTTGATAGCAGTAATTTCTGGATCTTACTCATATTTTCTCGGCGCCCCTCAGCTACTTGACACAATAGATTAGGCAAGAACGAGTCGAAAAAGATGTAAGCTCCACGTGCTGAACAGTCATGGCCACCTATGTAAGATTCCAATCAACTGAGATTAACTGAAAAAATGCACCACTGACGAAGCCATCTACCGTATCATAGACAGCAATGATACCGACGCTTGATAATCATCCGACTTGAATTCGTCATGGACTGCGGAGCACCGCGAACGGCACTATCTAAGGTATCCATTGCGGATACCAGTGTACTGTACCCGGTAGTCCGAGCGCTAAAGGATCACTCATAAACATCTCCTGTTGCTTTTGCAGGAGATGGCGTATCAAGGCTACAGCTGCTTCACATCCAACGAACACAGCTTGCCCGGTCTTCGCATCGAGCCATGCTGCCTCTGCCTCGCGAAAGGGGGGACTGTGTGATCAACCTAGATCTTTCCATCCGAATGTCGGTCAAAACTGACAATATACGACGTCTCTGCGCAAGAAAGACCAGGTCTCAATGTCAACCCTCCTTCATATTCGCTCAGACAAAAGGCAGGCATTGTGAGATACTCAATGCATCATCTGAAAACATCCACATTCTCCGAAGGGGCAAAAAGGTGACACCCTCGGCGGGGCTCGAACCCGCAGCCTCCAGATAGTTATTTAGAAGTCTGATGCGCTACCATTGCGCCACGAAGGCATAATTATCGCCCTTTAATTCAGGTGGCAATCGTTATGTCCGCGCCTATTTAAATTAATAATCTACAGACTTTTGAGGAGGGAGATTCGGGCTCTGGCTTAGATAGCCTTAGATGGTCTAGTGGCCGCTTCGCCGTGATCCACCGGCGCTAAGCCTTATCAAGCGCATATGGATACCAGCGGAACCGCTTTAGTCAATGACTGATAAGGTGTCGCCTTGAAACGAATACACTGGGGAAGTACGCCTTGAAACATACCTTATCCTTCATTAAGCCCGCCGTGTCGTCAGACGAAGTAGCTCAATATCTTGATCCTCCGCAAGTGCACAGGAAAGGGCCCGCTACAGGCTTCACACCCACGACCATGACGTCCATAGCAGCATCCAGTGCGGCATCATCGCCAATATTTCTGCGGCCGATATTCCTAAGATCTCCTCCCTGCTATCGACCATTACTCCCATTACTCCCATTACTCCCATTACTCCCATCACTCCCATCACTCCCTTCACTCCCTTCACAACCTCCAACACCAATTCGAAAAGCCAACCTCAGTACCAAACAGCGTCCGCAGGCCTTAACTCACACAGTAAGCGCATGGTACCCAGTATCCAGCTTCAGAAGTCTCGGGGCAAGAGCAAAAACCAAATTGGTCTTTCTTGCTGTACTCTCAATAATCGCGACATGGAAGCGATTGTGTGGGCTGAATTGGCATGGGTTGTTGTTCGCCCTTTGCAAGAGGGACAAGCAAACCGAAGAAGAACTGAACAGGAGTCTTTATAGGAGGTCTTCTCTATTCAACATGCCATTGGTGTTTTCTACGCGATATGAGATAATCGTTCCCACTTCTGCCAAACGCACTCATCCACGAGTTATATCACACCCCTCTGTCCTCTCGTGCACATTCGTCAACAATGAGGATCAGAGTAATGGAAAGGGGGTTCGGCATCGCAAGAGCCTACGAAACGCTTCTGCTGTGAATAGGCTAACTCATCGAAGCAATTCATAGCGCGGCTCCTATCGGGCGTGCCATCCCATATACATACCTAGACTCAGAGTCAGGCTCTACAATGCCGCAGCTCAAGGCGTATAGTCTACCATTCTTCGATCGGATTTGATTCTCGAAGAGTACGGAACTTGACAAGGATCAAAGCATATATTATCTACACTCAGGGCCGAGCTACGGTATGCTATAGCATTATTGCAACCTGAACTCGGAGCCGAGGCGTTTTGAGATGTGGAATGATGTTACAAACACGAGCAGGGCTTGAGAGATGCTTAACGCTCACGAGTAAGCGACTGCGTGGACTGGAAGCGAGTGTATGTTCTAGTTTTGCCGTCTATTGGTCTTTGGGGTTTCATCCTTCGTTTTAAAGGTCGGTTGTTGGGAGATGCTTTATTATACTGCCCTGTGCGGGGCAGCACCTTGATGTACGACGGCGGCGTCATTTTTGACCAGGTGCGATGATAGTGCTTGTTTGGCGTTGGAAAGATGGTGTTTCATTGATGGAAGAGGAGCTCAATGAAGATGATGGGGGAGGTTCGGTGTTGCGCCATCTGTGCATGGAAGTGTAACATCTCCGCATCGTTGACATCTTATACCATTGTGATGCCATCATGTAAATACGAGTTCATCAAATTAAAGATACTGATTGTGCAGCAGTTAGGAGATCTTCTAGACAAGTATTGGCTCGTGGCTGAGATTGCTGTTACATAGCCTAGGTGTCCTCATCCAACACATTACCGCGCTCTCCGAGGAAGGAAAGTCTCAGCTCGTAAATAAGAAAGGGTATCTCGTAGAATTAAGGCATCATAACATAGGTCCCTGAAACACCATGACACCAGTTAAAGCTTCACGAAGAGCAGGTCAAGGGTATATTTAGGCGCCACTGCCTGGAAACCAACTTTGGCCCGGGCTCGAAAATTGACTGGGTCGCTCAGTGTCGTCAGATTTCATTGCAGCCATCCCGGTACCAGTGGGGAACATGTCATCGTAAGGCGCTGGTGCCGATGTGGTAGGCATCTGGCCGTACGACCAATTCATAGAGTCCATTTGGTCATAAAACGAGAACATATTGAGCTGGTAGGGCGAGGCGGTGGTGAAGTCGTACTGGGGTTGGGTTTGGTACAGTCCAGGATCGCCGTGAAGGTCTTGCATGTCCTGCATTTGTTCGAAGCTTTCGATTGGGTTCATGCCGTCCATACCAACGATGCCGTCCGGCTGGTAACTCGTAGCGTCTTTGGCTTCTCTTCCAACCTTTGGTGCGACTTGACGCAGTAACTCATTACACATGAGCGAGGCGCGCCGTGCAGCCTCATCCATTCCTGACATGCTTCGCAACCATTCCAAAGCTTTCTTTCCCGCGTCAAAGATTTCCTCGACTTCGTTGGGCATATGATCCGCTCGGAATGAAAGTTCCAGCATCAAGACCGTAGCCGCCTGCATCAAGTAGTGTACAAGACACCACCATGGAGCCAACTTATAGAGGCCGAGAGCGTTTGGTTCATCCGGAAGCAGATCAAGCATACCTCGTGCTGCATTCACACATCTGGCTGCAGTCTCACGATTGAAACCCTTGGCTTTGTCAGATTCATCTGGGATTCTTCGGTCGATTCGGCATAGGCAAGGACGGTTGATGATGGTCAGCGTGCTGTAGTAGGAGAACCCAAGATTCATACGTTGCCGCACGAATTGCTTGTCTCGTTGTTTCTTTGCAAAGTCGAAGACAGGTGGCAGACTCCGCCGCCAATTCTCCAGGTTTGAATTCATATTTGCTATGTTAGCTTGAACCTGAGCCCACGACTGCGACATGGCATCACTACGGTACAGGCGATCCAGGACCTCGTTGGTGACCCTGGTGAGTCTAGTCTGATATCTGAAAGCGAAAGCGTTGCAAGGCGGAGTATCATGCCTTCGATCTTCCGATGAAGACTGGGATGCCGCTGGGGAGATTGAGGTATCTGGTGTGGTCCTGTTCTTCGACAACTGGGTGCTCGAGCCTGCGGTAGGTAATGCAGACTCGCTTTGCCGAGACTCTTGGCTGGACCAACGCCTGAACATTTGGATGGCCTGAGGGCTTTGCGCCCGAGCTCCCAGAAAGGAATCCTCCTCCATAGGAAGCGGTAACGGTGCCGTGCAGTCCTTGTCAACGGCCGAAGCGGAACGGCCTGTCATGACGGAGAGGACGCCTTCAGTCGAGCAGAGAGCCCACCAGACACGATATCTGATCTCTTTAGAAGCATCGGAAACGTCCTTGCTGTCGTTTCGTAAATTGAGGCCGAGGCTGCAGGCGTGACGGATAGCGATACCGCTAATAGTCCACGACCTAGACGACGTTAGGCTAGGGAGTTGCTGATTAAACCAGCTTCAGCTTTGTACATACCGATTTATCTGATCAGTTGCCATCAGGTAGAATGCCATCAGCCCTGTGATCTGGACCTTCTGTAGCTCTGCATGTCCCAGAATAGCGTCTGCATTGAAACCAAGCATTCGAGCACGGGTAAAGTAGACTAAATGGTCATCTGAGTCCCCACGCCATTCGGCTTGGATCAGATGGGAATATCTTGCCCCAATAGCGAAGATCATATTCAGAATAGCCAGCCAATTTTGATTCGGTCTCCTCTGGTTAGGACTGTCGAAGTACGCATTGTACTGTTGCATAAACGTACTCTTGCCAATGATTGGGAAAGAAGGGTGGATAGTGTCGAGGTAGCTTTGGAACAGAACGTTGGCCGTACTCTTAATTGGAATTTCAAAAGGTTCGACATGCTCGTGGACGAATATACTCAGATCGTCGCAGTGATATGAAGAAGCGTTGATTGGAGAGAGGCCGTCGTTATAATCATGAGCTTGGGAGGTCGAGGAGGCATCCCCACAGATTGGACTTTGTTTATAGTCTTCATTGTCATCTGGGCCATGTGATGCTGCCTGCTTCTTGAGCTTTTGGATCCACGTCAGCTCGGAGTTTTTGCCGTAGAAGCCAGTTGCCTTGGTGGTCGCATCCCGATTGAAATCTTCGCTGATGCGATCCATCGATCCGTTAGAGCCGACACGAGCCGAGACTTTGTGTTCGCCAGCTGGTTCCGACACTCGCGTTCGGCCCCTCGGGCTGATGGAAGCTTGCATATCGTCTTCTTCGTCAGAAGATGATGCCTGTCATTGTGGTCAGTGTTGTCATCCTTGTGGTGGGTAGTTATAGCATCGAGTGTACCTTGTCCAATGCTCTCCGTATCAAGTCTTGGTCCGGTCCTGCTACGCGCAAGCTCAGCTCTTCCAGCAATCGTTCATAATCTTCAACTCTGCTGGCGAGACTGCCAAGCTGTCTGAAATGCAGATGATTAGCTATGCAGCACGTCTTTATACCTTGAAATTTGCACCTACTTTTTTGTCCTGTCGCGTTTCCCATCCATATATACACAGGTGAGCTTGAAGTCTTGGCAGTGCTGGCACACGGGCCGCTCTCCGCTACACTTCGTTTTCCTATGTCGGCATGGCTCGCATGCATGGGCAACACGGTTTTTATCCCCAGCTGGAATTGATTTTGAGGATGACTGGCCCTCACTCGGGCGGCGCAGACGAGGAATCGCTACCTTTGGGGCACTCGGCACACCTGCATTACTCAGCTGAGGAGTGGGAGGCACCGAGGGAGAGAGGTTGTAGTCATGTGTAAGATACGCAGATGTCGAGGAATGCGTATGGTAATTTGAATTGGAAGGATTCGAGGCCGTAGTGTTTTGCTTTTCCAGCTTGCTTGATGCTGACTTTTTCATATCGCTGAGCTGCCTCCGGTCTCGCGGACTGATCTCTCGCGCTTCCGCCACAACGTTCTACTCCTATGATAGCAGCAGTATATAAAGTCGAACACTTCTTTCGTGGTGTTGAGTCTTCGAACGTCTCGAACGCTCTATAATAACTCTTGGTAGGAAGGCGGGCTATGCCATGTGGTGTGACTGTTCTGGTAGAGGTTCGTCACAGTCATGCTGCAATTCCTCAGTGGTTGATAAACCCTGGATGGGTCTCGGAGCAACGAATGGTTGTATATGTGTGAGTGATCGTGGAGGTTAAGCGTCAACGAATGATGTTGTTCGGGAGGCAATTTGATGCCAAGTCTTGGACGACGATCAAAGACGGAGCATGACGCGCGACTCAAGAACCAAGCAGCCGACAAAGATTGAGATATTGAGATGGGCCGCTTGTCCCAATGAGCTCTCCCGTTCCTTGCTCCCTTCCGCTATCGCTGCTTGTGGAGGACGACGGGTGGGATTTAAGCGAGGACGTACGGTGCGCAAACGATAACATGCTGCGATCAAAGGGAGCTAAGGGAGGGCTAAAAGAAAATATATTGGTATTTTCACCAGATCCATTGATCAGGTAGTCGTCAACCGCTGCCAGATGGACTGCGCGCGACTGCGGTTCTCCGCAATCCAGGCGGAGATAGATCCTCAGATCCACGTTCCAACACATGGGGAAGTTTACCACTAGCGTGCCGCCTTGGCGGATATTCCTCCGGATTAGGTCGTTGATCCTTGATTGTCTCCATGTTGCTTAATTGCCATGGTATTATGTCAGCTACCATAAGGCTTTTTTACTTTTCCCTCCGTGATCTTATATTGTACCCTCTTACACCCCATCTTGCAGCCCATGAATCGTATCGTTGACACCTTCACTTGTGGCCTCGGGTTCCAGACCCGAAGGTTAGAACCTAGAACAACGGTTTAGCTTTCTTGAATGTGGACCGTCCCTTACGCCTGACCGCTCCGGCTGTTTGCTGCTTCATAGTTTGGGATAAATTGGCTTGTGGAGTGTGTGGTCTGGAGTGTACGGCCTACG
>JAABUW010002535.1_pt1 | contig 27642 bp, 3 predicted proteins | sample 5560081 | NCBI WGS metagenome assembly JAABUW01 (sample SAMN10711882, study PRJNA513363) | rock metagenome | isolation source: Antarctica rocks | place: Antarctica: Victoria Land, Knobhead sud | reverse complement strand
AGCTTGTTGTCGAGATCGATAGCTACTTCGATAAAATCGAATATATTGCTGATACTTTTGCTATTATATATAATTTTGTTTTTTAGATTGTTTTTAAAATTTTGTCGAAATATTGTTATAAATACAATATTGTTTTACTCGATTAGATTAATATATTTTTGAAATCTAGTTGCATAATTTGCTGCAGAGATTTGTTAAATTAAATACTGAATTATTTTTTTTGCAATTTGTTTTTTGTTAAATGTTTCGAAGATTTTTTGAAGCTCTTTTTTGAAATTGTCGAAATTTGTAAATATTGTATAAAGATTTTTGTTATAATTTTTCAGATACTTTTGTAAATTTGATTTAAATTAATATTGAATTCTTTTTCTGAGAAATATTGATACAAAAATTGTTTTCTGATTCGCTGAAACAGAATAGAAAATAAAATAGATATTTATCTGTATAAATTAGTTTTTTAGATCGATACAATCTCTATAGTAGATATCGAACTTATTGATTCTGATTTTGTTGTCTTTTATAATCGATAGTTGACGTAATATTGATAAGCTAGTGTTTGAAATAGAGACGCGTTAATCTGATACAGATATTTTTAGAGTATTCAAAATATTATATTGCTACTTTCTAAAAGATTTTAGAAGATATTAGAGAGAGTTATATTGTTAAAGAAATCTGTAGATGTTTTCAGACAATGCAAGCAATTACTTGATAACAAGAGTTGCAGCTAGATATAGCAATAACAATAAATAAAAATTTATTTTGAGTTAAATACAATTTATAAAAGAATCGTATCTAGAGAATCTATATACTAAAAAAGATTTTTCTTGTTTGCTATATTTGCTGTTAAATATATTAAGTTCTGCTTGCTCTGCTCGCTATCGAGCATATCGAACTTGTCTATTAACGTGTCGAGCAATACTTGTCTGTCAAGTTGTCGAGTATGCAGATAATCGTACTATATGCTACAGACTACTCTGTAGAGTATATATTAGCTGTAACGAGCTAGGGTTGTAACACTTTAATCAAATATAAAGTTATAATTTTATATATTTCTTCTTTTAATATCTTTTTTGCTATATTTGTCTAAATTAACACAAACTAGTTTATATTAATTAAGAGAAAACATCTTTGCGATAGTAGTTTTTGCTATATTTGTCTAAATTAATGCAAATTAATTTAAATTAATTAAAAACAATATTTTTAATAATTATAATTAAATATAAAACTATATTTCTATATATTTCTTTTCTTGTTGCAATTCTTATTATATTTGCTTAAGTTAACATAAATTAATTTAAATTAATTAAGAGAGTTATCTCTTTAATAGATACAATTATATATAAAACTAATATTTTTTTTTTAGATATAATTTTTGTTATATTTGTTTAAATTAACGCAAACTAATCTAGATTAATTAAAAAAATTATCTATTTAATAAATACAATTATATATAAAGTTAATATCTTTTTTTTAAATACAATTTTTGTTATATTTGTTTAAGTTAATATAAATTAATTTAAATTAATTAAAAGAGTTATCTCTTTAATAAATACAATTGCATATAAAGCTAATTTTTTTTTTAAATATAATTTTTATTATATTTGTTTAAGTTAACACAAACTAATCTAGATTAATTAAAAGAGTTATCTCTTTAATAGATACAATTATATATAAAACTAATATTTTCTTCTTAAATATAATTCTTGTTATATTTGTTTAAATTAATACAAATTAACGCAAAATAATACAAACTCTTTATTAAGTTTGCAATTATTTAACAACAATAGTTTGTGTTATTTAATACTAATATTATATTCTTAATAAAGAGAATTTATTTAGAGTTAATTATAATATTAATATTTAATTAAATAGATTTTTCAAATAATACTAATATATTAATCTATATATAAAGAGATAATTCGAAATAGAGTTGTTGTAGATTTTCGCAAAATAAAAAAAGAAATATACTAATATTTAAATTCTACGTAGCTTGCTTATATTATATATAATAATTAATTAATAAATTATTTTATAATTGAAATTTATAAATACAATTAATTAAATAGTTTTTTATTATAGTTGTACTTAGTACTTAATAAACAATTAAAACTTTAATTTTTTATTATAATATTAGTATATATTAATATAGTCTAAAGATTTATTTCTTTAATTATATTTTTATTTAGTAGTAATATTAATCTTTTTAAAATATCTATAATAATAAAAGACAAAACTTAAGACACTTCTTTAAAATTAATTTAGTATAATAATATTAATAATTTTGCAACGCAATATATTAATTATATTTTATAAATTATATATTTTAACAAATTTTTAAATATTTGTCGTCTTATTGCGTTATATATATACAATAAACAAAATTATTAAAAAAAGAAAACAAAATACTATATCTTGTTTTTGCAATATATATAATTTAATATTAAAGAACAACAATAAGTTAACGTGTTATCTAACTAAATATTAACTAATTTAAGAAACAAAATATCAAAAAAAAATTAAGTCTAAAAAGAAAATAAAAGAAAACTCGAAAAAAAATTTAAAAAAAAACAATTTATATTAGTTGTACAATTATCTTTTTAAAATAAAGCAATATCTAAAGAAAATTAATATATTAAATATATTTAATAAAGTAATATTCGACAAAACTTTACAATTATTTAAATTAAATTAAAATAATTATAAGTTTTCGAACGTATATATTATAAAAATTAAAGAATATTATTCTTCAATTTTATAAATAAAGAATTTTACTAATTTTAAGTATATTATACAAGCATTTAATAACAAAACAAGAAATTGCGCATTAATAAATCTATAGTTTATTATACTAATTATAATAATTAAGCGATACAATTAAGAGAAAAAAACAAAAAAATTTATTAACAATATAGTTTAAGAAAGTAGCTATATTTGTTAAATAAAAAAAATTATACAAAAATTGTTTTTTATTTTCTCGACAATATATAGTCTTTTTTAAGATATTTAAAATTATAAGTTTGCAAAATAGATATTAAACTACAAATTTATAAAGAATGCTATTAATATATTGTTTCGAAATAAAAATAACAAAAATATAAAAAAATATTATAGTTTTTGCAACAACAATAAATAATATATACAAATAAAAATTATTTTATACAAAATCAAAAACAATAAATAATACAAAATAGAATTTATAATCGAAAATACAATTAGTAATTTTATTTTTATTAAATATATTATATATTATTAGAATATTAAGAATATAATATATTTTTTGCTTAATTACAATTTTTTTTAGGAACAATTTAATATATATATCGATTTAAATTAGTATAACAAACAATATTTATATCTATATTAAAATATATACAAAAAATTAATAATAAAATATACAAAACTAGCTACTAGAAAAAGTTACAATTATTTTAATTTTAATAGCTACAAACAAAACTTAAATAATATAATATTATCAAAATTAAAGTTTATAATTAATATATATAACTATTAATAATTTAAATTAAATTATAAAACAAAATTAAACTCGATTAAATTTAATACTAATAGACTTAATATTAATTATAAAAATAAAATAAAGAAATTTGCAATATCTACAAACAAAAGCATATTATTAAATTATAAAAAAAATCTTTTAATATATATTTTTAATTTATAATAATCTTGCTTTGCAAATTAATTAAATATAATATTCGAAATATTTAACAAATTTAATATAAATATACTTTGCGCTAAAATTTTTACAAAAAGATATTATTTAATTATTAAAAAAAAAAATAGATTATAAAGAGCAAGTTCTTATTATTAGTATTAAAAAGAACAAATATTGCAATATTTGCAAAGTTTCTTTAAACAAACAAAAGTATTTTATAAAAAGATAAAAATATTATATTTCTAAATATACTTAAAATAAATTTGTTAAACAAAAAACAAATTTAAAGAAAAATAAAAAGAAAATAAATATATATTTAATACGCAATTAAATATAGAAATACAAGTATTGCAATATTTATAAATTAATAAATCTTAATATTTTTTATTAATTATTAAAAGATATAATTATACAATTAATTAATTAAATTATTGTCTTAATTAACAATATTATTGCAAAGATATATTTTAAATAATTTACAAAACAAAAGAAAAAAAAGAAAAATATTATCGAAATAGTAAAATTTATTTAATTAAATAAGTACTTTTGTTAAATTTTTAATATAATAAACTTAAAAATATTTAAGTTGTTTAATAAAGTTAAACAATAAAGCAAAATTAAACAAAAAACAACAATATATTAATTTGTTTTTGTAATAATATCTTTGCTAATAGAAAAGTAAGACGCAATAATATATTGTATTTAAACAATTACAAACTTTGTTATATTTGTTTAATATATTTTTTATAATAAAAATATACTAAGTTATATAAAGTATATATTGTATTGAATTAATAATTTAAAAACAATTTTTGTTAAATATCGATTATAAAATATAATACACAATAAAAACAATAAAAATAAAATATATTTTAATATTTTTAAGTTTTATATTCTTACTTATTATATAGATTTTATTTAATTATTTAATAGTATTTAGAATTATAATATTTTCTATAACAAAACAATATATAAAATTTTATTAAAACAATTCTTTTTAAAAATAAACAAAATAAAAAAATAAAAAACACAAATATTAGATTACAATACTTAATATATTAATATTAGTATTATAAACAATATAATTTTTTATTTGCAAATTAATTTAATACTTATTGTTAAACAAAAAATAAAGAAAAAAATTAACAAATTAATACAAAGGTTAATAAATTTATTAATATAATTTAACTTTTACAATCGAGTTTTGCTAAACAAATAATATATAAATTATAAATATTAACAAAAAACTAAAAAAGTTGCTATAAAAAAGAAGTTTAAATATTTAAATTTTATAGATATATTAGCAATATTTATTTAAAAAAAATATAAAAAAATATAAAAATTAATTTGCAATTAATTAAAGTTAAATATTCGAAAACAAAATTTGTTTTAAATAAAAAATTATTTTGTTAAAATTTACAAATTCTTAATTTATTAAAAATAAAACAAAAAAAATTATACAAATTTAAAAAAATTACAAAAAAATATAATTTAATATATTTTTTGTTAATACAATAAAATTAATTAGCAAAGAAATTATATATAAATACAAAAATATAAGTTGAAAAATATTTATTAAAACAACAAATTAGTAAAAAACAATAATAGATATATAAAAAGCGTACAATTTATAATTATTATACTTAATTATTAACAATTAAATTGTACTAAATATTTACAAAAATATATAAAAACGCTAATTAAAGTAAAACAATAAATTAATTAAAAAATATATAATATAATATATAAAATATATAAAATAATCGACTTTTTTACTAATATAAGTAAAAATTTTATATATTTATATTTTCGATAATTTTACAATTTATTATATATTATTTGTAATATATATTTTGTATTAGCAAATTAAAAATATATAAAGTATTATATTAATAATTTTATTAATTAAAATTAATACAATACTATATATAATTTTAATTTTAAGACTAATAAAATTCAATTTACAAATATATAAGCTAAAAAATATTAAAAGAAGAAAAAAAATTCAAAATATAATAACTAAATTAAGTTAACAAAATTTGCGCTATTAAAACTATAAAGAGATTTTTAGTTTATATATTCTTTTTATTATTTAAATATTTATTTTAACAATAAATAATAATATCTTTATTTTGTATTATTTAAATTATAATAATATATTAAACAAGTTAACTAGATTGCGCAATATATAGATTTTTGTATAATATATATTTTTTTGTTGTTATTTTAAAATTCGAAATTGCAAAAGATATAACTAATATATTAAAGAAAATAAAAAATATAAAAAGAAAACAACAATTATTAAGAATTTTGCTATTAGTAAAAAGAGCAAATCTATTTTAAAACTTAAATTAATTAATAACTAAATTAAATTGTTTAAGTTTTAAATTAATTTATTTAAAATTAAATTAAATTGTTTAAAATTAAATTAATTTAATCGCAATAATTGTATTTTAATTGTATTAAAAGATACTAAATTATATTGTTTTTGTTAATATTATTATAGTTATTACTTTTAATAACAATTAAAAAAAAATTGTTAAATTTGTTGCAAATATTTGTTTTTATTTTGTTGTAAATATTGTTACAAATTAAATAGAATTGTAAAAACTATTATTAATTTTTAACAAAATTACTAGTATTAATATAATAGACAAAGATTTTAAAAGTATAATTCTTTTTAAAATTATATAATTTAAAGAAATTTGTTATTAAATTAAATACAATTTCTAAGTTCAATTTCTTAATAAATAAGTATTAAACAATCTTTAAGTATATTGCTAATAAAAAATAAAACTATTATTAATTAAATTATAAAAGAATTGTATTATAATATTAAAATTTTTAGATAAACTTTAATTTTTTAAAAGTTTTATTTAATTTTAAATTAATTAAAGATACAAGTTGTTATTAAATTTTATTTAATAAAGATGCTCTCGAAATATATTTAAAAACTTTGTAATATTGTTTTTTGCAACAATAGTATTCTTAATAGAAGTGCAAAAATATATTTAAAATTAATAATATTAACGTATATATACTGCAACAAACTTCTTGTATTAATATATTTTTTAATATATTAAATTTAAAACAACTTAATTTCGATCTTAATTAATTTAATAAAAAATTATTAAATCTAAAACAATATATAGAACAAACAATTTCTTAATAAATATATAAAATATTATTGTTAAAATTTATATTTTTTCTTTAAATATATTTTAATATATAGACTCTTATATTTTAATTAAATTTGCAATTTGTAATAAAGACAATTTTTGCAATTGTTTTAAAATTAAATAAATATTAATAATATAAAACAAAATAAAATTAATAAAGAAATTAACAAATATATTTTTCGCTTTATAAAAGAAAATAAATTAATTAATATAAAATATAAATATTTTAAATTAAATTTTCTTAAATTGTTGTTTTTGTTATTGTCGAAAACTATATTAGTATTTAAATTAATATATAATAGATTTTTCTTTTTAATATTGTTTTTTTTAGATCTATTGAAACAAATTGAAATATTATTGTTTGTGCTATTATTATTAATTAAAATATAATTTCAATTTGTATTATCTAACAATGCGTCGATACTTTAGAAATTTTAAATAAACAATTTTATTAAACTTTTATTTATTAGACTATTAGACAATAGTTAATTAATTGTTTGTTTTTTGCTATTCTACTCTTTTATATAGTTTAACTATATATTAGAATTTTTTTATTTTTTTAAATTTAATATAAAAAAAAAAAAAAAAAATAAAAAAAAAAAAAAAAAAACTTAAATAATATATATTTTAATACAATAAAAAAAAAATTGTTTTAAATTAACAAAAGAAACAATAATAACTTTGTTTATACTCTTTATTTTAAATACAAAAAAAAAATTAAAATATTATTGTTAAATAAAATAGTTGTTTAACAAATAAATTGTTTTTGACAAACTCTAGTGCAAAAATTTTTAATAAAAAAAACAACAATATTAAGATACAATTTGTAAATCTTGTAAATAATATTTTAAACTTGCTATCTAATATTATAAATAACAAAAACAAAAACTCTATTTAAATAATATTGTTATTAGTTATTTTATTAATTGTATTAAATAGCAAAACATATATAGTACAAAGTCTTTTCTATATTTTTGTATATAATAATATATTTTGTTGTGTTATTTTATATTAATTAAATATACAATAAGAGTTAATATGTTGTATAAATATTAATTAAATAAATAGATATAAATTTATAATAAAAAGATTGTTCGATTTCTCTTTAATATTTGCAATTTTACAAAATTTGTTTTTATTTTAACAAAACAATTTAGATAACTTGTTAAAAGTCGAATATCTAAAAATAATTAACAATAATTAAAAGAATTGCACAATTCTAGTCTTTTAATAAGTTAAAATATAAAAAACAATAATTAAAATTATTATTTTTTTATAATAATTAATACAAAAATATTTGTTTTAATTTATTAAGATATTTATTATAATATAAATAATATAATAAAAAAGCAAACAATATAGAATATTTTAAACAAAAAACTTTTAGAGCAAATTAAATTAATTTAAATTATACTAAATTATACTAAACTATATTAAATTAAATTTAATTTAGATTACAAACAAATATATATTAATATATTATATTAGTTTCTTATTGTTTTTGTTTCTCTTCTAGTATTTTTTTTAAATAAGTATTTTTTCTTGTTTTAAGTTTTTTACTTTGTAATAAGTATTTTTTTATATTTTGTTTTATATTAATTTAACAATACTTGTATATATAATTTTCTTAACTATATTTAAGAGACTAAGAGTTGCAATATTTTTAATAAACACAATTATTATTAATTAAATTAAGAAATATTTACTAATTTATATTTGTATAAAATAATAATTTAGTAAATAAAAAAAACAATTTAGATTTTAAATTAAATAAGTTCTTGTATTTCTTAAACAAATATAAAAGAGTTTTTGTTATTAACAAAAAAAAAAGCAATATAATAAAAATATTGTTTTTACAAATATAAAACAAAATAAGTTTTGTTTCTTTTTTTTTATTTTTTCTTAATTAATTATAACTCTTATTTGTTGTTTTGTTTTTTTAAAATATAATTAGAAAGTCGAAAATATATAAATTACAATTATTTTAATTTCTTTTTAATATTTATAATTTTGTGTTTTTGACAATTAATTGTTTAAATTTTATTTTTTTGTTTTTTGTATTTAACAATTAATAAAAAAAATTATTATTTTTGCAAAAAACTTAAACAATACTTGCTAATATATTTGTATTATAAAAAAGTATTAAACAATATTTAAAATATTATTTAATATTAAAATATAAATAAATTATATAAAATATAATTTCTTATTTACAAATTACAATTGTTTATAGCAATACTAGATTTAAGAATTGCAACTTTTAAATAAATTCTAAACAAAAAGCAAAATTATTTAAATTAATAAAAAAACTATAGAGAAAAATAATTGTTTAAATAAACAATTTTAAATATTAATAAAACAAGAACGTTGTTAATACTTTAGTATTAAAAGAGATAAAAAAGATAGCTATTTTAGTTTGTTAATATTGATTTAAAACTAATTTGTTATAGTTGTTTAATTTTATAAGCAATATTTAATTATATATAATAAAGCAAATATATAAGATAATTAAAAATTATTACAATTTTAGCAATAACAAAAAGTTATATAATTATATTGTAATATTGTTGCAAAATTGTATCTTTTTAAGTATAAATTATTAACAAACAAATATACTATTTAAAATATTTTAAATTTTAATAATTATTAAGATTTTTGTATTATTATTTTTTAACAATAATTGAAAAAGTTTTAAAAGAAATTTTTTAATTAAATATTTATTTACAAAACTAAGATTAAAAGTAATTAAAATAATATATATTATAATTTGTTATTATATAAAGAAATTTCGTTATAAAGTGCGTATTATAATTAAATTTAAAAAAAATTAAATCGACAACAAGTAATCTATAATACAAATTATATAATTATCTATACTAAATTAATAATATTAAAAATCTAAAATATTATACAAAAACTATAAAATAATTAAAGTATAACAAAAATCAAATTAGAATTGTACAAATTGCAAAAAAAAAAAAAAAATTGCAATAAAAAAATAGATTGCAATTTAAAACTTAAAACAAAAATATATTTTTTTCTAAAAAAATTTTAATTTAATTTAAATAATTTTGAATTTAAATTTAAGATAGTATTACAACAATATAAAAAACTAAACAATAAAAATATGTTTGTTAACAATAAAGCTAGCAAATTTATATTAAAATATTTAATAAAAAATAGAATAAATTAAATTAAATTTGTTAATATTAGAAGCTAACAATTGTTGCAAAATACTAACTATAATTTAAAAAAAAAAAATCTCGAAATATAGATTTAAATTTTAGAAAATTTTTAATCTAATTTAATTTAATTTAATTTAAGATTTATAAAATATATTAATTAACTATAATATATCTTATAGAAAAATAGTAAAAAAAATAATATTGCAAAAGTAAATTATTTTTTTCGAAAAAACTTATTTTAACTTAAACTACTTTAATATAATTTAATATCTATATATTGTATTAATTAATTGCAATAATATTTGTAAAACAATAAAATAAAAAGTAATTTAAAAATAAGTATTTTGTATAAAAAGAATAGATTACTTGTTAATTGTTTAAAATTAATATAATATATTAATTAATTATATTAATATTTTTAGAAAAATTCTAAAAATGAGATTAGTGCAAAGATAAATAAGACTTTTAGAGATAATTTAATTTAATTTAATTTAATTTAATTTAATCTAATTTAATTTAAAATATAGTTAACTAATTGTAATTTGTATACAAAAGACAATTAAATTTAATAACAATATTAAAATAGATTTTTCTTTAAAAATCGAATTAAACAAATATTTTGTCGAAAATATATTAGAAATATTAATATTTCAAATTTAATATAATAATTACAACTTAACAATTAATTTAACAAATAAATAAATAAATAAAATATATAGAGACTATCTACTATATTTAATTTCTAAATAGCGCTAATTAAAAGATATTTAACAAACAAACAATATTAAAAAAAAGAAATATAAATATTGTAAATTGTATTTAATATCTTTTTAATATTATTAAAATTAATATAAATTGTAAACAAATTAATTAATACAACAAAAATTATTAATTAAAAAAATTTAAATTAAGATAAATATAAAATTCAAATAAAATTCGAAAATTAAACAAAAACTATAGTATTAAAGTTAACAATTAATTAAATTGTTTAAAAGAAAAAGCTAGAAATAAGAAAAAACTATACAATATAATATAAAATAGACAAAACAAATAATATTGTAAATAATATAAATAGATACAATAAATTTTAGATTTATACAAAAATACAATTCTTAATACAATTTATACTAGAGATTTCTATATATAGTAAGAAAAACATATATAAATTTTTATAATTTTAGATTAAATTTAATTATTAAGATATTTAGAGCTTTGCTTTATTAACAATTTTAAAATAATAAAATTAATTAAAGTTAAATTATCGAATATATTAATTATAATTACAATAGAATTAATATAGACAATTAAAAATATATTTGAATCTATATTTATAATATAGACAATTTTAGTACTATTAATACTATTGTAAGAAAATTATAGACAATATATAGATTGCGTTCTTTTAATAAAAATTATAAAAAAAATGCAAACTATACTAATTTTGCTAAATCTACTATTTTTGCTAAGACTACTAATATTGCAATACTTAAATATTTGCAACTAAATTTTGCACTTAATTATATAAAGTAAACTTATTAATTAATCTACTATTTTAACTATTAGTTATTAATAGTACTATTAACAAGAATTTTAAAATTGTTAATATATAATTAAGAATTTAGAAAAATAATAGTATTATTATTCTAAATATTTAAACTAATTTATTTAATTAAAAAATAAAGTGCAAGAGTTTGCAATATATTTAAAACAATATTTGCAATATTTAAAATACAAAAAAAAATAAAAAAAAAATAAAGCTCTAAATTTGTGTTAACTATAATTAAAAATTTAGAAAAATAATAATATTACTATTTTAGATATTTAAGCTAGTTTATTTAATTAAAAAATAAAGTGCAAAAGTTCGCAATATATTTAAAACAATATCTACAATATTTAAGATATAAAAAAAAAAATTAAAAACTTATTGCGTTACTTTAATTAAACAAAAATATAATATAACAATATTATTAGAGTCTATTGCTATATATTCGATTGTATTAAACTTAATAACAAAGTTAATTTTTAAATTGTTTTGTAGTATAAACAATAAAATATTATATAAAAAGTTTTGAATCTTTAAACAATATATATAATATTTTTTTCAAATTGTTTGCTTTAATATAAGAGACAAAAACTATAACAAAATTAATATTAAATTAACAATAATTTTTTTATTATCAATTTCGCAAAGTCTATTATTTATATATTTTATATATTTTATAATAAAATCTTTCTTTAAGAATAAAATAACAATCGATTTAATTTCTATAATATTAATTGTATTTATTAGAATTGTTTCGACAATTAAACTATTATAAATTTATTTAAAAATTTAACTAAATAAATACAATAGTTTCAAATTAAAAATATAAATTTTGCAATATAAATTTTAAATTGTTAAACAAAACTTGTATTAAATTTATAAACGCAAAAAATTATTAAAAGAATACAATATTTTAGAATAATTGTTATATAAAGTTATCTTTATATTACAATTATTAATATTATAATTATTAATATTAAAATTGAAGTTTTTTTGCAAATTTGTTTTAAACAAATTCTTAAATCTACTATTAATAGCTTAAACTAATATATAGATTTTAAAATTGTATTTTGTATTCTTTTCTATTGTAATATTATAAATTGCGTTAATAGTAACAATTCTATATATATTATATTTTATAAAATTACTAAATGATATATTAGCTAAAATATAAATATTTGAATTTAAAGTATTTTCGAAGTTTACTTTATTAAAAAAAAAGTAAAATAACTATATTGTTGTAAATAGTTAAATAAATAATTTAATATAAAATTTTTAAAATTTTTTAATATTTTACTTTTAATAAGTTTTAAAATACAAAAAAAGATTTTATATATATTCTATTATAATTAAAGATTAAAAACTAATAGAAAGTTTTTTAAGAAATTATAAAATACAATTCTAGAAATAATAAATATATTTGTAAGATTATTTGCTAAATAAATTATATTAAAAAATAGTTTATAATTAAGACTTAAAGTTATCTAATTTTTTAATTAAGTTTTTAGAAAAAGTTTGTTGTTTAATATAAATTGCAAAATTTGTTTTTAAAAAATATATTAATATATATTTTTATAAAATTTAAACAAATTAATAAGCAATTAATCTATTATATTTAAACTTTTAAAAATAAAATTTTTTACAATTAAAAATAATTTTATTAAGATATTGCAAAATTTAAAGAATTTGTTAAAATTGTTAATTTTATAATTAAAGTTTTCGAAATTGTGTATATTTTGTTTGAAGAATTGCTAATAAGACTTAAGATAATTTGTCTATAGTTAAAAAATTAAACAAATTATATTTTTAATATTATATTTTGTTGCAAAAATCTAATAAAGATAATTTTTAAGTTTAAAAATTTGTTTCTAAAATATTGCAATTAATACTAAGAAATAATAGTACTTTTAATATTGTATATTTGAAAAAATTGTATTAAAAGCAAAAGTTTTCAAATTGTTTAAACAAAAAATATAAAAAAAATTATAATTATAATTTTTTATAATTAATTGTTTTAATAAATATTTAATAAAAAGTATTTAATTTAGTTCGAGTTAATATATAAGTTGCAAACAAAATATAAAGTAAGCTCGAAACAATACTAAAATTAAAACAAGATTAAATATTGTTAAAGAGCAAACTAGAGCAAAAATAAATACAAAGAACAATATTGCAAATAAATATATTTTTGCTAAATAATAATATATAATACTATAAGTATTTAATTTGTATAAAAGATAAAGATAGATATATATATATAATCTATTAATACAATTTAAATTTTTCGAAATTAAATTTTATTTTAAAAGAGTTAGACAATTAAGTATTTAAAAAAACAAAAATAATTTTTTCGAATTTATAAAATACGTATTACAATAAATTAATAAAATATAATAGAAAAGTTTAAAATATTTAATAAAAAATATAAAGTTTTGCAAATATAAAGAAGATACAAGATTTAACAAGAGCAATTGTATAAAAATATATATTATTTTATTTCAAATAAAAGAAAAGTTAGTTTCTAAATTTCTAAATATAAGTTTCTATTATAAAAACAAAAAATACAATAAAAAGATTAAATCGATTAATATTTTTAAAAAAAACAATATATTTATTAAGAGTATTGCACAAAAAACGACATTAAAGAATTAAAAACAACAAAAAATTAAAAATTAAAAAAAGAAAAAAGAATTAGAAATTAATAAACTACAATTAATATTTTAAAATAATAATATTAACAAAATATACAATTGTAATTAAATATAACAATTTTTGCTAAAATATAAGTAAAATATTTTTAGCAAAATTGTAGCAAACAAATAGAACAAAAAAATATTTTAAAACAAAAAAAAATAATTTGAATAAATTTAATTAAGTTTTTAAACTAAAGAAATACTTTAAAGAAACTAAGATTTAGTATCTTTATCTTTAATATAATAATTTTGTAAAATATTTATATAATAACAATAGAACTAATTTACAACTTTTAAGAATTAATAATTGTACAATTTTTTTTTAATCTTACAAAAACAAATTTGTTTCTTAATATTATCTACTATTTTTTTTATTAATATCGACAATACAAATTTGAAATTTAAACAACTATTTTTTTTGCTTTTAACTAATTTCTATTTTAGATTTTCTTAAAATAGAAAAACAAAAAAGTTGTTTAAACTATTAGTTAATACTATAGAATTTTGAGCTATTTAATATGTTATAAGTTTTGTTTGTATATATCGAATAATATAATACAAAATTAAGATAAAGAAATTACAATTTTTCGATAAAACAATTATTAAAAATACTAATAGTTGAATAAAAATATTTTTCTAAAAGTAGATAGTATTTATCGAAATATAATTAAGAGATATTTTGTTTAAAAAGATTGCTAGAAGATATTAATATACACAAAATACAAAATACAAGACGCAATTCTATTAAAAAAATATATAAATAAATTGTTAAAAACAAAAGAAAATTAAATTTTAAAAAAAATTAAAGTAAACAAAGACGCAAACAAATTAATTTGTACAACAAAAAGTTTTAATAAAAAATATTTCTTAATAAATTGAAAAAGCAAAAGCGTAGACAAGAGTCGAATATCGATTTAACAAGAAAAAATATAATTTTCTTTTCTTTAGAATTTATATATAATTAATAATTTTAAGATCGAAGTTGTAGTTTTCGAATTTAATACAAATTTGAAAAAAAAGATAAAACTAATTGTTGTCTTAATTGTTAATATAGATATTTAAAAAAAAATTGTATTTAACAATATTTAATAGTTTTTAAAACGCAAATATTATTAAAAAATAGCAAGATCTCGAAATTGTAACAATAAAAAAATTCTATTAAACTAAATCTTTTTCTATTTTCTTTCTTTTTATAGTTATACTTTAGCAAACAATTTTAAATCGAAAACTATATTTAAGATTTATAAAATACTAGATTATTAGAGCACTTACTTTGTAGAACACTAATTAGAAAATAAGTTCTTTAATATAAACAATTAAATAAAGTCTTAACTAAATATCTATTGTACAATTGTACAAATATTTGTAATTAATAACAACGCTATTAATTTAATAACTAATTAATTGCTAACAATCTCAATAATTGTAATATTATAAATTAAATATTTAAGAGAAACTTGAAAAGTAAAGAAGTTAAAGCGCTATATTAGTTAGTATTTTTATATTGAAACAATAAACAATTAAAGCAAAATTATTTATATTATAATAAATCGAACTTGAAATATTGCGCAATTGTTTGTGTCTAAAAGATATTCTAGCGCACAATTTATTTAACAATAAAGCAAAATTTAGATTTTAAAAACTAGAGCTTCAATACTTGCAATAATTGCAATATATACAATTTAAAGAAATATGCGCTCTAAATACACAACTAGCAACAAAATAATAACAAAAAAATAAAAATAAATTTAAGTAGACTCTTTTCGATAAGATTTGTCGAAATTATTGTATTAACAACAAGAATTTTGCGCAATATTTAATAATAAGAATAGATTATTAAAAATAATAATATAAAAAATTTTACAACTCGAATAAGAATATAAAGTATATAATAACTTTGAAAAAAATAAAATAAATAAAAAAACTAATTATTGTAATTTATTTACAAAAAGATTTACAAATAATACAAATACAATTCTTATATATATTAGAACTTCAATATATATATCTTAAGAATTAATATTATAAGATATATCTATATATAGAAATTGCAAAACTATATAGCAACGCTTTGATAAAATATTTTTACTTATTTATAATTGTTATGTTAAAAAATGTTAAGTTTTTTTTTTAAAAAGTTTTTTTATAAAAAAATTTGTATTTTGTTGTTGTTATTAACTATAATTTTAAATTTAATATATTAAAATAAAGATTACAAATAAATTAAATCTATTAATTAAAAATACAGTAACTGATTGTCTCGGATCAATTAATCGAGTTCGGATCGATTAATCGATTCGAAAGTTTTGGCAAATCGATTTCTAAAATTGAAATCGAAAATCGAGTCGAGTCGAATCGATTTCTAGAGTTAAAATCGAAAATCGATTCGAAAAAATCGATTCGAATTGTCAAGAAATAAAGTTATTTAGTAACAAATTTGATAAACAAAAATTAGATTTTGAATCTTATTATTTTTTTATCTAAATATTCTATAGTAATGCAGTAAAGTAATATATGTAAACTATTTGATATTTATATAGTAAATAGATTACAACTATTATAGTCTCTCGATAAACTTCGATCTTATATTTTATCGAAAAGTGCATAATAATGCATTTAGATAATATATTTAAACTTATTGATACTATTGACTAGTCCGAGATCTCTACAATTTTGTAATCAACTTTATTTTTAGCATTATTATTATTGTTTTTACTTTTGTTATTATTATTATTGTTTTTGTACTCTGTATCTCTATACTTGTTATTTATTATTTTTGTATTATTCTCTGTCTTTTTCTATTTTATCTTTACTCTATTATTATTAATTTTAATTAAGTTTTCAGTATTGTTATCTGTCGATTTCAAAAGATTAGATATTTTGCAATCTGCAGCATTTTTATTGTTTGCAAAAGTGTCTTTAAATTTTTCAAATTTATTAATTGTATCTGAATTGTGCGCTTTCTTTAATTTATTAAATTCTCTATAATATAAAATGTATTGTTGAATTATTTCGATAATTGATATTATATATTTGATTATATTTTTGCTCAATTCGGACTGATTAGAATCAGACTAATACGTAAATTAGTTATTTTATTTATATTAGATTTTATATATACTTAAATATTAAAAGATTGTATTGTGTTTATACTTTTACTCTTTGAGACTGTTTATATAGCAATTGTATTAATTTCAGTCTGTTCTGCAATATTTTTGTCTCTGATTTTCTTTATTAGTTCGGTCTTAAAGTATTGCGCTACAATATAATTAGTTTTTTGAATATATATATATTATTCAAATATATTATTATGCAGTTCTTTTTCTACTTTTTTATTAGCTATTATATTTTTGATATTTTCTTTTATATCGATTTGAATCTGTTTAGAAATTTTCTTGAAGACAGTTGTTGTTTGCAATTCAATTAGATATTTGTAAAATATTATACAATTAATATTTTGTTTTTTGTAAAATAGTTTTTTATTTTCAATCTATATTGCAGCACAATTTCTACTGACAATAGTCTGCAGAAAAGTTAATAAGATAGATATTTTGCGTTTTAAATTAGTTTTAAAGATAATATATATAGATAATATAGAGCAAATCTTTTATTTGATAGTATTGTATTAGCTACTTAGCAATATTCGAATTTCTGAATAAAAAAAAATTCGATTTTAAAAAATCTATTTTTTTAATTAGTTTTAATAATAATACATATAGATAATACAAAACAAATTTGTATATCGACTATATAGATTGAAACAATAGATAGTATTAAATATATTAATCAATATATAATATTTGAACAGAAAAATTGTTGCAATTATAAAATAAATTTACGCGTCCGATATTAGAATTAGAATTCAAATATTACTTTTATTTAATATTATTACAACTGAAAATTATTATCTCTATTACATCAATTATCGCATAATATATACTTTTTAACTATTAAAATCGAATACAAACATATATATCTGCTGTATATTACTCTATTGTATTATCTATTAAATACTTAATTGCAAGACTTGTCAATTCTCGCATTCTGTATTGTTAATTTTCTTATTCAGTATTGAAAATTCTTAATTTAACAATATATTTTGCTCTAAAACTCTAATAACTCGAATTAAACAAGTTAATAATATATCCGAATAATATATTCAATATATTACGTATCGCTAATATGCTTAATTTAGTTTGTAAAACAGAAAACAAAAAATTGCAAAAAAATATAGCAACACAAATTGATTGTAGCAAAGAAAAAAAATCGATTAAAACAGCTTCTGATATACAAAAAGTAATGCAAAAAAATAATATATCAAGCTATTATCAGCTAAATATTTGTAATATAGAAAAAGCACAAATACAAATTCGAAACAGTAACTCTATATAAAATTTGCAGATATTAGAAAACTGATAATCTGTTAATTTCGAAAATATTTTTTGCAAAATTGATTTGAAAAATCTTGCAAAATAAAACTATTAGCAAAAAAAACAATAAAAAATACTGAATTTAAGTATCAATCTTGTTAGTTTTTCAGAAAACTATCGAAAATTTTATAATCGACTTTTTTTCTAATAAATATATTATCTATTTGTATTACTATTGTTTCTATACAGTATATACTGATATTCTGCTTTATATATTTAAATAGCAATCTTTTTGCTATTTATATTAATCGCAAAACTATTAAGTCTAAGAATTTGCAGTTGTTAAAGTAGTTAATGCAGAATCTGGAACTTTACTATAGTAAATAGTAATAAAATTGATGTTCAAATATTTTTGTTATATCGAAAATCGGAATAGTTAGCAAAAAATTAAAAATTCAAGCTATTCTACTTATTGTATTTTATTATTTGTATTATTTTGTTGCATTATCTATCAAATATATTGTTTTGCTATATATATTTTTTGTATTCTTTTCTACCAAATATAGTAATCAAAAAGTGTATTATAATTATATATTTAAATTATCTAAATAATTAGAATTAAATTATTGATTTAATTTCTCTAATTAAAAAGTTTAACAATCTTGTTCTATATAATCTTATAGAAGATTGCACAAAAAGAAAATTATTGTATTTTAAAAAAGATTCGAATTTTTGTTTTTTCAATTTTTTGTACTAATAATATACAATCTACAATATAGTCTTCGATAGCATTATAATACTATTTTAAACAATATTATAGATTGCGCATTATTATTACAAAAAACTGAACGCGCTACTACTAAGCTATCGAGACTTGATTATTTATTCTTATTATATTTAAATATATATTGAAATTAGAGATAATATAATTCTCAAAAAATCAAAAATATTAATTTAATACAATTTTTAGTATTTAGTTATTTTAAATATATTATCTATCTGTATTATCGCTGATAACATTTGTTTGTTTATAACAATATTATAAATATAAAATCTTTTGTACAATAATCTAGCTATAAATAAATTTTATTTAAAACAATCTTGAACTCTATTTGAAAAGAATTTTTACTTTTATTAATTTGCTGATTATTATTTTGTATTCTGCAATATATATTTTATAATTCGACAATAGTTTTCTTTGAATTCAAATCTATAGTACAATTATAGTATTTAATTATTATAATTTGCTCGATTGTTTGCAAACTTATTTAAAATCGATTTTATCAATATATTTTTTAAACAAAATTGAAAATTTGTTTAATATCTATTAATAATACTAAATAAGAAAAAATATCTTTAATTATTTGTATCAACTTGAAATAGTTCGAAATATTATTTTTTTAATATTTTTATATTAAATATTTATTCTCTATAATATTAGCACAAAAATATCGATTGTTTTTGTTTTAAATCGAACAAAAATATTAAAATTGTCGAAATAAAAATTTTACAATATTTGTGTTAGACTATAAAAAAAGTTAACTAAAAATCAAATATATTACTATATTGTATTATTTTTTTAACAGTATTTGTTTTTTGTGTTTTTGCTCTTAAAGCAGCAGCTAAATTATAATAATATCGAAAATAGATTTTGAATTTTGTCTGATATTTTGTTTTGTAATTTATAGAACTATTATTATTTTTTTTGTTCTATATCTTGTAAAGACTCAATTTCTATATAGAATTTAAAATATTGACAAGATTGTATAATATTTTATTAAGTTTTTCTGTTTTCGAATAATATTTGACAAGCTTTGTCGAAGCTTTTTTACAAGTTTTTAGTATAATTTTTTTTAAAAAACAACTATAATTTGTTATAGTTTTCTCTATATAATTAAGATAATTGAATACTGCATCGAATACTCGAAATTTTAAATAAATATCAGTATTAGTTGTTCGAGAAACTATAAAAGTGTATTTATAGAAAAAATTTAATATATTGTTAAACAGTTAAATCGATTGTTATTTGTTTTTGTCTAGTCGAATATATTAAATTTTTTAATTTTCTGAATATTTCTCTATTCAAAAATTAATATAGTTATATAGTTGATACGCACAACAAAATATCAGATAGATAGAATTTCAATAAATACAAATATTTTGTATTAGTTTTTGAGATTTTTTATTTTTTTGCTTTTGAAAGACTCTAAAACAAATTAAGCGCTAAAATAAACTATTAATAGCGACAATAAGAGCGCGAATCTAAATAAGATTTAGCAAATATATTATTTTTTTGTATTATTATACAAACAAATATCTTTTTGATTACAACAGACAAATCTGTACTTTTTGCAATATTTTGAACTTGTTTATTTTCTAATTGAAAAACAATATTGTTAACAATTGTTTTTGATTTAAGAGTTGCAATAAAGTCTTAAACTATTAAATTGATAATATAGATTAAACAAGAAATAGAATTTTGTTATCTATTTTATTAAGATTTTTGTCGATTTAAAACTTTGTCAAATTTGTTTTTAAAAGTACTATTATTGCTTGTATTATTAGTAACAACTTCAAGAAGTTTGTTTTTGATTTTAAAGAATTTTAATATTTTTATAAGTTCTAATATTAATTGTCGATCTGTATATTCGATATTAAGAGAAATAAATTTAATAAAATATTTGCAATATTGAAATATAACATCGATTTAATATATTAATATTTCAAGATAGACAATTTTTTAAAAACTAGACTATATATCTAAAACAATAAAAATATATTGAAACTTTTTTAGATCTGATTTAATTTTGTTACAAATTTAATTAAAATTTGTAAAAATCAATTTCGATAATTTAATATAATCTAGAAATACTAGATTTAATCGAAGCATTTCTAATAGTTTTCGAAAATTCGAATTATCAATAATTCGAAAAAATAGATTCAAATTAACAAATATTTTGTATAGTTGATTTTTTCAATTATTTTAACTGAAGAATAACAGATCGATATAGTTTTTTTTCTATTAATATATTAGTTTTGTATTATCTATTTGTATTATTAATAATAATTTATACAAATAAAAACTAGATCGATTACTGATTGTAATCGAGATTTTTTTTGTTTTAAACAAAAGACAAATTGAAAATATTTTTTTATATTCGATATATTTGAATAATCGTATACAGTAGAATAATTCAATATCTTTTAACAACTTTTGCAAACAATTTTTGGCAAATTATTAATAGTCGAGACTATTTAAATATATTTGTTTCAAAACTTAGATTGTGTTTCAGTATCAATTTTTTTAATTTAATATAAATAAACAAATTTATTTTAAGTCTTGTGCAAAATACTTTTATCAATTGTAGTATATAATTACTATTTTTTAAACTGAATTTTAGTATTTGTATTCTATTCGATATATTTGTTTTTGTTTTTTAGTTTAAGTAATAAAAAATCTCTTAAAATCTTATTTAATACTTTTTGAAGCTCTTTTTTTCTAATATCAAATATACAATTAAAATTTCAATCAGATTGACTCGCGAATTAATTGAAATATAAAATACTAGATAGCAAATTGCAAAAAATAGATTTATTAGAATTATTTTCGAATAAAAACAGCTATTAACTAGAAGTTTTTGAAGAATCAAATATTTTGCAATCGAGAATAGTATAAACAATATTTTTAAGTAGTTCAAAAAAAAATTCTAAAGTAAAACAGTAATACAAAAAAGTAATACAAATATAAAATAAATTAAGCAGAATTTTATACTAACAAGTAATTATAATATAATAATATAGCAAACTGTAACTCCGATAACATATTATAATTACACAGATCTTAAAATAGTAATTCTTGATATAATAATATAATTTTTGATTTCTTAACAATTCGATTCGATTTCTAATATTGAAATCGAAAATCGACTCGGATCGAATCGAATCGATTTCAAAAAAATAGAAATCGACTTGAATTTCGATTCGATTTCTAATATTGAAATTGTCGAATCAAATCGATTCCAATAGTTGGAATCGAAATCCGATCCGACGATCAGTCTAATTGCAATTTGCGAAAGAATAATACTAAAAGTAAATTTCTTATCTAGAAACAACTAGCGCTCTAGATAAGTTATATCTCAATTACTAGATTATCTTAATTATTTAAAAAGCGATAATTTTCTAATATCTAGTATAACTTTATCGCACAATATTTAAATTATATAAATAGTATATTAAATTAAAACTTTAATAGAGCTCTATAGATTATCTCTTGCAAGTTAATTAATTAAAAAAGAAATAATCGATTTTTAAATAACAAGAGCAATAGTTTCTTAAGATAAAAAAATATCTTATTAAGAAAGAAACTATTATAAATTAGTAAAACAATTAATTGTATATTTAAACAATTAATTCTAAGTATCTATAAGATTCTTTAAATATCTACAAATTACTCTAGAAATATATTTGTAAAATAGATATAGAAAGTATGTATTTATAGAATTTTCTCGAATCTTTTATTTTGTTTATCTAGTTCTAATTATCTAGATTATTCAAAAAGACTAAAGAATCTATACAAGAACTAGTATAGCAATATTTTTTAAATTTATAGCAAGAAACAAAGTTGTTTAGATTGTTTAAATAATAGAGACTAATATATTTGTTATTGTTGTTCTAGAGAGATTGTATTATATCTCGATTAATATAGATTTTGTAAATTCTATTTTTCTCTTTTGCAAGTCTTTTATTTTTATATATTAAAATATTAATTTGCTTTTTTAATTTTATATATTTAACAATCTTCTAATTAGTTTTTTGTATTATTGTTCTTGCAAAAACAATCTTCTTCCTAATTGTTTATATATTTTTGTTAACAATCTCTCTTTTATATTGTATAGTTAATATTCTAAATATTATTTTTATAGCTTAACAAAGTTTATTAATCTTATTAATAATTTTTTGTTTAATAAATTTAAGATATTCGAAATAATTAATTTTTATTTCTTTTATTTCTTTTATTTTATTTAACAAAATTATTGTTTGCAAAAATATCTCTTATTATATCTTTGCAATAGAGACTTTTGTAACTTTATCTAAATTGCAAATATATAAAGTTAGAGTATTTAATTATATAGTAATTTTTTATAGAAATCTAAATAGTTATCTATAGATATAATTTTGCTCTAGTCTACTATAATTGCTAATTTTCTTATAAATAACTTCGATATACTTATAATATAAAACAAAATTGCAAGATATATATTTTAAAGTATTATTATTACTATCGAATACTATAGATATTTAAGAAGAAATTATCGAAGATTTTCTAACAAATTCTTTAATATTCTTTTGCTTTATAAGTTCTAAAATAATACTTAAATTATAAAATATAATATTAATATATTTCTAGATATTTGCGATAATTCTTTTAATAAAAATATATATACAAAAGTCTTAAAATAAGTATATTTAGAAAGTCTAGTTTATTAAAGTTTATATTGTTAATATAAACAAAGCAATTAATTTTGTTTTTATAATATTGTTTAAAGATTTAAAAGATATTTATATCTAGTAGTTGCAATAGATAAGTAAAATATACAAAAGAATTAAAAGAATAATCTTTATATTAATAACAAACTTTTAGAAGAAGTAGATCTTGTGCAAAATATAGTTATTTAATAATAAGAATACTTACTCTTCTATAGATTTCTTTTAAATACTCTTAATAAAATAGCGTATTTAATCTATTATTAGATTGTTATTTTTATAATTAGATTTGTTGTATTTTTATAATATTTTACAATATAAGAAGTTAACAAAGTAACAATTAAGAAGTATATTTTCTCGAAAAATTAATATTGATTATATAGTTTTGTTCTTAATATTAATATATTTTATATTAATAATATACTTGCAATTATTTAGATTTGTTATTTTTAATAATTTTTTAAATATTTTGTTAGACTCTACAATAATAACAATATATAAGTATTTATATTCGATACAAAATCTAGTTCTATTTATATTTTATTAATTAAAAATTTATATATTAAATATCTTGCAAATATACTTTAATTGTGCAAAGTAGAGCTTTAACTTCTTTATATTAAAGATATTCTTTCTTTTAGAAACAAATATGCGTTAATAATAATATTTAAGTTTTAAATATTGTTTCTAGAAGTATTTAACTTATATTTTTTCTATACAAGTAATTCTATTACTTTTTTTTATTAAAATATAATTAATAGTCTTCTTTACAAATTTAAGAATTAAACTTATATCTTTTTAATAGTTTTATATAATATAGTTTACAATTAATTGTTCTTGTGCGTTAATAAAATATTTTGTAACTGCAATTTGCGTAAATCTAGAGACTATTTTGTTTTATTTATTAGTTAAAATTTGTCGCAAAATATCGAATACAATTGTATATTGCGCAATAACAATATATTTCTAGACTAATTGTCGAATCGAATTTCGATTTCAACTTTTGAAATCGACTCGATTCGACAATTTTAATATTAGAAATCGATTCGAAATTCGATTCGATTTTTATTATTTTAAAATCGAATCGATTCGATTCGACTTAATTTTCGATTTTAATATTTAAAATTAAATCGAATTGTCAAGAAATCGAATATAATATTATTATATCAAGATTTTCTATTTTTGAATATACGTTATTATAATTTGAATTTTTCGCTATAGTGTCAAGTAATATATTTCGACTTAAAAGCTACTTTTGCTTGTATTATTTTAAAATAGTTTATTTATATTAGTTGCTATTTGTATTACTTTTTTGTATTATTTTTTTATTTTCGAATTTCTTTCTCAAACTATTAAAGAATATAATTATATTATATTTGTATTTTTGTTTACAAAATATCGAATTTTTTAAAAGTTTTAAATTAATTATTGTTTTTAAACAAAAAGAATTTTAGCAAATCTATCTCTCGCAATTTGCTATTTAGTAGTTTATATTTCAATTAATTTGCAAATTAATTTGATTAAAATTTTCTTATTTTTGCTATTAATATTAGAAAAAAAAAATTTTACAAAATATTTAACAAAATATTTATCAATTATTTATTGTTTGTTTTGAGGAAAAAAAAAAATATATTAAATAAAATTTAAATATTAATACTTAATTTTAAATATAGTAATTACAAACAATTATTAACAACAATATTTTAAACAAAACTTAATCGAAACTTGTCAATTTATATTAAGTAAAAAAGATTAATATAGAAGTATAATTTAAGTTTTGAAACAAATATATTTAAATAGTTTTAATTGTAGATAGTATTTCAAAAATTATATACAAAAATTATTATAAGATTTTGAATTATTTTATTGTTTACAATTATTTAAGTATATCAAATATAAAAAAACTTCTTCTATTTTTCTTTTATTTAAAACAAAAACAATTTTAATTACAAATAACAATTAATTTAGTTTTTAATTGTGTAAGTTACAATTAATAATATATATAAATAATATATATAAATAATATATATAAATAATATATATAAATAATATATAATTAACAATTTATTAGAAAAAAAGTTATATTAATTTGTTATTATTTTTTATTTAAGATAATTGAAAAAATTAACTATACAAAATTTTTATAAATTTAAATTTGTCTTTTCGAACTATTAACAATTTCAACTTTCGAAAATTGCTAAAAATATTTTGTTTAAATTTAATATTTTTAAGTTGTATTAAATTATTTAAGATAGTTCTTTCGAAATATAATTAAATTCGCGAAAAAATTAAAATAAATTTTAAAAATATTTAATATATCTTTATTGTTTTGAATATATAATCTAGTTTTTAAAGAATTGTCTATCTAGAAATTTTAATATATTAAATAGATATTATATTTTAATTTCGCAAACATTTAATTAAATTTATTTCTCTTAATATTAAATATATAGATTGTTAATTAATATTAAAACTTGTAAAAATTTTGAAATTTTTTAAGATTAAAGACAAGCTTCTTGAAATTATTATTAATAATATAAATAATAATAATATATTTAAAAACAAACTTAATAAGATCTTAAATTAACAAAAATTTTAATAAAACAAACAATAAAATTCTATATTTTGTTTAATTTATATAATTAATTTTGTAGCTTAAAATTTTATTTCGACTATAGAATTAGAAACAACAAATAATAATATTGTTATACAATTAAAAAATAAACAACTTTAAGATATTGCAAAAAGTACAAACTTGTCTAATATAATTAAAAAATTATTTAAATTTGTAATAATATAAAGAAATAATATATATATTAAATTTATTAGATTTGTATTTTTACAATTGCTATTAATAACTTAATTTAATATTTGCTTCGATTTAGAGTTTTTAAAAAGAAAGTTAATAAAAAGTTACAAAAACTAATACAAAATATTTGTATTTATTAAAATTCTATCTATTTTATATTTTATCAAATATATTAATTACGCAATTATATTAATTTTTAAATAAAAAAATATTTTTAAAATTTAAAAATTTAACAAATTAAATTTAACAAAAGCAAGTAAAACTTAGTTTTGCTTGTTAACAATATACTAAATTTTTTCTACAAATATATTTTTATAGTTTTGCAAACAATTAATACAAATATTTATTTAAAATTTCGAATATTCGATACAATATTTAATTATTTTAAATATTTAAAAAAAAAAAAAAAAATTAATATTTATTTTTTAAAAAATATTGTACTTAAAATTTGCAATAAAGTTTCGACAAAACTTGCAAAATACTATTTAAAAATAGAAAAATTAGACAATATATTATACAATTTTGTTAATATTTTAGATTCTATACAAAAAGTTAGTTTTTATAAATTGTAAAATAAGAAAGAAAACAATAATATTATTAACTACAAAAACAAATACAAAACAAAATTCAAAAATTATTATTAATATTATTACAATTTGATTGCTAATTTAAAAGCAAAAGAGCAAAAAATAACTATTGTTAAAAAAAT
>JAABUW010002533.1_pt1 | contig 27647 bp, 26 predicted proteins | sample 5560081 | NCBI WGS metagenome assembly JAABUW01 (sample SAMN10711882, study PRJNA513363) | rock metagenome | isolation source: Antarctica rocks | place: Antarctica: Victoria Land, Knobhead sud | reverse complement strand
GCATCGTGAAATTGCGACCCTTATCCAACATATACATCGCTTAGACGGATGCACCAGCAAAGTCTTCAACAGGAAAGGAAAGGGCAGGGATAAGAACAAGCTTAAATTGGACCTGGACGCTCTCGAGCTAGACGTTGAGGAAGCTGACGAGGAGGAGCGGGAGATCAATTGGGATAACAACTCTAGCACCCTTAATGAGGAAGATGCGGAGGAACGGAAGCAAGCCTGGAACGATGCTGTCGTCGGGAGAGCAGCGAAGGCTGAGCGCAAAATCGCAAAGAACCAGGTTCGCTTCAATGTGATCACCAAGGAAGATCTCGACAGTATTCAGAATGCGTTGCATCCTACTGAGACTAAAGACCATACCAATGAAGCAGCCCCAGCACCTAAAGGGCAGGGTCTTATTGACAACAGGTACGTCTGTGGGTTGTCCGCTAAGTCGATACGCTCTTTCTGTGCAGGTCCTGTTTCCGGAACATGTGTTCCCATTGTACGCTACAAGCAAGCACATGCTCCGACATACCTTAGTTGCCTGATACTGGCAGTGAGCGGTCGTTGTTATCTAAGGGTACCAACAATCTAAATTGAAAGAGCGATCAAGCGAGCATTGTTCCCTATTATGCGTCACATATCACTACCCATATTCCACTATAAGTTCAATGCTGACTCAAATTATCGTACCAAATAGCACGATCGACAAGAATATCGTCTTTAACGCCCATTGTTTCCGATGGTCTAGCCTTCGGCAAGGTGTTCATGAGAAGAAGATTCTCAAAAACAATGGTCCCCCTAAGAAGGTGGACCTAGGAAATGCAGAACAAATCGACGAGATCTCGACGATGATTCTCAAAACCCTGGGCATCAAGACCAATCTTGCAGACGCAGCTAAAGCGCGTAAAGTCCTTGACAGTAAGCTTCGCAATGCCATACTGAAAGATTTGGTGGCGTTGGAGAATGAGCAAGCAGAGACTATGCAACGCATGGCTGGCTACTGGCGCTACGCCAACAGGAGGACATACAACCAGATGGTGGAAAACAATGAGCTTTGGGACTGGGCTACAGGTGCAAAGCTACAGAAGGTCGAGGAAGAAAGCGGGCTAGATGTCATTCAGGAGGAAGATGAAAGCCTCGAGGAAGGCACTTCTGAAGGAAGCCCGCCGGGCGCCACGCCAACAACAAGTCCTGGAAGCTGCTGGGACGATTGTTACGAGCTGGTTCCTGGTGATTTTCCTTTGTTTCCGAAGACAAATACTTATGAGGAAGGGGACGGAGTCAAAACACCTACCGAGGCGACTTATGCAAGACACAGTGTAGACCACAAGGCATTTGCTGAGACCACTAGAAGCAACTTCGAACAACTTTACATTCACGATTCCGCATACAGCCCTGGTCGTTCTCCAGGTCCCACGCGCACATTCACTGTTCCATCTCCGTCCTCCAGTGATGACGACCCCTATGATGGAGACTGGGAATTCTGTGAGAGTCCCAACGAAGACGAACATATCATTCCCAAGGTCCGCAAAGCTACAAGAATTCCTCTTTCCCCAACTACGCCAAACGGAAAAGGTCTAATCTTCGCCGGCAAGAAAGATACTCGAACTCCGAACAAAGCTGCCTTCATCCGCGAAGCCTCGCCTCCTCAATCAATATCTCCCGAGTCTAGCTCCTGGGGTAAGGCGCCGTCACCTACCACTATACCGCCAAGCTCGACTGATCTCAACAACCTTTTTGGCAATCTCGACCGTGATATCCCTGCCCCTTGTGATGATCAAAAGGTACTTGACACTCCTTTTAAAGTCAAAGTGCTTAACGTTGTCGTGCCACCAAAGGATCTATCGCCCGTGCCCGAGGAAGGTTGGGAGATCCAGGGGCCAAAGGGGGCTCCAGGGAAAAACAAAAAGGATTATCCACCCTTGAGCAAGAAACCAAAGCCGGGCCGAGTCGGAAGAAAGATTCCTGCAGCGCCGAAGAAGAAGGCTGCTTCTCCTGGGCACATACAGAAGGTGGGCGATGCCAGTGCAACGTGGGCCAGTGTAGCAGCTGGCCGGCCAAAGAAGAAGTGACGACCGCGGATCTTAGAAGAGACTTACGATTCATTCTATGAGAATAGGACATCAGAACCTTCCGATTTTAGTATTGTTCCTATAATGTACAACATATGCGTTGTTACAAGCCTCGACAACTCTCGAAAATCAGAAAGCTCGGTCCACGATTTCGATCTTCACTGAAATATTGAAAGGTATTAACATCCGTCGGCAGACATCCTTATACCTTTACTTTCAACTTCTATTTTTCCTTTCAAATGTCCCATGGAAGCTTTTTTCCTTCTAACGTCGTCCAAACATCAAGCGACGCAGTGAAGGATGGGCATTTTATCGGACGAACACAGCAGCATCATTAGTACATTCCGCATGCGATAAGGCTTATGTTTCGAGAAATTCGGCGACGGTTTAATTGTTTGTATACTAGAAGATTGGATGTGGCCTAGGCATTTGTATAATCTCTTGCGATGCGCTTCGATTCCATGAGTACATATTTCAATGGGATAAGTCTTCACGCGCATTGATGGTCCTGGTTGAGATTGCTGTATTGAGTATCCAATTATCGAAAGACTACGCGATTCATACAAGAAAGATGGGTATCTCATCCGCTCCCATAATCCCTCCAGACCCATTGCTCTCCTTTTCTGCCCTCTCCTTCCGTGCCTGGATCCGCCGCCTTCGCGCCCTGATCTCCTCTCGGCTGGGTGACGAGCGAGGTTCGTCTTCAGGCTCATACATGATCGGGGGATCTGGATCCTTCTGGGGTTTCTTTGGAGTTTTAGCGGGCAACGTAGAAGTAGGTGTGGGAAGCGGTGTCATATCCAGGAGAGATCTCCTGGGCCGCGGCCGTGGCGGCGATGGCGGTTTTGCTTTGGGCTTCGGTCGAGGGGGAGGCGATGCCGCTTTGGCTTTTGCCGTAGGGCGTGGTTTTGAAGCGGCTGCGGGCGCTCGGGAGGGGGCACGAGATGGAGCATCTAGGTCGTCATCGTCCTCGGAAGTTTCATCGTTTGCCACAGGGGCCGTTGCCTTGCCCTGCCCATGTGATTGCAATGCCGTCTTGCCTTTGTGTTCCGATCTCTCATATCCGGCCGCCGCCCTGGTGTGTGACATGACGCCTTGTAGACCGGTCAGGCTAGCCAAGGCCTTCTTTGGGCTGGTCGTCATGAATCGCTGTAGATGCGTCCCCTCCCACGGTTGCTCTTGGCCTTCGTTCTCATCGAGGTCGCTATCATCGCTGGTAGTCACTGGACGCTTGGGGCCCTTGATGCTCTCTAATCCAGCCTTCGTCCTTGCTTCCTGCGCTTCGGCTTCCTTCTTTTTCTTCGTCTCGGCTCGCATGGCGGTTATGCTATCGACAGGTCTAGAGATATTTGAGACAGTAGCACTGTTCCGATTCTTTGCCTCGTTCTTGAGACGGACGTATTCAGCGTGATGTAGGTGTGCGGTGAACGTGCGCGCGACCGAGAGAAACTCGTCCTCGACCATGATGTAGATATCGTCGGCAGAGAGGCCGGGGTGCATGGGTTCTTCGGTTGGAGGTTCGGGAGGAGGCGAGGTGGATGGTGAACGCTCCGATGCTCGAAGAGCTGTCTGCTTTCCAGCTAATGGCGGTGCGTGCTTCGTGGGGAGGGCTATGGTGCGTGGAAGAGTGGTAGATTCCGCGTCGGAGCCTGGGTCGAGCATCCGCTGGCGCTTGTGTGGTTTCGCACCTGCAGCCGGGGCAGACATTGTTGTGCCATTCTTTAGCCACGGAAGAGTCCTCGGCATAATCACGGTCGAAAGCCTCAACGGTGTTGAAAGACTTAATGATCGAAAAGCGAGTCGTGAATGCGGAGGCCTGGCCAAGATTCTTATCGATAACGCTCTTGGCGGCTCTAGTGATTCTCTCTCTTACTGCTGACCGCTGCGGTGCTTCGAGCTTCATCCACTTCGCTCCACGTTCAGTGACCATATTCGAGTCCCCAGATCTTTGAGCTGATGCACGCCTACATAGCTGTTCCAGCGACAGCGGCGCTCGGATATAGAGCTTATTCCCATAAATCATTAACACCAGCAGGCCTCGTTGTAGCGGCGCTAACAGCATTTGTCCATGCTCTGCATCCATGGAGCATTTTCTTCGCTCTGCTGTGTATCTTCTTCCTCTCTGGGACAGCTGTTACCAAGGTATACTGCACGCTCATGGCCGTCCGAGAGCCAGGAACTCATATCTTCTAGGTGAAACATGAAGTAAAGGCACAATTGACCGTCGGCTCTTCTGGAGCTTCAGGAGGAGAAGGTGCCAGGACACACGTCCAAGTCCTCGCAAACTCAGCTGTGGCCTCCGCGTTGATACTCCTGCATCTGTTTAGAAGCCCTATTGCAGCTAATGCCGATTGCTGGATCTATGGCAGTGATCTGATCATCGTTGGTATAGTGAGGTATATTGGTTCTACTTCACGAACACCATACCATGCTGATTGGTACGTTTTAGTAATTATGCCGCTGTGGCAGCAGATACCTTCTCCTCAGAGCTTGGTATTTTGTCGAAAAGAAGACCGCGTCTGCTCACCTCCTGGAGCTTTCGAGAAGTACCACCAGGTACTAATGGCGGCGTTAGCTTTATTGGTACTCTAGCTGGCTTTCTAGGTGCATTCGTTATCGCTTTGACTTCCGTCATCCTTCTGCCATTCTGCAATGTGCACGACACGGCTCCCCCTGGCATGCTATCTACCTTCCAGCCTAATCCCAAGAATGGGAGTGGCTGGGGATGGCAAGAGAAGATGATCTGGGTGGTAGCAATTACAATATGGGGTGGCCTAGGAAGCGTGCTGGACAGTGCGCTTGGTGGGTGGCTTCAGGCGAGTGTGATCGATACAAGGACAGGGAAGATAATCGAGGGGCCTGGTGGCAAGAAGGTGAGTGTGATGATTATGTCAGGACAACGACCGTTAACTTATTGCAGGTGCTTGTCGCCGGATCACGGACGCCAGCAAACAAGAAGAGCGACGAGCCAAGCAGGCGAGTTGAGAGTGGTCTTGGCATCATTGACAACAATGCTGTCAATCTGCTCATGGCCTTCGTCATGAGCATTGGTGGTATGGTAGTTGCGAGCTTTATTTGGGACATACCGCTGCGAAGTATCTGGGGCCTGCACCAGCTGTGAACTATCTAATGTTATGCACCTCCTCTATGTCTTGCAATTTTCATAATCTGTCGTTGACTGTTCCTTTCTATCATAATTGTTGATTTTTGTGCGAATCTTATCATCTCATCACTTTCCTTTCATCGCCTCAAGAGTCGCATGCTTAGCCCAGATCAGCATCCGGCAAGCCTTGGCCCGCAGCGGATGGCCTCCTGGTGCCCGAGACTCGGGCGAGGAGCCTAAACCGTCCTTATGCACACTTTCGACCCCGCCGAACTTGGCCTGGACAGGCTGTTACTACGCTTCCCCGCAGAAGAGCTGCGGGCACATTCACCATGGAGCATACTCCTCACGGTGGAGCGGCTACTCTTTGTTTACCTCCCCCCACCGTCCTTTTGAGTACCGCTCTGCTTTTCTCAGTGCATCACTCCGAAGCAGATATCGACATTTGAACTCGAAAGCAAGATGGCAGAACTATTATCGTCTACGGCTAGTGATGGCGTACGCAAGATGATGGATGAAACGACGTCCGACCCCAACAGAATCCCTGGCTGTGTTGCAGTGGTGGTTGATAAATCCGGCAAGACGCTCTTCCAGCACGCCAGTGGCACCCGGGGTGTTGATACGAAAGAGCCCATGACCCTCGACAGCGTCTTCTGGATAGCTTCATGCACCAAGATGATCGGCGGCATAGCGGCTATGCAGCTCGTTGAGCAAGGGAGGTTAGCTCTTGACGACGCTGATTTGGTGGAGAAACACTGCCCGGAGCTCAAGCATGTGAAGATAATCAAAGGAATTGATAAGCATGGGAAGGCGGAGACAGTAGGAAAGAAGAACAGGATCACCTTAAGGATGTTGTTGAGTCACACCGGTAAGCCCATCTAACGTATAAATTCTATATTGCGAGCTATAGCTGACGTATTGGATAGCTGGCTTCGGGTATGGCTCTAGATCTAGAGGAAATGAGGATTCCGGAAAGCAGAGGCTAAAGGGCGACTGACAGATACACCTTCTTTAACGACATACTCCGCTTGAACGGCCAACCAGTTGGTATTGATGAGCTCGACGCCCATAGCAGTGGGATTCTCGAACAACCCATCATGTTTGAACCAGGTGCGCTCTTGGCTCCCACCCCCTTCCCACTTCTCTGCTGAGTCCCCTCTCAAGGCACGGACTGGGCATACGGCGTACTTTCCCACTCAAAGGTATTCCAACGCACTCACAATACTAATACAATTCCCTCAGGTCGGTATAGACTGGGCCGGCACCCTCATCGAGCGCGTAACCAACATGTCCCTGAACACATATTTCCAAAACCACATCTTCGCACCCCTGAATCTGCACCACATATCAATGTTCCCCACGCCCCAAATGAAACACCACCTAGCCCACATGCACCAAAAGCCACCCGGTCAGAATATCCGAGCGCGCGATCACCCTTACCGCCGACCTCTCGTCTCCAGCCTGGCCGAACACGCCTCCATCTACAACTCCGCCGGCGCGGGCTGTTTCGCACGTCCAACCGACTACGTGCAGCTCCTTTCCACGCTCCTCAACGACGGCGTCTCGCCCACAACAGGCGCCCGGATCCTGAGCCAGGAAAGCATAGACGAGATGTTTACCAATCAGCTTCCCAATTTCCCCAACTTCGGCCGAAAGGGGATCAAGACTGCTAAACCGACGTATACGAACGACATTCCTGATCTCTACTCTCAGCCAGAGGAGCAGCCGCAGGGTTGGGGGCTAACGTTTATGCTTACCATACATGAAGGGGCGACGGGGAGGGGGAGGAATACTGCGTGGTGGGCAGGATTGCCGAATCTTTTCTGGTGGTGTGATAGAGAGAAGGGCGTGGCGGGGATTTTGGCGACGCAGATACTGCCTTTTGCTGGTGAGTGGGCAGCTCTTCGCGCTCGTTGAAGATGCTGACTGATTCCGTTGTAGATGCCGAAGTCCTTGGGCTGTGGGTGAAGATAGAGAAGGCTGTTTACGATGCGTTGGGAGACCAGGAAGCGGGGGATCAACACGACAAGCAACAAGATGGTGACGATAGGAGCGCCCGCGAAAACGGAGGATGGGATGGCTATCACCAAGCATTCGTTGCAAACAGCAATAGGTGACCAATCTGAGCCTGAATGAACAATACAGAGAGACGCTGCTTGTCCGATAGTTGGATAATTGCACATAATTCACATAGGCTCGTTGTCCCACCAATTCTTCACTGGCTTGGGGGCTATAGCTTCCGCCACGCCCGCGTGATCTGTGGCAGTAGCTCTTTCCATGCCACCCGACAGCGCTACCCTTTCAAGATCACCACTTTTCCCAGCGGATATGTTACTCTTTGAAGGGTTGTGGCCCCCAACGCCATATCGCCAAGGCTTCTCTCTGATACCGAAGATCAAGCAGTCCACTGCACATTGCATGGTCAGAGAGACTAGAGAGAGGCAGTTAAGCGCAAACGGCGGATTATGCTCCTTCGTGTAAAAGTAGCAGTGGTTGATGAAGGGCGGAAACCACATTATAGCGTAGACGAGAGGGTATATGAACATATACCGGAGCTGCCGTCGGATAGCCTTGTGCCGCTTGCGCAGAATGTAGTTGTTGTCTTGTGGCGCCCTGTCGCCTTTAGAAGGAAGGAAGGATCTGTCACGCAAGGCCTCAAGGAGGGTTTGCTGGCGACCAGGGGGTTCTGGTGGCAGATCTGTCGATTCTTGCTGACTGACTACAATAACGGGTTCGCTCGAAGCCGTAGGTGCTGGGCAGGTAGAGTTGTGTTGTTTGCTCGGCTGACCAAACCAGCGCCTCGAATGTGGAGATCTATCAGGGTTTGTAGGGCTGCTAGCCGGACCGTTCGATATTCTTTCCGAAACCGTGCTACTTGTAAGGTTGATGTCGAATTTTCCAAACTCCGACTTGGTGTATATGTAGATTGTCAGGTAAATGACCACAATAGTGGCGAGTATCAAGTAGCGAGGAATCCAACTGAGGACAAGACGATACCATATAGGCCGTATAGGAAGGTAACAGAAGGCCCCTTGCGAAATGTAGGCATCTCCCTGATTGATGAATGCGAAGCTGGCCAGTAGGATGGAGCATCCAGCCCAGCAGGCATACGCCACATATCGGTAGCTATGTAAGCCCATGGATTTCCCAGGCCGGAGCACCGAGAGTGCGGTGTGTATGGCCATCATTAAGATGATGAAATCTGGCTAGCCCATCAGATTGCCAATACTACCAAAGAGTTGCGCGGAAGACACCGACCTGATGCTTCAATCCCAACTGCGAGCAAGAAACCGGACGCCTGACAAAAGTTTCGGGCGGTGGGCTCATTTTGAACGAATATTACGATCGGAGGTACAAGATACCAGATCGCCTTGAACAAATCACTCGCAATAAGTAGAATGATGAGCCTGTGCACTGGTTAGCCGGCCTCAATTCCTCGAGGATAGAAGGGCTAGAATCCGGCAAAACATACTGATGTCGAAACAGCAACGTTCTCACTCTCACGAAATAGTAAAAGGTCAAGAGAGCAAACAGGACGCAAATCGAAGCAGACGCCACCGCGAGAATCTGTTGGATGTGATGCTGATGTGCGGTAAAATTGTTCGGTCTGCTGCTGGCAGTGGTTCCTACGCTACTGATTGATGAAGACATTAGGATGATTGGTGAAAGACCATGATTGCGCTGAGCGATAGAATCGATGGTTTTGAGGGCGTAGGGCCCCTTCTTGGTGCCCTTTGTGGCAGGTGCACAGCCATATCTTGCTGGAAGTTAGGGCAGGCACGAGCCAGGATAGACGGTGGTGATGCTGGCGTATACGATTCTTCGCGAATTGAGGTTTCACGTCCAACTTTTGCATCTGTGATTGTTCCCATTCCTCACATTAGCCCTTGCTTGGAATTCCAGACCTGCAAACAGAATGCTATTCGAAGCTAGGTCCCAATGCTAATATTGAAAATCTCATTTCCCCACCACCAGCTTCCTCTTCTCTCTTCAGAAACTTCTTCGGTCCTAACTGTAAAGCCGTGTCGCAAAGAACATCCTCGCCATCCTCCAGCTTTCCTCTGTTCAGCGGCCCTTTGCGTCCGCCGTCAAGTTCCCAGAGATTGTTCTTTTCGGATTTGACGAACGCAACGTAATGGAGATCGATATTGTCTTCGGCTGACGGCGCTGCTGTGTCGCCCCCTGCAGCTGCGGTTGCATGTGCGGTTGCTAAATCTTCATTTGTCTCGATGAATTTGGCGCGAGAGCGAGGATCAAGCGGTAAGGCTTTTTTGATGAGATCCGAAAACGGAGTGGCGGGTGCTATTCGATAAGCTTAGAGTGTATTTCACCATGAGAAAAGAAAGAGAGTATAGGTACCAATCAGATCCCGGGTCACGCCATTGCATGTTGCATGGATGAGGCCCATCAGGCCGCAAGCATTACCTATTGTTTGCTTAAACCAAAGCACCTCTTCCTCAGGTCCAGTACCAGCGTAATCGGACAAAGAGCTGTCCTCGTCCAAACGACCCTTCTCATAGGCTGAAGAGGTAGGGAAGACTAGCAGAAGGGCGTGCGCTGGACGAGGTACGAAGGCCAGAAGGGAAGGGTCGTCCAAGGAGTAGACGTCATGCCATGACAGGTCAGACGAGAGGCCTAATTTATGCACCAGAGACGACATGACTTCGGGGTTGTTTTCTACAATATGATTAGTCGTGGTACTATGATACTGGAAACGCGTCATCTAGCTACCTAGTGGAACGAATCTTAGAGGGTTCGACACCCCATCCTTCTCACTGTTTTGGGAAGCGTTTAGAGTCGAGCTGCCGGCCCCCGAGGAGGTCTTGTGGGTTGAGTCTGTCATGCTGAGATATCTTACCGTTGTGCATGGAATATAGATAGGGATTTTGAAGCATAAGGTATCCGTAGAGCTAGACACTAAAAATTAGCGTCGACGGTCGGCACGTACGACTCAAAGTTTCCCCATTTCACTGCCAACGCTGCACACAATTGATGCAGCACATTCATTGAGCGTGAAGGCAGTGGCTGGTGTACGAGCCTGCTACATCGGATATCTTTCACGAGTCTGCAAAGTCTGCAGCTGGACCCACAATGGCTACTGAGGTGATCACAACAATATCGCCCTCGACCAATCAACCAATACTGACAAGGAATGCCCTCTCAAGCTCGGACGTGGCGCTACTTCCAGCTATCGCGACTCAAGCTTTCAATGAATATCGTCTCACATCGCTGCGAGAGCGACAGGCTATCGTTCGGAAAGCCCTACAGCTCATCAATGACAGGCAAAATGTTCTTGCCCGTGAGCTCACTGAGCAGATGGGCAGACCAATTGCTTATACTGGTAAAGAAATCGCAACAGCAGTGACCAGAGGCGAATATCTGTTGAAGATCAGTGAGGATGCATTGAAGGATACCGAGGGTGAGCCTGAGCAAGGTTTCAGAAGATTCATCAGAATGGCACCCATTGGCCCTGTATTGATTCTATTTGCCTGGAATGTGGGTTGTGACAGCTCAATGTTCCAGTGTCCTGGACGCTGACATAGCATGCTCAGTATCCGTATTTGATCTTGGTCAATTCCCTGATTCCAGCTTTGCTTGCTGGTAACTCTGTCATCCTCAAACCTTCCCCTCAAACACCAACCATAGTTGAACAGATCCATGATATCTTCTCCGAAGCCGGTTTACCTGACAAAGTCATACAGTATTTCCACTGTGGCTCCATCTCGCGCTTGGAGAGTATTGCACGGGCACCCCAGATCAAACTAATCTGTTTCACTGGTTCTGTTACAGGTGGTCTGCAAGTCCAACGTGCTGCTGCAGATCGGGTGGTTCCTGTTGGACTCGAGCTTGGAGGCAAGGACCCTGCTTACATTAGAGAAGACGTGAATGTGAAATGGGCTGCGGAAGAAATAGTAGATGGAGCCGTATTCAATTCGGGGCAGAGCTGCTGTAGCGTGGAGAGGGTCTATGTCGCTGAAAGAATCCACGACGAATTTATATCAGCGGTGCAAGACGTGCTGAAAGGATATAAGCTTGGGGATCCTTTTGATCCAACCACCAATATTGGGCCGGTGGTCTCGAAGAGGTCATTTGAGACTATAGAATCACATGTCAGGGATGCATTGTCAAAAGGAGCTATTGACTCGACACCCGAAAATCGGACTTTTGCGTTCCCACCGCCGAATGGAAACTACGTCAAACCTACGCTCCTTACGAATGTGACCCATGATATGGACGTGATGAACGATGAGACGTTTGGACCGGTCATTCCCGTTATGCGAGTCGGTAATGATGAAGAGGCAATTCGACTCATGAATGATAGTGAATTTGGCTTGACCGCGAGTATTTGGACAAAGGACCTTGCGAAAGGCGAAGATCTTGCGGAGCACGTCGAAGCAGGAACGGTCTTCATCAACAGATGCGACTTTCCCAGTCCAGTAAAGTCCACTAGAGTTCGCTTTGAAGGATTACGCTAACACCTAGCAGGATCTTGCTTGGACGGGATGGAAGAACTCCGGTAGGGGTGTCACGCTGAGCAAGTTCGGTTTCGAACAGTTTGTGAAGCTCAAAAGCTTCCACATCAAAGATTGCCCAAAATAGCAATAAGCCATCCAGGCTGATACACGCTTGACGATGATTGGGTAGGCGATTGCAGATTTTAGGAAAAGGAATGCCAGGATATTTCCGAACCTCAGAGTCGGAATGCAGATCAGAAATGCAAGGGGTTGCCCCGGGAGCCAGCAAATGGCTTTCTCCTCGCATAGGGCGGTTAGCAGAAAGAGTCAATGGTTTCAGGATTCTCCCTTATGATGTTTGGTCTATGTTGACGCCACACGCCTTCATCACCACTGTGGCGGTATCCCGATAGTGGAGACGAGATATGTTACGATCAAAGGATGCTGGTAGGCCAGCTATTCGCCATCGCGTGGCCATCGTCATAGCTACGCCCCACAATCCTGACTCTCACACAATTTCGGCATTGCGTGTCTCGATCCTCATTTCGGCCGTCGCCCTTCCAATCTTGCCAATGTACCTAGCTTCCTATACACCTTTTACTCTTCGTCTTACAGTCTGGTGTGAGACGATTAATCCGTACTTCTTTGTAGGGTCACTCGTTCCTCTTGTATTCCTTAGTTTGCCTGCATTTGAGCGTGCCCCGTCTTTCTTCTCCCATTTTGCAGCGCTTTAGCGAATCCTGTCACAGTCTTCCGCGTCTCTTACTTCCTACAACTTCAAAGCAAAGTTACACCTGGTGTATGCCATCAATTCGAGAACGGACAATGTCATGCATGGACCACCTCAGATCATTGCCGTTCATCCGTCAAATCTTTCCGCCTCGAAACAATACTCGCAGTGGGACCCGAAGTCTTCAGATTGTATGTCAATGTCGAAAGACGGAGCGGGTTGTACTAAAATACTTCATAGGGAGCACCCATAGAGGGTAGCTTTCGCAAAAACAACGATCCTGTGGCCAGCATGGTGGCACTTTCAGGAGACTGGTATGGCAGCCGCCCCTCCCGAAATGGGAGTATCGTTAGCTGAAATAGGGTCAGCTCCTCCCTGATAATGGGCCAGCATACAGAAAGCACGGCTGCCTTAATCGCACGACCCTTCCTCCTGGAGAGGACGCCGTCAACAGGCTCGGGCCAGGGAATGCAGGGCGACAGTACGGCGGACCTTCGACGAGAGCTTCCCACGGCATGTTGCCCCTCAGATCCAGAGCCTACCGTGGTCCCAATGGCACCTCGTGCCAAGAACCATTAGAGGCACAGGAATCGCACATAGAAGTGTGCGTGGGTGGTTTTAGATACAGGCTATGGGTTGAGGAATATGAGTGGATAAGGAGGTGGTTAGAGGCAAGGAAGCACGAACAATTCCTATTCTGTTCCTGCTATAGATTGACAGCTAATATTCGACATACTATTTCGTGACTATCTGATTTCGGAGGAGACACTTGATTTGCAATCATTCAGTCAAGGGAAGTCTTTGGCATTCTCGCTGCATTGGTGCTTGTCTCAAGCCAAGAATGAGTTCGGCAATTGCAGCAATATCTCCGACGGCAGTTCGTCTTATTCGTTCCCCACTACAACGTCATACTCCTAAGAGCAATCTTTCACAAAGCCTTTCACCCTTTCCACCCAGGCTTAAGCTGTTCCAGTAGGCAGGGTACGTCATGATCTTCAGATCCCTTTCCGCCTCGGTCGATGATCGGAAAGGCCCAATGGAGTTTCACAATGCTTTGAAATCTGAAAGTTTCAGCTTGCTTTGGAATCTAATTTCTATGTCTTTCATCTATCTAACCATTGTATACTGAACTCACCCTCTCATCCTACTTACTATAATCCCTTCAGCTTCTTATCATGGCACCGACAACGACCAAGCAATGGAGCATCGCAGGCAAAGACGGCTTCGAGAGCCTCAAATTCGACGACAAAGCGGAGATTCCCACACTTGGTGAAAAAGACGTTCTCGTCAACTTTCACTATGCCTCGCTGAACTACCGCGACCTCATCATTCCCAAGGTATCTTCCACTTCAATCTCTCTTTGTTCGCTTGTAGAAAACTCGAGCTGATCTATTCCATAGGGCAAATACCCTTTCCCGCTCGCCATCCCCAGGATTCCTGCCTCCGATGGTGCCGGCACCATTGTAGCCACCGGTCCCCGTGTCACTCGTTTTCAGAAGGGGGACGCGGTCGTCACCCTTTTCAACCAGTCCCACCTGGCCGGCAATATCACCATGCACGACCTCGCTTCAGGTCTCGGAGGTGCCGTCGATGGGACGCTGCGTCAATACGGTGCCTTTGACGAGAACAGCCTGGTCAGGATGCCGGAAACCTTGAACTTTCAGCAAGGCGCTACATTGTCGTGTGCGGCGTTGACGGCGTGGAACGGAATATTCGGCGTCGAAGGTAAGCGGCTGATGCCGGGTGACACAATCCTCACCCAGGGCACAGGTGGTGTCAGCATCTTCGCTCTACAGGTATCTTTGCCCAAAGCCTCATCCGGGCCCGAACACAAACATAATAACGTACAATAGTTTGCCAAAGCAACCGGCGCTCGGGTAATAGCCACCACCTCCACAGACGCCAAAGCCGATATCCTCAGGAAACTAGGCGCAGACCACATCATCAACTACAAGAACGACCCCAACTGGGGTGAAACCGCCAAGAAGCTCTCCCCAGGCGGCGTTGGCGTCGCCCACATTCTCGAAGTGGGCGGGCCGAAAACGATGGCGCAGTCCCTAAAGGCTATCAAGCCCGAAGGCACCATCTCCATCATCGGCTTCTTAGGAGGAATGAGCAAAGACCAGCCCAGCTTTCTGGACTGCCTGAGCAATCTGTGCACAGTGCGCGGGCTAATGGTGGGATCGCGACAGCAGTTTGAAGAGATGAATGCCGCGATCGACGCGAGCAATATCAAGCCCGTGGTCGACGAGAAGGTTTTCAGTCTGGAGGATGCCAAGGAGGCGTATCAGTATATGTGGGACCAGAAGCATTTTGGGAAGCTGACGATCAAGATTTCGGATCCGAGTCCGTCGAAGCTGTGAGATGGGCGTTGATGGGGTGTACATATTATAGACACATCATACGGCTGGGAATATATTGAATGTTAAACCAAGAATAGAGGAAGAATTCTAAATTATCTAGGTACTCAACGGGCTATATATATAGCGCTAACAACCACGTCTTGCACTGGTACTACATCCCAACAGCCAAAATGTACTTCAGCCACGGTCTCCAAATTCTTTGTCCTTCCTGGACTCACGTTAGAATTAAACATCACGCTTCTCGACCGTTTTTCGTCATCGCAGACAAATTAAATGGGATATCACTTGAAATAACAACGGGTATCCCACATAAACCACCTTCTGCTCTCGGGCACTCGATTGCAGCTGAATCCACGAGAAAGGTCAAAAAATCGTAGGGTTTAGGCGAAAATATTGATGGAATATCCAGTCACGGTGGCGACAATGGCAACCGAAGTATAAACACACACAGTACCTGTGACAAAAAATAAAAGGATTCAATTCGAAGGAGCCTACTCCGAAGTGAGAGACGTGACGAAACGAGATTCCGATGTACGTCTTTTGTACTTCTCAATCTTGATACATTATGTGAATATATCTACAATATGCCCTCGCTATGCACACCCGTCCTTTCCACTGATTTTACATGATAACAACCGCCAGCGTCATCGCTATGCTGATCAACAAACAACAGGGTATATACCTTAGCCAGCGATCCAGCCATATGGCGTCACACTATATGCAAAATTGGAGTGGGATTGTCCTCGTCCTCGTCCTCTAAGAAAAGAAATACTGACTGTCCTTCAACCTCTTGACGTCGAAGTCGCCCTGAACCACATGGTCAGTCTCCTGGACAATGGCAGGATGGTTCGATCAAGACTTACCTTCTTCGGCACAGGCGGGAATATCAATGGTAACCACGCCCAGGTTTTCTTTACATACTCCCTTTTGGCCTTCTTCTCGACCTCTGGCTGCTTATTTCCTACTTCCTCTTCCGCCACTTCGTCCTCCAGCTCTTCACCGTCGTCTGCGGAAGTAAGAGCCTCAACCTCTCCGTTCTCAGAAACTTCAGGATCGCTTCCTAGAACACCAGCAGTCTCGTGGCTGGTAGCGGGTTCAACAGGCTCTGTGTTCTCCATATCACCAACGTCAAGTCTTATGTTGGCCTTCAATTTCGGACTCCTCGAAGTCGGAGTCAATCCAATGGTAGCAGGCTTGGCTTCCAATGGCGCCAAAGCTTTCTCATCTACGGCTTCGGAGAAGATCTTTCCCGGAGTGTTCATCTGTTCCCCTTCTTCCCTTTCTTTGGGGTCTTCAGAAGCGAGAAGATCCAAACGGCGGCGCTCTAAAAGTAGTTCATCAAATTTACGAGCCTCCAAGTTTTTGACAGAGTTCTGTCTTTCCCCAGTAACTCCCGACTCCTTGGACCTTTCCCTCCGCCAAGCCAGGATCTTCTGTCCGATAGGGGTATCACGACGTACAGATGCTAGGTGCATATAATCCTTATATCTAGCTTTGAATTCAGCTGCGAGGCGGCCAATGATGTCTTCCGAATGCATTCTGATAAAAGCATCGCGGATAATCGTGTTCATTTTGTGGACATCTCCAGCGTGAGTCCAGAAGGAGTCGTGAATCGCTGCAAACGTGAGGCCGACTTCGTTGCACTTCAGAGCTGTTAGAAACATGTGCGTTGCATCAAGGGAATGGATGAAGTTTGGAGGAAACGCTTGGAGCTGCTTGGCCTTGTTGACAGGATCCGCAGCAGAACGATTCATGATGGTGATCTTCTGCAGATTGGTCTCGATCCTACGCGCAGTCTTTTTGCGGTATGGCTGTACGACAGGCATCTTCAATGGAGTCGTCCATATCACAGTCGTCTTGAAGTCTGTGATCTCGTCCTTTGGTGTTCCTTTCAAATGCGTTTTTTTGTACGGGCTGGGAGATTGTTCGCCCCGCGAAGCTTTATCGATGAAAGCAACCTGCTCAGGGGCAAGTGATTCGGATATTCTCGCAGCACATGCAGTGAGCCAATACTGTATATCATGTGCTCCGTTGAACATAGTCGCGAGGGCCGCGAATATTTTCTTAGCTATGTACGGCGCTGCAGCGACAAGACTCACATTCGTGGTATTCGGAAATGTCGTCAAAAGGTCATCCAGCTGCTTCCGCACTTGTCGTTTGGCTCCTGTGAACGTCACGCCATACACGTTCGTCATCACTGTCTGCTTGACTACTTTCCTAGTAACTATACCCTCCAGAGCCTTCGCTAATTCGTTGCCTTGGGCAGCATCCTTAGCAATCTCGGCTTTGACAATTTCGGCGACAGCCGTGTAGATGTCTGATGGTCTTTGACCTGGTACAAGATTGACTTGCTGAGCACCTGCGACGTCGCCACCAAGTGCTGCGTAGTGTTGAAGGCCATTACAGGTACCGTCTTGATGGATCGCTAGTTGGCAGACATACTTTGTAGGGTCTGGTGAATCCAGGGCGTTCTTCAACTCGTTGCAGGCTGCAAGACATTGCCAGGGATCTTCAGCTTTCAACCACCACCTGCCACCCTCAAATGGAGCGTTTACAGAATCGCGTACCTCAGAAAGATGGGTCTCGGTAAATTCAACTCTCTCTTGGAAGCTGGCTTTGTCATAACCATAGACATTGGCAAGATGAACTTTTAGCCACCACAGACCCTCCGAGGAAAGCTCTTTGCCATGAGCAAAAACCAGTAATCCACGCGCGTTATCGGCGCCCATATGATTCAAAAAAGGAGCCATTGGGTATGCACGTCCCCGGAAGTCGCAATTATGCGGAAAGTAGAATGTCTCATGCAGATACGCTCGAGCGACCTCCAATTGAAAGTTCTGGAAACATCTCTGACTTTTAAGGCCCGAACGGTGATTTTCAACTTCACGCATGTGCCTCATCCATCTAGAGCGCGTTGTAGGATCGTCGGACGGCGGGGGCTCGGGACTCGAGTCTGTTGGAGGACTCTCAGGTGGGATACTGGCGATTGCATCGCCGCTATTCCAGGCTTCGAGCATGGTATCGAAGACGAAGCGATTAATCTTCCATGGTGTTCGAGCAAGAACATCAAGACCGGCAAAGACTTGATCCATGTCACCGTTTTCGGCGGCAGTGATAGCATATCGTCTGGATTGCGTATCGCCAGAATGAAGACGTATCACGGGTAGTGGATGTTCAAGGAATCCACCTTCAGAATATCCTGCCCAGGGTTTGGGCTCGCATACCATTGGAAGGTATTTGGCTATTGCGGAAAGAACGGGTACTCTTGAGAGCTTGTCCAGCACATCTGAATTCAGTCGCACTACCCCGACGCGTTTGCCTTGGACATACTGAAATGTATGGAAGAAAACAGGTCGATATTCTCGAACTTGTAATCCTGTCTTAGGATCTTTCCGGGAGACCTGCACCTTGGCAATGTCCATCAGATGAGACAGTAGATTAGCCCCTACCTTTACTCTCATGCTCGCATCCCACTCCAACTTGTCGTATGCTCGCGACGAAGAGCTGCGGACCAGCTTTGCTAGCGAGTCGTATCTTGATCTTGCATTAGCCATTGACGTAAGGCTACGCCAATTCTTGTCCTTCTTATTCTTCCTGATCGCTTCAGCAATACTTTCATTCTGCACCCCGTCGCCAATGCCCTGAACAAGATTGTGGATTCTGACACCCCTCTCGTCGGAAACGTCAGTACTGCAAGTCTTCATCGCCGAGAGAATGGTTATTGCAGACATCTTTTCAGGTGGGAGCGACTGCAAGTATGGACCCCACAGTAGATACTCCTCATCGCTTTTGCTCCTGTTCTCCTTCTTCTCGGCTTCTTGTGATTTGCGTATATCATCTTTGATGAGCGGTACAAATTTCTCGTGCCATCTCCACATCATAGCACCAATTGATGAAGTTGAAAGACCACTGTTGACGCCTATGCTCTTGAGGTGTTTATCTTCTTGGTGCCAACGATCCATGGCAGCGTTGATCGTGTTGTTCTCTAGAAGCGTCTGCCGCTCGGCTGGCGTAATATTCTTGTGATCCTCCTCTGGAGCGAGGGCTGCGTTTGAGAAGATGGACAATGATTGCTTAAGCGTCGAAAGACCTACCCCCTTCTGCCCCATTTCGCGTACCTCGTCTACCTTCTCTGTTGGTTGAACAAACGTGGGCTCCAGGGTTGTGTGCTCTGTTTCTGGGTCCTTGTCAAAGGTTCTTTCCTGTGGCTGGCGAAAAAACGGAGCAGTTCCCTGCAAGAAATTAGTCACCGGCTTCCATTGAATGACGCAGAGCAATGTCCATACTCGGTCTAGCTCTTCGTACATCGACAACAGTCTCTCAGTCTCTTCAATTTTCCCGGCTTCCCTAGCTAAATTGACATAGCCCCTGACCGTGCGATCTTTTCTTGCGTCGGACGCTTGTAAACTGGCTCTGATCATCATAGAATACGTGACAGCGTCCGGCTCGACACCAACGTCCCTCAAATCCGCCTGAAACCATCTCTGTAGATGTTGCAAGAGAGGCTGGTCCTTATTCTTGACGATCCGGTGTGTGAGTTCGCCTACGTACTCATTATGTGCGGTTAGTAGTCCCTCCTCATTAGCTTTGTATATCTGGTTGAGCCTCCGCACTAGGGCCGCCGCTCGCTCGAGACGGCCTACCTGGAGGCAAGCGTGTAGTGTTTGATGAATCTCATTGGTATCGCCAGAAATAGCATCTTTTGAGGCACGGAACTTCTTAGGATGCGTTGAAAGTGAGTCCTTGATTATGATTGGCGGTGAACTGGGGCTGAATATTGGGTGGACACCGATGCTTGGCTCCGTGAAGCTCGGCTGATAATTGTAAGGTTCTGTTCTGGGCTTATCCCAAGGAATATAAGTGTCATAATCAGGTGCATAGTCGACAGCGGCGGCAGCAGCAGAGGCAAGACTTCTGCGGTGGGGCTCGCCGCAAGCCTTCTGTTGTACGGTGCTCGCACGAGACTGTTCTGACCTTCGGCTCGAAGAAACCCGGGTGACCGTGGATGTTGTTCTTTTGTAGTTCGAAGATCCAAAGAGGGCAGGGCATAAGAAGGGAAGTTGTAAGCTCTCCAACGTGGCAATGGACTGTCTGTATGCGTCTTGTGGCGAGCTGCGCTTCGAAGCTCGAACGAACATGCTCTAACCACGTGCAATATTTATGGTATCGATCACCCAGCTTCAAATAGCTCAAGGATATGTATCGTGGACCGGGAAAGGAGAGGATGGCAAAGGAAGCAGGTGTAAACTTCTCTTGATATCATCTCCTTTGCACCAAGAAACTTTTTGGCAGGGACCTCCCGAGCGGGTTAGCTTGCCAAGAATATTTGCCACACTATTATTCCTGGCCCGGCACCATGGACTCGGTGCGAGTGGTGTAAAGACCAAAGAAGCAAAGATAGCATGGGATTCACCTTTCTTTCGCCGAGAATCAGTGACAACTGAACTTATACCTACCTGAGGGAACGGCTTCTGTCACAACCCTACATACAGCGACTGTAACATAAACTGCAGAGAAACTCTAGGGCAATTGAACGATCATCAATAAGTCGAGCAACCAAGCCGCTATACAGCAATCTGCCAGGACTGACTAGACAGGGAGCCCGTCAGAGTCATTTACAGATGCACTGCAAGCCTAACTATCAATGCCTCCACTCTTCGAGCTCCCTTTCACTCAGACCTTTCAATTTCTATAGAGCGAAGCGTTCTCTTCTATGAGTTCTCCGCAATGACCAAGTAACCACGATAACACTTAGCTTACTCTCTGAAGCAAGCGAAGCATAGAGACCTTGTGATCGAGCGAGGAGCGAAGTGCTCGTCTATTCAATGACCCTCGTGAGCTCACTGCTGCCGCCCACGCTTGTTTCAATGTGAGCCTTGTATATTGATTCGTTGCACGACGTCGGTCCCCCATTCTCGATCGTTGAGGCCGCCACATGTGAATCCATTCAAGCTTTGACGAATGGTGTAGGTCTAGACGTGGATAAAATTGTGTTCACGGTTCACGGAGACATGAGAAATGGTGACACATACCGAGGAGTTCACAGAGCAAGGAACAAAATGCGGAACGTCAACAATTGAAAAGAATGATTAGCCAAGTCAACACTACGCACCGCTCTATTGAAAAATATCAAATTAAAGTACATTGCTAGGAAATCCCCCAATCCTGGGCTACCATCATCCGAATTGACATGGATTCCATTTCCGTCCAGACCTTTGTTCTTCTACAACTTGTTTCCACGAAAAATTGAACATCCGCTCGATCAGCGGAAGAATCGTTCTTGGCCTCGGAGGCTAAAACAATGGTCTTTTGCCTTTCTCTTAACCCTATTGATCGCTTCTTCCAATGTTCCTTTCTTATAGTCTGACAACGGAGAAAACCCACGCACTTGTCTAGGGCTTTGTTACCACCTTCAATGCCATTATGTATATTCGGTCCTATCTTCCCCAATACACCTTCTATGTCGAGACATCCTAGCATCTTCCGACTCGTCCTCCACTGCATTCACAGCATTGATATTTCGCAGAACTATCAGCAGAGCCCTATCCAAGTCAGTGCCGTCAGTCAGGATGGAAGAGGTACCCAACAGCCAAGAAATACTGGCAGCGTTGCAAAGTATAGTCAGTGAGCGAGACGCTCTTCGGAATGAGCTCTCAATCGCTAAGCAAACAATCACCGAGCTTGAACTCCAGAATACTCAATTCGACAGATTACTAACCAAGGCTCACAGGCACTTCTATACCCCAGACCCAGACAGGGGCCCAGTGTCTCCGCCGCCGAAGACATGGATCGGGACTTGGCTGAGTTCACCACTGGATTATCCAGCGCTCTTGCCCGTAGAGGAAGCATGGCGAAACGGTCATCTCCAACAGGCTCTGATACTGATGCCCGCATTGCTTGCGCGCGAAGACCTAGATGAGTATCATCACGTCAATTGCAGACTGCTATACTCGGCTTTGATCCAATCAAACGGGTCGGATTTTTCCATGGCATTGCAATACGCCGAAGAAGCCCTTCAGATCGCTACTGACCACAAGCTGCATCAACTTGTCGGAAAAGCCCATTTCCATCGAGGGCTTTGCTACTTATATATGGGTGAGCCGGCAAAAGCCAAATGGTGTTTCGTTCTGTCTTCGCACTTGGATTACCATGAGAAGATTATTGAAGAATGCAGACTCGCGGCGGAAAAAGAAGTGGACGCCCTACCAGAGGATGATCCTAAGCGATCCACGAACTTCAGACTACGATTAGAAGGGGCCAAAGGTGTGTGCAGCAACCCTGCGGCGATGGAAAATATAGTCTATGCATAACAATCCAATTTTGATTGAAGACAGATCGGTTGTTTCCTAAATTCCCCTTTTCTTGTGCGCAACGATTCCATTTGCGGAATGTACGCAACGTGACGTTCTTAGCAGTCACCTCCTTTGTCCTGATAGCCAATTAGGCCACCAAGGAGTCAGTTCGGAACAAAGACTCCAATTTAGTAGCATTGATCGTTGCATCGCATGTCCTCGAAAAAGTACTGTCCGCCAACGTGGACATGAGATAAAAGTATGCAATCCAGAATAGAGCATCCTTAGCCCAATAGACGTACTTCTTTGCAAATATATAGCCACCCATCGATACAATCATCAGCTATGCCCCGGCCAGGTTCATCGCTTGATCTCGGCGATGGTGATGACGTGAGTCATATATCAAACATTGTGAAGGCTGAAGAAAGTCCCCCTCTACCTAATGGGAGTCTTCCTCCTGCATCACTCGAGCAAATGCGGGTCGGGCAATCCAACACAGCAGCCAGACAGACTGATGTCCTATCGTTGGACGGCGATTCCGTGACTCCAAGCTCCCACTATTCACCCGAAATCTCGGCCACAGTACATGATCTTGAAAGCGACACAGAGGCCGGCATCAGTATCCAGGATGGGCATAAAGCAAACCATAGCTTCCAACCTTCGCCCGGCCTTTACGTCGGGTCAACGAATTCGATAAGTGGCACGGAGATTATCAGCGAAGACCTCCCTGCAGACCCGAAAGAGCAGGAGGCGAGCCACAACAGGACTAAGATAGCGCTGTTGGATGTCCATAAACGGAAACAAGAAGTAGAACAGCAGCTCAGACGCGTGCAGATGGAATACGGACAAACCCTCCAAGACCACGCTGCAGGGCAAGAAACGCTAGGGCAAAAATTCCAAGGGCTCGTGGCGCATGGAGAAGAGCAGGAGGCAGCCCATAACAAAACCAGGATCGCGCTTGTGAGGGCCCACAAGGAGAAACACGATGCAGAGCAGAAGCTCAGCCGCGCGGTGGCGGAATACAGACAAAAATTGCAGGCCGTTGGAATCATGGCAGAAGATAATGCCCAACCTATATGGGAAGTCGACTCAGATGGAAGACAGACCAGGCCCCTTTACAAGGACTTCCCAAACATGTTCCGCGAATCACAAGTCAACCTCCTCGTGAACCGTGCCAACTGCAGATTCATGCTTGGAGATTATCAGGGGATGGCAACAATTGCGTTTGGAGCCCTAGAGGTCACCGAGAGGTTGAATTTCCAGCCTTTATCTGCCCGTTGCCAATTCATCATCGGCATTTCCTTCTATCACAGCGGGCGCTTCCGTGAGGCGCACCATCGATTCTGGCTGGCCCTGGAATGCAAGGATGGATATGGTATTTCCACGGAGTATGTCAAGAGATGGTTAGGAAAGTGCGAGGATAGCATGGCTGGAAAGGTTTTTGCGGATGCAAAGTCACCTATACGAGACACTGATCGGACTGTGGAACTGAAATTTCGGGCAGATTCATTCTTCGCGAGAGCCACGAACGTCGCTCTCGATTTGGGGTCGCCGGATGCGGAAAGCGACGAGAATGTCGAGGACGTTGAGGGCTACACCTCTTGCCCCTCAGAAGGCTACGCTGACGAGAGTGATGAGATCGCGGAGGTATCGAATCCCACTGCAGACGGCCCAGGAGAAGTTCTACCAGAAAGAGATCAAGTTATACCGTCAATCAGTCCTACTCAGCCCTCCGCGCCCCAATCTCAAGAAAGTCGCCAAGCAGAGACCACGATGGAAGAGCCTGATTGAGTAAGCCTACCGACCAGTAGATACTCGGACACAACGAGTGTAGCGTTTAGTGAACTGTCACCAAATGCAACGGAGAACTCGGTGGCTCAACCCGCATCGAGGCCTAGATCTTCAACGTCTGTCGACCCCAAGCCTGTAGAGCCTTTACATGGATCGTTCGACATATCCGAAAAGAATGTTGTCAAAGTGCGTGGCCGGGCTGTAACGAATGCCGAGCAAAAAAGAGCAAAGTACTCCAAACCGGGTAGACTCCCTGGCCCACTGAGCTGGCTGACCAAGGACATGGATGACATCCCAATCCAAGACATGAAAGCCTGGGTAAATAGGTCCTTAGAAGAAAGGCTACAGGAGGCAACAAAGGGCCAACCGCAAAACCGTTTTCCGGTCGCATTCATCTTGTACCGATCTGCGTATGCTAAACGAATCAGAAATCGGTACAAGGTCAACGACCCCCAGATCATATCATCCCTTGCCAGTGAGAGCTGGGAAATGGAGCTGCCCAATATTCGCGAACAATATGCTGAGTGGGCCATGCTTGAGAGACAAAACCAAGAAAAAGCAGTTCAAAAAACAACATAGCACCAAAATGCGAGGAAGGCTCGGATGCATATTAGCGCGTAATATAAAAGACGAAAAGAGGATTCGGGAGCCTGGAAAATAGGATGCGATCCAGGGAAGACGTTGAGTGCCGGCTTAAATGGTATGACCAGACTCTTTTGGTAACGCAGAGGTGTGCTGCGACGCCATAACCTTGCACTTGCCTTCAACAGCTTAGTTGAAACTCTGGTAGGAACAATGCGAACAGCAGGGGAAATGTTCATGTCGAGATATTGATTCTCAATGGTAAGGGGAAGGACCAATGGCGTCCTATGCAAAAATCAAAAGGGCTCGTACTGGGCGATACAGATTAAATGGACCTAGATTGAGTCCTATCAGGAGTATATTAGCTGTGTGAGAGATAATTGGCAGCCATCCTGCCAGTATTACTCAGAGATACTCACTCAGGTAGACTTATTCATCGTGAATCCCAATTTGCCAGAGGGGGCCGAAGACGCTTGAGGATTTCCTTACAACGCCATTCTGGCATCAAGGTTTTTTCGAATTGCCCGATTATCGAGCCCCTGCTCATAGAGCACATTTACGTCTGTCCAGACGTGCTGAAGCGGCCAGCATGTTCTAAATTCAAAGAACAACCCCAATTTCTGGGATACTCCCGCTCATTGCGGGTCGATTACTCCTTCCTGCCCTCTTTAAGAGGTAGAAAGACCTCATTCCAGAGGTCGCTGGCATCCCCAAGGTAGTACGTAAGGCTGACGTCTGCCATGCTGGTCTGAAGACTACCGGACATGGTCTCGAGCTGCGAGATGAGGTTTTCAAGCCCAAAAGCTTTACCCACTGACTGTGTGCTGGTAGCTTCACACATGAGATGCACCACATGGATATGGAAGTGATAATAGGTCGGTTGATCTCTCTCTCGTAAGCTTGATATCTTGTCATGAGTTGGTGGGCACTACACACAGTGGACATAAAGCTTTAGCATATCCTTTTCCAGACCCGCGTAAAGCTTCACCGTAGCATCCAAGACCTTCTCTCGCATGTGCTTTAACCACTCCACATGGCCTCGCTTTAGGTCCCGTAGGCTCCAGATGTCCCGTCTCTCCACGAGAGCGAGCAAATGAAGGCTTGTCAAGGTTTTCTTATCCCAATTCAGGTCTGGTGTGAGCAGAAATCCTTCATTGGCACCAGATGGACCAGCATCTCGCAATAAGACATCTTCTTGCTCAGCACGACCTTCGATGATGTTGAAGACCCAGTTGAGGCGTCCCTCGTCTCTCATCCTCTGCATGTATGATTGCACATATTGCTTGTAGATCTCTGGCGTCTCTGTCACCATACGAACAGTCTGTGGAGAATACTTCTTGATGTGCTTCTCGGTGCAAGGGTAGATTAGATTGAGCTTGAGGTCGGAAGAACCTGCATCTGTGATAATTGAAGAGGCAAGATACCAGCGATAGATGTCATTGTCGCCCAAATTTTCGATATTTGCAATTGTGCTATGGAAGGATCTTAATGTCTTGAAGTCGCTTGGAAACGCTGCCCGTTCGGCAGTGAGCAAAGCTTGAGAGCCATCAATCGTGCCGAGAAGAGTCACACGGCGACCGCCCTGGTCTATGTGAGTTCTTGTTAGTTGAAATGCTCTTCAATGCTTAGAGGGTACGACACACCTTGATTGAGAAGCTTGTTTGCTTCGAATTGTCGGACCAGCTCAGTAGCAGACAGCTTCACCATTCTCGCCTGCCTTGTGTGCTGGAGAACACCTTCCCAATATCTGAATGCTCGAGCAGGCAGAACGGAAAACAGGCCAGGTATGTTCTGTAGCGCTGTTGATATCATAGATCAAAGGTGCCAAAGTGTGTAACAGAGCAGAACAAGTTCACCTGTAAGTAATCTGCCACCATCTTTGATTGCTCTCTGTGATTGCTTCTGGTGATTGCTCCTGGCTAGACTCTCATTCGCTTATGCAACAAGTCGTATGTCAAGCTTCCACCCATCGAAAACAGAGGTCCCCTCGGTCGTGATTGGTCTACTGTGCGTTTCCGTCCGTAGATGAAGTATCTGCTGGCCGCGGGTGCATGCACGCACCAAGCCTTATCTCTGATGGAATCGATCTACGACTATTGGTTTCTCGCAACGGCTTCTCGCATTCTGACACTATGTTTGATGTGATGACCCCGCTCTCTGCCTCTACGTCCGTTACAATTATCACCATTGCTAATCCGACAGTGTGATTTCCATCATGGTTCCAGCATAAGTGCCGATATATTGATTTAGCTTCGTCCGAATACCTGCCCTCCCGCTGAACTAACCTCCGGGGTTGACTGGGACCAACGAGCCAGGTAGTCGGGGACCGGGACGCCCGTAGTCCAGGGGACTTCCCGTACCATACAATTTCGTGTATAATATCTAGAATCTGTACTGTTAGGGGTCGCTGAGATAGCAGATCACATGAGCTCCTGGGGAATCCACCCCTAAAACAGCGCTCCCTAAGGTAGACTGGCCCCGGGGCTAAGGTATACCATGCGAACTAGGCTAGACCTGATTCTTGGGGGGAACCGTTATCTTATCAGATGTTTCTTGCTCCATAGAGTCATGTCCTTTCACACCAATTATCATCTAGCCTCAGCACTCATATCTCTTTCGCTAGGGGGGCTTACTTAGGCCTAGCCTCCGCTTATACCTCGTTATAAGGGTTAATTAGGAGTAAGCTTTTTATAATATAACCCCCCCCCTTTAAAGTATAAGGTTAAAATAATAAATTTTATATAAATAGTTATTTATTAATATATAAATCTTATAATATAAATAGGTTAAATCTTAATATATATCTTTATTTATATATTATTATTTATAATAATTATTATAATATTTAATTATAAGCTTTTTAAACCTTTTAAATATATTAAGTAAGTCTAGATTAACTACCTTGAGTTAGTACTTCGAACTCGAGTTAGGTACCCGACTTAAGTCTTAGCGAGTTAATACTAATAGTTAGAATCGAGTATTCGAGTTAGTATCTCTTTTAGGTACTAAGTATTTAAGGTTTTCGAGTTAATACCTAAAGTAGGAATCGAGTAAGTATTAACTCAAATCGCTAAGACTTATATATTAGTAATATTTCTAAAAATAGTACTATTATTAATACTATTTTTAATAATATTAATAATATTTTTAGTACTATCCTGATTTCTTAAGATTATACATTACCTTTTTGCATTACTAAGTATTAATACTAAGAATATTAGTAATATTATTAGAAATAGTACTATTTTTAGTACTATTAGTACTATTT
>JAABUW010002532.1_pt1 | contig 27648 bp, 21 predicted proteins | sample 5560081 | NCBI WGS metagenome assembly JAABUW01 (sample SAMN10711882, study PRJNA513363) | rock metagenome | isolation source: Antarctica rocks | place: Antarctica: Victoria Land, Knobhead sud | reverse complement strand
GACGAGCCTATTGATCCTCGACCCGACACCGAGCAGCTGGGAAAGCTTGGCATTGATCCCTACCCAGTCCATCGACCTTGGATCCAATTGCCTTCGTTCCAAGACCCACCAGAGGGTGCAGGAAGCCCGTAAGCATTAGAGTAGCCGGGAGATGCCCACATGGACATTTTGATATGTATATCCATTTCCTGGGAATCAACATAAGCATTGGCTCGGGGATCCATTGCAAAGCGTGTTGCGATAAGAAAAACCGGGCATGGGAACATAGGGAAACTTGATCAATCTGGAATTCTTACGCTCAAACTGTCAATTAATCGGATGGTTGACCTGGTGTGTTTGGCACCGACTGTTGTTTCTGCACCCTTTGGTGGCGGCTTACTTCCATGCCCCGTCCTGCCCTATGGTGGCCCACGCAGTCATCTTGAATGCTTTCAGGCAACTCGACGCTGACCGTTGGCCAAGGCTGACTTCTTCCACGTGGTGGATCGAGATCATTGCCAGGGCAACAAGCAGATGGTACGACCTCGGCGATAGATTGATATGCTCGCATGATCCCACGTTCGCTACCACTTTTTTCCTTTTGTTCAGCTCATATGCACTGCCATAGCCACAACCCAATTCTCAATCCGAAAGTCCTTGAATCAAAACTAGTACTGAGATTACCCTCTCTGAATTCTGTTGGGTCTTTGAGTTCCATTCAACCTCAGTTCTGGGCTATAGTGTGCACCTCGCTGTCCTGTCAAACGCTTCGCCAAACCTGAGCTCCGTGTGGGCGGTGCCAGGATTATCTAGCATAGTCTCCTAAATTCTTATGGCATATTTTCCTCCCCTGCCACGAAGGACATGTCGTGACTCTCGGGTTTCATTTCAGTTGTTGATTCTTCCTCTCACCGTATCTTACTGGCTGAATGTCTCATCTTCTCCGTGCTGCATTCTTGATTCTTGACCACAAACTGTTACCTTTCAGCCCTCATTTTAGAGGCCTGATCGCTGGACAAGTGTTTGTTTCAGTCGCAGCTGCCTAGCCCGTCTCCTGCTAAAGAGCATGAGGGAATGGGGCAAGCTGTCTCTCTTTCCAAGCGGCGACACCTGCAGCTATATCGTTCCTATCGCCTCGATGTGAAAGTCATGACAACCGAATTAGATGTTGGTAAGACTGTTCGTAAAATACGAGTAATACCATAGACAGGTCAAGCTGAAAAACAGAACGCCAGTTGAGAAGGTTTTCAATATCCACCAATTAGCATTCACGAAAATTATCAGAAGCTAGGAATTATCGAAGTTTCGTCAGAGGATCACGGGATTCACGTCTTTCTCTATTATGACATACTTAAAAGATGTTTTCATCAACTCTATTTGACACTTTCAACATCTATCCTATTCGCAACTCGTACCTCGTCCGACCTTGAGCCTCTGTTCTTCTACTCCAAATTGAAATATCATCGAACCTCTAAAGATCAGCTGTTCGGCCGGGGACCATGACTGCTACAGCTTCTATAGGCGTAGTAGTCCTCTACTGACGTTCAGCTTGCCTGTCCGCCCGCACGGGCAACACCTAACCAATCGACGTGCACTGGCACTGACTAGAGTTGCCTATATTAGCAACCATATTTTAGACCCACTCTGAAAATCCATTGGCGTCAGTAACTTTAGGTTCCTATCTTGGTGCCACGGACTGACAAGCACTGAGAGCTACGGGTGAGCACACTGGAGGTTTAACGAAATGCAAATCCTGATTCCAGGATTCTTTTCTTTTGGGAAACCTTCCGAGTTCTACAGATTTTTGACAGGATTAGCAACTCGCCCTTTTATAATTTATCTCCGGGGAACATCGCTTATCCGAGTTCATCCTTCCTAAACATTTCTGACTTCCCAGCCACAGGTACAAACTACTCAGCATCCAACATGGTCTCCTTGTTTACTTTCCTTTCCCTCTTTCTGCCTTTTCCTATCACCACCTAATCTATTATACCCTTCTTTCCTCAAGCCCGCTCCGTCGTCCCCTTCCCACTCACAGTACCCCATTCCCCCTTCAAGACCAGACCCGTTAACGGTATTGCTCTTTTGCGAAAGTCTCAACCCTCTCTCACTAATCTAAAATCTCATTCCTCTTGATCTACCTGTTGTGAAGTCTCCGTACACAAAAGACACGGACCAAAAAACTTAATATTCGACCCTGAGGAATAGACATCCGGGGCGGAGGCTTTTATTTCGTCAAGATTGCAACCGAAATAATTACTCGACTCAGAGACTTGGAGTTTGGTTTCGAGGGATGGAAGATGGATAGTCGCTTTCTTATTTCTCGGCTTCGGTAGTTCAACATAAGTCACGAAATATAGGATTTTCTAAAAATCCATCCATTAGTTTATATATCGTTCTCTCCTCTTTTCTCCGAAGCCTTTCTTCTTCCTCACCTACCTTCCACCCCTCCCCCCCCCCCCACCCTCTCGTTTCCTGACCCGGATTCCTTTAAACTACACACCCTCCCCCTGTACACCCTACGCATTAACATCCAGCATACTATACTTGCGACACGCAGATGCGTCACCCTCTACCCGTGAGGCTGGATCAAGGAGTCCGTAAAGATGAACGATGGCACAGCGAGTTTTGTGCTTTGAGATTGTGCTTGCGAGGAAAGCTGCGAAGAGCAAGGATATCTCGTTGCGGGTTTTCTTTTTTTCATCATATCATCATCATCATCATCATCATCATCATCACCACCGTCTCTTCTTTCTTTCATCCTCTCAATTTTTTTGGAGGAGGGCGTGTCACAGAGCAACCCCCACCCTCCCCCTCCCAGACCCTCCCATTTTGTCCACTCTTCACCCTCCGACCCACAAAACCCCCTCTCATCCTCCTCGCGCCACAATTGGGCTTGACAGCCCTTCCCCCCATGGACAGACGATATTGTCGTATGAGCGTCTCCAGGCAAAGCCCAGTCAGCTCGTCTGCAGCGTTCGGCATCGTATACTCCAAAGGTTCGTGATAACTCTTTCGTCTAAATTTCTTGATGATATCTAAGAGGGGAAAAAGTGGTTTGAAAGAGTCGGAAAGATTTTTTTTTTTTTGGTATGAGTAAAATAATAGCAGACGGGGCCGGATGAATATAATTTCGCGGTGTGATGGCAAGATCTTACGAATGCTGCCTTTTAACAGACCGTAACATCATCACTGGAGAACTTTTGGTATTTCAACTACTAGCTTTTTAAGACTTTCAAAAACCCCTCTTTTTGCAAACCTTGACTCTGAAATCCCTGGACTCTTTCAATGTCCAAAGAGTTTCGTGGCCAGCAACGTGTATAAATCTGTTTATCGTTGTATCATAATCACCTCTTCACCCTTACCCTGTCCCCTCTCTTTCCCCATCTTCTCAACCACCTTCTACTTTCTCACCTTTCATCTCCCTTCCTTCACTCCTCTCATCTTCCCCTCCCGCCCACGTCCCATCTCTCAGCTCTGAGCAATATTTCAAAATCTCAATATATGCACGCACCAGCCTCGCTCCAAAACCAGCATATTCGAATCTCGACATTGACAGCAGCTAGTCATAAGGGCTTGTGTGAGGATTTTAGTGAGTCGATGATGATGATGATGATGATGATGATGATGATGGGTTGAGGCGGGGGGGGGTTGCAAAGACAGGGGCGGAGTAACGGGACCTGAAAAGAAATGGAAAAGGTAGGGTTGCAGATTAAAGAAGGAGAAAATTCACATCTTTACAAGACGACTTCCTAGCAAATAAAACAACCCCATGCTCTCTCTCAAAAAAAAAAACCCCCTCGCGAGACAAAGAAGAAAAGGGATCTGAAATCGAAAAAAAGCCAGTCCGAGAACGAGCGCGTACGGAAAACACCGAAACACATTTGACTTGTGACAAAAAGGTTCGCATATCATATCCAACCTTATCAAATATGCATATATATCCCACACCACCAGAGCGATGTGTGGCTTTTCGCAATCCCCTAGTGTGTGTGTATTCCTCCGTATGTACCAACCCAACCCCTTTTCCCTCCACTCCTCACCAACCCAACCCAACCCAGCCCTCCTCCACCCTTCCCACCCCCTTTTCCTCTTCGCAAAACCCCGCTTCCACAACAACAACAACAAGCACCCCCCCCCCACATTCCAAGTCCCCAACAACAACAACGAAAATCCCCAATAAAAGAAAACCAAGACGAGATGGATTTCCCTCCCAGAAAACGAAGTTACGATTTTTTTTTCGGATAAGAGGTTATGCACATCTCTAAAAAAACACTTTTCCAAATTCACCTGATCCCCACTGTTTCGTCCGTTGGTTCATCCGTCTCTCGTTGTGGGAAATCGATTTCATTTCGATGCATGGGACCGGGCTGGCTCTTTTTTTTACTGGAGTTTTTAGTTGCTCGGTTTTTTAAAACGTGGTCATACTGTATATCCCCTTTTATGCCCACTTCTTCTCCTTCACTATTCTTTCTCCCTTACCTTTTTCCTATTCCCATTTTTTTCCCCTCTAGAAAATTTACGACTGATTAATAACCCCCCTTCCTCTATCTAGCTTGGACACGTTAAAACATGACGTGAGCCAAGAAGAAAGAACCCAAGCCCTCTCCCGGATCTAGATGGTTATATCGGGTTTGGATTATTCGCTACGGCGGTGGTGATTGAGCGCTTCAGCGACTTTTTCCTCGGGGAACGGGGGGGGAGCTTTGTTTGGTGCGTTTAGGATTGGGGGTTCTTCAACGGGGATGTTGGTGGATTGGACATGGTCGGTTTGTTCTTGCTTTGGTGGGGATGGGGGGGGGTTTGGTTGGTTGAAGGGAAATGGTGAGGTGTTGGAGGGGAGAGATAGGAATGGGATTATTGGGAGAGGGAGGGTACGGATTTGCGGAGGTTGAGATGGTAGTGCGGCCAGCAAAGGATAGATGTATGGAGATGTGTTGGAAAGTTCAATGGCGAGAAGGGATGATGCGGACGATACTTTGGTTACCATGGTCGTGTGGGACTCAAAAGGTTAGATGTGTACACAAAAACTTCCTGAATTCAATGATGAGGAAGAATGATACGGACATGCACAGTTCGAAAATATCGTGCGGCCCTGAGGTGATAGATGTATGCAAATATGTTGCAGAATTCAATACCAAAACTGTGGTATGATTTCGAAGAAATGTAGGTATCGCTCCGAGGCAAAAACCTCTTACAAGGAGACACCCTTGTCAAGAAAGTAACGTCGAAGGGCATCCGGAGCCCGTTACTTACATGGCAAAAGAAACGACCAATCCTCCCGAGACATGTCCAGCCAGGGAACGCCGCCTGGAACGATAAGAGTATCGGCTGGTATACCTATGTGAAAAATCTGGCCCTGTCTTGTTGCTTAGGGCATGCAATATAATCCGCACTCCGCCCCGCTATGATGGTCAATTTGATGCCGATAAGACTCTAAAGCGCTCTTGCTTCCTGATAATGACCCCTAATCTGCGCCGATGAAACGTGTCCTGTAGATTCAGTTGAACGATATATGTGCTGTGGTGCCGCTAGAAGATAGTGCGGCGTAGTATGCAATAAAAGCCAAGGCAGCGCTGGCCAGGAGTCATAAAACTGTACAAGAATTACTCGTGGACCTGTTGCGAGGGAAGTTGTCAGTCTTTCATTCGTCGACAGTATTGCTCGTTGCAACATCATCGTCGCCATTAGACGCGACAGATCCTTCATCAGGGCCCGAGGGCTCTTGTTTATCATCCCTTTGTACCCAGATAGCGTCAGAACACACTGGTTGGACGAAGCACAGGCATTCAAGGGGCGCAAACAATGAAAAACAATGACCTACCACCGTTGTGCTTCTATTCGGCGCACCCAGCGTGCCGTTATCTTTAGCCTCTCTCTCACACTCGTAGTGGGGAGGAGTTTGTATTTCTCGTCATCCGCGATAGGGAGAATACTGGCAAACCAGAAAGGAAACAGAGCTGGATCGTCGGGTGGTGATCCGTATGCAGCAAGAACCCGCTCATGCAACCATGGTGCCGAAGCCGCCCGCATCCTCGTAATAAAGTCGATCCCCACTTGCAGCAATTCCCATGTGGACATATGATCCAACTGAGCCACAAGATCATTCCTTGGAGGAGTCGGGCCTTGCGTTTCTGATGCTTCAACCTGTTCTTCCTCTGCCAATGAAACATCGTCGATCCGCTCGACGTTACCCACTATGTACCCGTCTAGCATGCCCCAATCCTTGACTCTAAAACGTGATACCCCGCGGGTCTCGATGAGACTCCTACCGTCCGGCATCATCTCCATGCTGATGATATGTAACAATGTGCCGTACTGCACGAATTGAGTAGTTCCCAACCCTCCTTGCGGTTCACTCCTGCGATTGTACATCATCATTCCAAACTTGCGATCTCCGTTTTCTATTGCTCGTCTGATCATGAGACGATATCGAGGTTCGAAAATGTGGAGAAAGGTGGGCATGGATGGGTAAGCAAGGGTGCACGGGAATAAAGGAACATTCTTCTCGCCAGTCATGGAGGCCTCTTCCAGCTTTGCCCCTTCTGCTCTGGCGGCGAGTAGGTCTGGGCAAAGCCCCATGAGGAGCTTCGATAGCCTTTGATTACTAGGCTCATTCGCGACACCCGGAGGCATCGTGAGGGGCCTCCGGCAAATCGGACAAAGGTTCGAATGATCCAGGACACGAGCAATACATTTTCGACAAAAAGTATGGCCACAAGTAGTGGTTAAAGGGTCCAACATCAGCGCATAGCAGACTTGACAGTCCAGTTCGGCCTTGGTAGCATCTTTTAGGTGCTCCAACATGGTGAGATCGAGACTTTCATAACTATCTCCACTGGGTGACATGGTCTGATAAGCAACTTCAGAGTCGTACTTGAGTTCGCCAATTTCAGCCATGGTATAAGTTGCAACCAGTCGTCCACCATTTAAGACCCTGGACCTCGGAAGATCTTGCTCTTTTGAACTATCCACCACGTTCTTCCAATGGAACCGCTCATCCAGCAAAGTTGGAGTCTCGGGTGCAAGAGGTCGGCACCTAGCTACCTCGATGCTTATTCTTTCCATGATCTTCGCCAAAGTCACGTCCTGACTACAATCGCCGAACGAATGTTCTACTCCGCATTGTCGAAAAGGGCATGTGAACCCCTCTTGTCGGTTGGCTGTCATTGGATACGATATGTGCTCCCTCCTGTGTAGTTCTGGCAAGCATGCCCGACATATTGAGTTGCCGCATGGAAGGGTCAACGGCGAACGTAGTGGCAGCGAGCATTGTGAGCACTGGATCAAGCGGACTATGGCGCGGGCGTCGAGGTGAGGATTGACAGTTTGAAAGAAAGGCGGCTGGAGTTCTCGTGGAGTGAATACGGTGCCCATCAAAGCGGCGGCGTCGTCGATCAGGCTGCGGGGCTGTCCTTTGGTTTTGTCCGTAAAGGCTAGAGATGGAAGCCCTAGTTTATGAGAAAGACTCATCTATTCCGTTCTGACTCCTCCATGCGGGGGCAAGAAAGGCGTTGTTGCGGCACCAAAGAAGGGAAGGAGATTTGCGATGCGCACGCTGAGGGTATAGTGAGTTTCGAATAGTGGAGGGGATGATGCAGAGCCAGGGCGTGTATTCGCAGGTTGTGTAAGGTCTACACGATTAATAGATGGATGAGAATGAGATATTCGCACGAACGGCCGATCGATAAGTAAGCTTCCTTTGGATGAAGAGTGGGGAGCAGAGAAGTTTCGGTAGAATGAAGTGAGGTATCTCAAGTAGTATGGCATACAGGCATGGGATAGCCTCTTGTTGGATGAGTGATGATGAATGCAATAGTGATAATACAGCCAATAGCCAATGGAATCACGGCGTCATGATTTCATCGCCTCCGTGTCGACGGGACTGGCTGGGGGGGGGGGGGGGTGGGTGAGATCAAGTCAAATTAAAGGCGAGACGAGGCTGTCCTGCACCATGGGGGATTTGATGGGGGGGCAGGAACGTAAGGTAGGACTCGCCGCTCAGAAACCAACGACACTCGATCGTGGAAGACGATTCTTATTTTGGACAATCAGACAAACTGCGGTTCATCGGCCACGGTGGCATGCTCGATGACATCATTCAGCCACATCCAGTCCATTTTGGGCTTGGATCTAAGCGAGACCATGGGAAAGTGAAAGTCCAGACGTTTGCCCTAAACATCCACATTCGAGGGAGTACATTGTGCTTAATAAGTCATGGTAAACTGTATTCGTTAATAGGCACTGATCCACAAACTGTAACCCAGAAGACTAAGGGCCAGGATCGCGGCCAGAACGAAAACTTAATGAAAACAGTTATTGAACTGTGGCTTGACCCGGACTAGAAGCCATCACATGCTTCCGAGCCATACGGAGGGTATCTTAGTGCATATTAACCGAGACCGTGATTAGGGCTCGTGGGGCTGCTCCCGACTCTTCTGACTGACATGCACTCACGCGACAGACATGGTATCGAAGCTAGCCATACCACGGGTGACTGCAACTCCAGAATGTCGCATTGCTGCACCTGGACACCGGATATTGCAACAACACAACAACAACAACAACAACAACAACAACAACAACGGTTTGTTGAGGATAAGAGGCTGAGATGCGGGAATCGTCTGAGGCGGATGGGAAAGGGTAGTCCTACAGCATACGAATACGGCTCGGTCAACGAATCGACAGAAAGGTAAACATCACGTGATCTTAGGAGAGAGGAACCTGCCGGGACGTGGATGTACAAGTATAACTGGTGGATGGGACACGCGGCACAGGAGTGTCTCCGAAATCACTTGGTCTTCATTAGACATTCAAGTTGATATGTTATCTTTTGGCAGCCCCGTACAAAGCGCCCCAAGCAAGTTACTTTATTCCTCCGACACCCGTCGTACGTCGAAACCACTCAGCGATGCGTGCATACAGACATGCCAGGTACTCTATCGAGAGAAGACCACAAAGCACAGACCCTACACGGGAATCCTTCCCTTATTGTTGCCGCCTAACATTGCCTTCGCAATCCATCGAGCTGCATACAACTCTTCGATCCCATTACCTCCCTCATAAAGCGATGTGCTGAGCAAGCGTTGCATGCAAATCTGCCATCGAAACATCCACTGATACATATTGGATACAGTAATCTTCCCACATCACTCCCGTTTTTCACTGTCGTTTGCCTCAATCTTGACTCGTACATTCTCCTTATCCTCCGACTCTACTGACTCCACTTTAACTCCTCCTTCATCCTCTTGTTCGTCTTGCTTGGATGACCCGGGATTCTGCTTTGGCTTATCGGTTCTGTCTCGCTGGAATCGACGCATTCGTTTCCCAACTTCAATGCGGACCATCTCCGTGGGGACTTCCGGCAGCCCTGCCGCCTTCCTTTTGCCGAGAACGCAGTTCAAACTATCGACAACTGAGTTCCAATGCTCATAGTACGGCTCATCACTCGGCTCCCGGCTGACGTTCGAGTTCCCGCATGCTCCGCAACGGTACTCATCTAGACTACGTTCGTTCCTGCAGATAACTGGCGGCGATACCTTGCAACGATCACAGTAAAGCCGGTGACCAAGGCGGTCGATTTCGAGTGGTCTCCATTCTCTATGAAAGAAGGAAGGCTCATCGTCAAGATCGAGCCTTTGACGATCTTCATCGCCCAAGCGACAGATACAGGGGCCGATGAGCTTGTCTAAGCGGTGATGGAGAAAGACCACGTCATAAGAGTCTGGGTTGATGCAAAGATTGGGAGCTCCGTGGAACGTCTGATGGACACCGGATTTCCAACCGTCGATATCAAATCGTTTAGGGTTTTTCCGGTACTCTTTCTTCAGGCTCATATCGAGGACTACATTCCAGCCTTGAGGGAGGTTGATGTTGGTGCGCTTTGAGGGGGTGTCCAAATCCCAAGTTGCTGTCTTTACCTCTGCTGAAGTACAAGTGTTACCCTGGTTTACCACACTTACATTGTACACACACGGGGTCCGTGGTTTCATAGGGTGTTGCATCGTCTCCTCACGCTTCAGGTCCCCAGGTCTGAGGATGGTATGGCCACTAGAAGTGCCGTCTCCTACCTTCACAAGATGGCTCGAGTTCATGGCCCCACAGTGACCGCATCTTAGTCGCTCCGTCTTGACATTCTTGTAAATCGCGGGCGGGCTCGTGTTACACTTTATACACCGTAAACCGCTGTTGCGGCCATCCTCACCCTCCAGCTCCATCCAAATCCTATCAAGGTATTTTGATCCTGGCCCGCCAAACTCATGCTTTAAGATCGGACGTGCTCTGAGAATGAGAGGCCCTAGTAACTCTTCGAGGCGACTCTGCAGAAAAACCAGATCATAAGAGTTTTCGCTAACCTGGGGTGCCCCGGTGGCATTAATACTCTTGAAGTTTTCAATATCGAAACTCGAGGTCGTTCTGTGAAGATCCGTCAGAAGTACGTCTGCTTCTATGCTCCAATTCTGTGGTGGTTTGAGGCGTGCCATCGCCCTAAATGCTGGGTAACATGCTTGAATATTACGACGAGCCACTGGTAGAAACTGGCCGTAAGTGTTCATGGTCTATAGCACTCTATCAATGGATCGACTTGCTCCTGAACGAGTGGATTCAAGTAGAGGAAGGGGAGAGTGATTTTTTCTGAGGGGTTGAATATATGTAGATGCTCTCCTGACATGCGCAGGTGTGAGCCACTTATCAGAACGCTTTACTCAACATTCATTCACTGAAAAAAGTGAATTGATCCGATCATTCACCAGATGGGCTTAGTCGCTTCTCGAAGCGAGGTGGAGCCAAGATTTCAACGCAAGACGGGTTTCCCTTCCGGACTCGAAAGCCACCCCAACATACCTTACGAACTGTGAATTTTCTTGAATAAGAGATTGCGACGGTAAGGTACGGTACCCTAATGATGTGAATGCTTAGGTAGAAAATGATGACGTAACCGACAACCGCATTTTCTCGTGAATTAGGAAATCTCGTGATTCAACCTTGACGTGATAGATGTTTCATCGTAGATTCCTCCCATCGCAATGCCGCTGATGCTATTCAAAACGCCAATGCCCAGATGCACAGATGGATCACAGAGGCACCAAACAACTCCTATATTCATCGGAGCATACCTTTGACGCTCCATCCCCATTCTCGCCACGCCAAGATCGTGGGTTCTCGATAGCCGCTCTTCAGGTATACTGCGTATGTGTTATCAGAAAATAAAATAATACAGAGACTACTCCATAGACGGTTCGTAATTCGGTTCTAACCAAAATCAAGCACTTGGTGCCGTGGTGGGTGGCGAGGTGATGGAATGTGTGTGGGGCATTGAGGCCTGATCTCTACATCGATCCCAGAACCACCAGTGATGCTCACAAGTAGCGGAAGTAGGCCTGATGCCTGGGGAGACCGACGTGCTTGTCCCGGTGATGGTCTGGGCCGCGCTTGTGCTAACGTGGGTGGTGGTCGTAGGATCTAAGCATCCCCCAAACCACCCATAGCTGTGACAGGTTGTAGTTGAGCTTGAGGTTGTTGTAGTAGAGCTTGAGGTCGTTGTCGTAGAACTTGAACTTGAAGACGTAGTCCCAGTAGTGATTGTCTCGTCCAGGCACCCTAATACGATCAGCGAATGAGCTCTAATAGTAAATTTAACAAGATCAACATCTTACCCCACCATCCTGGCGTCTTGCAAGTCGTTGTCCGGGTCCGGGTCGAAGTGGTAGAACTGCTGCTTTGGGTTGATGTTCTTGGATCTGACCCGTTGCTCTCGAAATATTTCCAGTTGTAGCAGTCCACGCATTCAGAATCCGACACGCATGGAGCCACATCATCATACGCCTCAATGACATCTTTAATAACATTCCAGATCTTGTGGTTGCCAATTCCTACTCGCCAGCTCTTGTCTTTCACAGTGTCGTATACGCACACATGGCCTAGATGGCATTGACTCTCCAAAGCGTAGCCGCCCAGCGTACAGCCTGACGTGGCGGCATTGCAGGTTCCCATGAAGATTGGATCAGCTGTGTGGCCGAAGTGGTAAATAGCAGTATTCTGCCTCGTCTGGGGAGCACTTGGATACGAGCCTGGGGGAGATGGAATACCCAACCGGGAAGCTGCAAGTGCCTCACCGTAGGCTTCGAAAGTAGTAACAGGTAAGCCATATGTAAGACCTAATAGACTGCTGACCGCGCCACCAAGCGAGTGCCCTGACAACCATATGGTGGAAGTGGGGTAGAGCTCAGTGACATTGCCATAAAGTTCCAAAGAAGCCTGGTAATAGCGATTTTTCATCTTCAAAGCCTTGACTAGGCATGTTGTATTGCATGTAAAGGCCGACGATTGGCAGTCACAGACTTGGCGCCATAGATATTGTCCACCTTGACCGCAGCAGCAACTGGCAAAAAGATTGTCGTTCTCCTTGTCGTTGGATGTTGTTTCGGCTCCATCGAAAACTGCCGGCGATGTACCTTTGAGGGCTACCACGATAGTCGAATTATCCTTGTCCGCGAATATATGACCACGTAAGCCATCACCTTCCCATCCAAAGCTCTGCGAATAATTGAAACCCCCGTTCACATCCTGCCACTCGCCCGTTCCCGGTTCTTTGGTGTACGAATTCCCTGACATACGAGCCAAGCTGAGCACCGTCTCTTTGTCTGTGACATTAGGCCCTAAAATTTCGTCCAAAGCCCACGCCGATATAGGAGGCGTGGATGCGACTCCGGTGAGTCGAGCAGTGTCAACTAGGGACTCGATGGCTGTGGCTCTGCGATCGGACAGTCTTTGTATGGTCGTCTGTCTTGATCTTGCATACAGGCTGCCATGTGCTGTTTTTCGACCCCCTCCTTCTTCCTCTATCCAAACAATATCCCCAGAACGTATGTCCAATCGGGTGTGCAGGTCTGGATATAGGTGGGTGCCATGGTGGAAGATGTGTCTCAGTGTGAATTCATGCTCTTGACTTGGTTGATTCAAAGGTGTCTCTGGGTCCAAAGCTGCCGAGGGTTGAAGAGGGCTTAGAGGGATTTGGTCGGGCACGTCGAACCAGCCGCCGTGCCATGATGCTGCGGATGTAATCGTTGATGAGGCCGCGATGAAGGATAGCAGCAATGCCCCCGTTACTCTACCAGCTGAATGGCAGGCTTCAGTCCGAGACCGTCGTAATTTCATTATGTGAGCTGAATAGAAAAAAATGTAGCGTGTAAGAAGCACGAAATATATTTTTGCCGTGGTAGTCAAGTAGGCAGTCGTGACGGCGACAGATGATCAGTTATGCATCGATGGCCATTTGTTCATGTGGTTGGCGGGGCGAAGTGCGGCAAGTTCCATGGCGCGTCATCTAACCTCTCGAGGCAGCTCCCTTGATCCTCAGAAAGTGCTTCGTTCGGAGCGTTTGTATTTTACATATTGTAAATCTGTATTGGAGGTAGAATGTGACTTCAGAGCATCATGGACTGGATCCTGATGATCTATGCAATACTAACCTTACTTTGATAAGCTTCGCTCCTTTCGACATTACTCCACGAATGTCTGACCGTACGCGATAGCCTTAGCAGTATCCTGCATTTGCTTCCAAGCAATTACAGGAACGTATCCTTGCGAGCTCTAGCTGACAGCTTGAAAGTACCTTCGTTACGATGTCCACATCCCAACTAATAGAAGAACATGGAAGGGGACAGCGCCCGCAGACACTCCATGTTTCTAAATCTTTTCCGCGCCTTGAGCCTTCTCGGTCAAGTCCTCTCGCTCGAAGCAGGGCAAGCACTGTACTGGATGAAAGTATTGCAGAGACTCTAAGCCCAGATGTGGAGAGTCAAACTTACAACGGGACTGGTCCGCAACAAAAGGGGGATGTATTTGAAAAGGCCACTTCGAACAGTGGTAGAGATGGGTCTTTTCGAGATGCCGATCCACTTTCGCCTCAGGATCAGGAGGTTCCGGAAGGATTTGACGAATTACCCATTGAGCTGGTCAGTCTCATAGATCGGTAGGAGGTCATATCATTTTTCCAGTCTTGCGTATGCTGACAACAATTGCTACTAGATTCATTGAATCATTAGGCGCTAAAGTACATAGCTCACCGCCATCGATCGATAGACTCTCCGAATACTTTCAAGACTTTTATCTGAAAGCCGAATCACATATAGCTACCCACATAAACGCTCTATCAAGTTTACAATATAGAGGCACCTCTCCAAATCCATCATCTTCGAAAACCTCAATCGCAAGTAGAGAAGCCAAAAGACCGCGATCTATGTCATCTAAAGACACAATCGACTCAGTAGACAGAGCCTCTGAGCAAAAGATGCTGACTACGGAAGAAATCTTGGAGCGTAGAAGAGCAAGACGACTACTCCAGCGGAAGAAGTTGGCTCTTGAAGAAGCGGTCGAAAGGCGTGTCTGCGAAAGGATATATAGCCGTATTTGGCGGCATAAAAGTACTCTTGATGAAGTGAGAGACGAGAAGCTTCGTTCGAGGACCGCCGCACTCGCTCTGGTTGGTATCGGTTTACAAGACCTTGGTATTAATATTGACACATCACGTCCGAGCGGCGAGGACTCAGGGGCCACAGCGGAATCCAAGATCGAAGATTGGATATGCAAGGCACGAGATGGATTACTGAAAATGAACGAAGCGAAATCGCCCTTGGGGAAGCTTCAGCATTTGGCCTTTGCGCACAAGTGCATTGTGGATCTGCTCACAGATTTGCATCAATCCTCTTCGTCTGCCGATGAGATCTTACCAACCCTGATATATACGCTGATCACGACACCGCCAGAAGGCATCAACGTCATAAGCAACCTACACTTTACCCAGAGATTTAGAGCTGCAGCAAAGATAGACGGGGAGTCCGCATACTGTCTAACCAATCTGGAAGCTGCCATCACTTTCCTCGAAACCGTGGATCTTGCTACACTTCGAGAAAGCGAACCCCTTGAAGGCCCACCCAAATCTGCGAGCCGCCCATCAACACCTCGTACAGAGAGCCGCCCAGAGTGGGCTTCTAGAACGCCTAGTGCAGGCACCACTAAAACAGCAAGTGTACCAGTTGCAGAGATTTCAGTCCAACAGAGCCCACCTGCCTCTTCACACCCTCTGCAGCCTCCGCCGCCACTAGCATCTCCTTCTCATCAACGTCGCTTAAGTCATATGTTCCAGCCTCCTGTGAGTGCTCTTGGCGCTGCTAGCGACGTAGTGCGAACCACTGCAGATCAAGGCTTCAAGAACATCGGTAATACTCTCGACAGCAGCTTCAAATTTCTTTTCGGTCGGTTAAAAGAACAGCAAATCGCCGGAAACGGCATCGATAGTGAAGGCAATGTCATTCTCCCCAAGACCTTAGAGGAAGCGCGGGCGCTAATGGAATCAAAAATTGGGGACGAGGATGAAGACGGCATAGTTGGAGCGGGATTAGCCGAGGAGCAGACGGGTGCACTACCAGAAAGTAAGGGTAACACTGATGACGCACTGTTATCCGTATTTGCGGGACGCAAGCAACCTCCTCGGGAAAGAAGCGCAGACAGCACGCAGAGCTCCGGCAGCGGAAAGCGAGTCGCCTTTGCTGCTGAGACCAACCAGACGAAAGAGAAGGCTGGGTCCCCGAGCCAGCTGTCTGCTATGCAACATGAGACTGCGCAGGCAGCAAACACTGCAGTTGAGTCGATGAGAAATCTAGGCAACAGCTTGAATCCGTTGAACCGTTTCGCGGGCATGAATGTAATGCGAGGTTTTAGTAGAACAACGTCATCTACTAGTGTGGAGACGAAGATATCAGAGCCGCCAAAGCACGAGCACAATCTCCCCGAAGCTACAGCAAAAGCTGGGCAATCCCAGACTCAAGCGGGCAAAGTCTCCCCGCCGATCCAAAAATTCATGGAGGTGACCGACGCTGGGGAGCTAAAGGTTAGCGAGGTAGCGGAGCTGCTCAAAGATTATAGACGCTTGGCTGCTGGGCTGAAACAACGGAGTGAGTGGTGAACATCGGTACGAGATCAGAATTGGAGTGTGTACAATTACGCAGGATTCATTGGGAAGGCGGTGGCGTTCCGATGGAAAGGAATACCCGGTTTGGAAGGGCATTGGGAACGAATGTTATGTGCGACCATAGGATCAAGTCAGCCATACCTGTGAGTATTTGTCCCCCCAACCTTACCTCAATACATTCGCCCATATTAACCCTTCCCAACGCTGTCCTAAGCTGTGACGTCCCATATACCCTCCCTAGCATGCTCACCTTCGTCTACTCAAATCCAATTTCCCACACTGGAGCTCTATCTCTTTTACATCTCATGGCTACCTTTGGCCCATGTGGTCAATGATGGTTTCTTCTTGTAGAGGCTTTGTATATATGGAAGTCTCTTGGAAACATATTTGTTCTTTGCAGAACAGCAGGTTAGTTCAGTCACTTTGATCATTCGAATTGTTACAAAGTGAGAGGTCCTTTGCTATGATCCAGATGATTATATATCTATTAAGATGTGTGGGAGGTCTATGACCGATAGTTTAATACTTCAACAATCTCTCAATGTTCGAATGACTTCACGAGATGATACCACCCTCTCCATATATTTCCCCCCCTTTTCTCTCTCTTATCCGCTCTTCTACCTAACCAAATATCACATACCCAACCTGATTCCCACCACCCAAAGCCCATAAGCCGACTTCTCGACACCCACTTCCCACTCTCCCTCTACGACTATTACACATCCACTCACAGAACGATCGCAGAGTAAATGCAGTAAGACAGACTGGTCGAATAATATCAAACGAAGGGGCGAATTTTTCGTTTCACTGGTGTTTATGGCTCGCTTAAAAAACGTTCTGGCTCCTGTTCGCGGGTGAGCTGGCATGGCAGAGTGTGTATCAACTCGTGCAAGGAGACTTGAGATGGAGAAAGACACAAAGAGATGGTCCTTCCAGGACTGCAAGGCATTATTCCTGAAAGAAGAATGGCAGAAGGAAAGGAAGGGCAAGGGTAAGGCAGTCGTTCCCATTTCATACGCAAGAGTATGTGCCGTTGAATTGGGTTCTGTACCAGAATCTTCAGCAAGGATGAAAAAGTCCACACCAGGAACTGCGTGCGAATCGACCTCAGGATTTTGTTGCATCGGGGAATGTCGTAATAAGATAAGCTGGAGTTCGCGATTGAAGAAACCTTTTAGCTGCTAGAGACACTACCAGGCGCCTTATTCATCTGACCAAGGAGGTCGATTACGTTGAGACCTCTGATATCCGATGGAAGAGAAGAAATCCCTACCAAACGAGTTAGCCAATCCTAGAGAAGCCGCGAGAGAGCTTTGATAGAGAATCTTAATCAAGTCCGAAAAGCACTCGTGCTCTTAGATACATCTATAATGAAAGGGAAAAGGCAAAGAGCCTCAGCATTATTCGAGAAGCTCAGAAACGGGGAGTGGGAAATTCCGAGAAACAATAGAATCCAAACAGGGCAAGTTTGCAAACAACTATCCCAAGCGGGGATCGACCAAGTCTTTCTATTCACATATAGTAAGCAAAAGGTAAAACAGGAAATATGTAATTAGTACGCTGGCTGAGTTCGGAAACGAATCCAGCATATATACAGCATATACAGCATATATACAGCATATACAGCAATGTGAGCAGACCATTAGCTTGCACATGGCTGCTGTGAAGGAGAGGGAGCGAACGAGAAACTACCAGCTCCACCTTGCTAATAAAGAAAAGGCCTAGAAGCCAAGGAAGAAGAGTTGAACGCATGCTTAGAAGAGCTGAACGTACTTGGGCAGAACAGGCAAGCGATATCTTCTTCCCATTACCAGCAACTTCTATAGGTATCTTCGAAAATCAAGATGACGGAGTACGTCGTTCCTTCGGAAGGCTCCGGGCCCGTGACTGCTGTGAAAGGTGCTATCGGACCTGGGGTCAGGGAGCGACGTAAAGGCGATGAAGTCTCAGTATAAGATCCTTCTTGCCATTATTTTGCTAGATCAAAGTCTTACTTGATCGTGTAGCACCAATTCAAAGTGCTACACATCGACATTGATCCCTTTACTTTGAGTGTCGATGTTGTGGGAATGCACGCTTGGACCACACCTCGATTGAAGCAGAATAAATAAGATCTGCAGCGAAGGAGACATAGAAGAAGATGGGAGTCCATGTTTTCAGATCTCAACTGGCACAATAATTGCTCCAATAGTGTGAAAGAATGAGAAGATCTGAGAGCGGAAATACTCTACATGAGGCGGCTTATCACTGTCATGTGATATCTACAACCTGGGATACTTTTACAAGTCTTCTCTCTCCACTTATCCACCACACGACCCTGCCTCACAAAAGAAGACAGTCAGGCGCCGTGTAAGGTCCGCCCAATAAGCTATACCCTTCGGCCAGTGACGACATTCAGGATTCTTCATGAACCTTCTGAGGTCTTCGCAATGCCTATTCAAAACTTGGGTAGACCTTCGGAAGTCAGCTTGTTACGACCGCGAATCTCTAAACTGCCCACTCAATCAAAGGAGACAAGATCTACATTTTGCGCTACCGACTTCAGCAATGTATCACATTCAAAATGGCTGATCCACTACCTACGGCATTTAACGACGTACCTTCGGCATCTGGAGTTCGACACCGGAAGATCATAAAAGGGCAAAGGCACGAATGCTCTTGTAGCTCACCTGGTTCCCATATTCTACCGTTAGAGTATCTGGATGGCGAGCATTAAAACTGCTTCATCGATCGAATATCGCATTGGAAGAGCGTCTGTCTGGCCCGTGAATTTGCAAGCAATGCTAGCTTTCCAATTGACTTTCTCAATGGTCGGGATACTAGACGCATGAAGGAACCGGAAGAATAAGGAGCATGACCAGAACTTACCTGGAAGACTCAATAAAGGAACATGGTCACTTTATGCAACCCAGAAAACGACTCCAAATAAGCATCAAAGAGGTCTGAGAATTGACCGATTGACAGTCTAGAATCAGAAAAAATAAGTACCAGTGTGAACAAGATGGCGAAATTACGATGTGGTGTTTGCAAGAAGTCCCGCGAGCTTTGATAATAGACGGAGCAGTAGGAAGACTACGGTAAGAAGACGGGATGTAATTTTTAGCTGAGAAGATACTAAACGAACCATCGAATAAGAGTCGGTCGTTCAGCTGTACATCTTTGCAGAGTGGCCACGCAGATCGATGCTACAGAAATACTGATGTCAGAATTGATAAGACCGCTTTTCCTTACGTCGTCAAATCATCGATTCATCAAACAGCTTCTAGCAATCCAATGCACATGCTTTTGAAGTGGTTGCTTACGCAGGACTAGATAGGATAAAAGACATGGGGAATAGGGAGGGAGAAGGACCACTTAGTAGAAAAGCAAACATGTATATAGAGAATCGATAGTCGAGCACAATACTGAATACTACGCATTATACAACAGCATCTATCGACAAACAAAAACTTGGTGTTGATTTTATCGTGTGGACCTTGGGAGCCTTCTGGTTTACCTTTCTTTCTTTTGTATAGCTCCAAGCGTCTGTCTAGAGGCTTCAAGCAGACTGTTTCTTGCATATCGTCATTGACCTGTGAACAATCACTTCTGGTCTTCTCGAGCGCTTTTGGGTATTGATGGATGACACGAATAGATAGTACTCTGTGCGCAAGGTTTGAACAGTTTACACTTTGGTGACCTTTTTTTCGCACGTGATCATGGCGCCTACAAACTGATGATACAAATAGCTAATCTGGCATGCTACCTATGCCCCGCATCATGACTACCACGTTTGCCATTACTTCCTGTAGGAGCAATGGATGAAACCTGTCAGCCTTGGCGTATTAAAATCGCTCCAATTTCATCACTGATCTTGTCATATGGTGCCTATGGCTGTGTACCGCAGTCACATGACGAGCATGGATGGGTTGCGCAAGGAACTTCATATGGCAGATTCTTACTCACACGACTCATCGCCATGCTGAACCAGGGACCAGGGCCTTCATAGCCTCGCCAAAGCATGGATGAGGCGGTGGCATGAATCCTGTGATACCTCCCGCCTCAGTCGTTACTTCAATAAAGCCACAAGATATCTGTCCATAAAAACCCAGAGGATTCATCCTTGTATCTCCTACTACCATAGCCTCCAAACAAGCTCTACTTGACAAACGCATAAACTCAGGGCTGCGTTCACAAGATCACTGTCCAGTCTTCCTCGTTTTCCTTTACTTCTTTAACCCTAGCCGAACAAGCTCTGGTTATGAACCCTTTTCTCTAAATCTCTGCTCAGATTCACCACCTTCAAGCCCAACCTCTCCACATCCTGCTCGAACTTCAACATGAAGCTCCTCCAACCACTCTCCCTCCTTCTCGCTTCCTCGATACCCGTTCCCGCTCTTCCTACCATCTTGCTTTCCTCCTCGACTTCCCTCTCCCAGCGCGCGGCAGAGCTAGCAAATAGCTGGCACGCCAACACGGATGATATGGTGACGAGACGCTATGCACATGTGGACACCCTAGAAAAGAGGGGCGGCGGCGGCGGCGGAGGGGGCAGTTCGGGAAGCTCTGGGAAGTCGTCGAGCGGCTCGTCGTCGGGTGGCTCGTCTTCTGGTAGCAGCTCAGGGGACTCAGCGGCTGGCGAGAGTACATCGAGTGGGGGTTCATCCGGTGGATCATCCGGTTCAAGTAAGTGGATTTGTCCTCCTTCTGACCTAAAGATGAAGCAGTAGTTGACTTCTGCTTGCAGGTTCATCAGGTGGTAAAGGAGGAAGCTCAAGTAAGGGAGATAACTCGAATGGTTCGACTACATTAGGCGTGACAGGGAGGCAAGGACGTTGCTGGTACGCTGTTGCTGGGGCTGTGGTGATTGGGCTTACGGTCTGGGTGTAAGGGGACTGACAGATGACTTGAGGAGTTGATGGTGGATCCTCATCGGCCAAGGGTGTTGGGAAAAGGGAAAGAGGAAGGGGATATGTGATTATGACTCCCGGCAAAGGTAGGCAAAATGCTCGACCGCAGTAGCCCTGTTACCATCGTATCAACCTACAAATCCAACGCCAATTCCAGACCTTTCGGGATACGCCAGCCACATCTACGCGTTTCCTGCTCGTGGAAAATTCACCTCGTACCCTGCATTTCATCTAGATGTGCACAAATAACCGAACAATCCTATAAACCGGAGCCCATACGTGACCTATTCTGGACGTAGTCAAATGTGGAACCATCTCTCAACAAATGGCCATACCACACACCCCACACACCCGCACGACTCGACGAGATGCCTAAGGTAAGGTACTTTACCTACTTACCTGCCCCTACTACCCTAACCCCCTCTTAAGTAAGATACTGAACCATATCGAGTACGCACGGTCGGTATCCTACGAGGCCACCATCGCTATAATCATAATTCCAGTTTGCGTGCAATATTCCGGGATAAGTACCAGTGCTGATGATCGCTTGAACATATGGAGTGTTGGAGCGGGGGGGGCTGGAGAAGGGGCACGAAGCCATCCATCTCTGTATCCGAACCGGTGGATATCATTGCTCGGTTTCAATGGAAAAGGTATAAAACCGTACGGACAAGATATATAATTTGATTCATCTAAACTTATCCTATACAACTCTGAACCACAACCTCCCTTCCCGCAAAGTAGCTCAGCACTTCATCACAGACCCAACGGGTTCCCCGCATCCTGCTTCTTCGCGCCCCTAGAGGAACCCCCCGTGGCACCCCCCGCCGTCTTGCCAACCGAGTCCGTGGCGCCCTTTGCGGTGTTGCCAACACCCTTGGTCGCGTCGCCGGCTGTGTCGGTCACGCCTCCGACGGTCTTGCCCAGGCCGTCGCCTACGTTGCCCACTAGATGGAGTGGGTTAGGCGGGACTCTGGTTTAGGGTTGGGAAGAGAGGATTGAGGATGGATGGCTTACCTGTGTCGGTCACGCCTCCGACGGTCTTGCCGACGGTGTCGGTTAAGCCTCCAACAAGACCTGGGTTAGCAAGGAGTTAAAGTTAGTTGAATTTGGGGGTGTGTGTGTGGCAAGGGGTGGAAATGGAAAGGTAGTTTTTTGAAGTAGCGTAGGGATAGAGTGGGTGATGGGGGTGGGGAGGGTCGTCTTACCAGACATGGTGTTTAGATTTTAGATACTGTGATCTGTTAGTCAACCGCTTGGGCAAAAGGTGGTTAGTTGAAAAAGGCACTTACAGTACGTTTAGTTTTTTGGATGGTCTTGTTTGATGATTCGTTTCGTACGTGTGTCTGTATACCTTAACAACAGGAGGGACCAAGTGTTACCTATATGTACAGTACATAGCAAGACCCCTCCATTGACGTCAGTCCCCCATCAGGGTTACTTTTTCAGTTGAGTACCTAGGTAGTACCTACCTTACCTTAGGGTAACGAGTTATGATCTTGTTTGCGTATGGAAACTTGTTTTACAAGCCAAATTCAGATCCAGCGGGATCAGGAACCCTCAGCCTGTCGTTTGTGTGATAATGCAGGGATTCTCTGCGTTGCAATTGCGCGTTTTGGTGCTCATGAGGGGCAGTAGTTCTGGGACCCCGCACCTTGTTCTAGATGCTGAGGCTAGACGCGTGGGTCTTAATAGATGACGTACGTCCATGGCAACTCTAACTTGGAGTTCCAGAGCCAGGGAGGAGAAAAGGCTCTGACATGTGATAAAGTTGGGAGCCAACAGTAAGCTACCGAAGGTAATGAATGACCCAGGCAGACAACTGGCATACTTTCATTTCAGATATCTCCCGTATCGGAAAAAGTCTTCAGATGTGATTGCCTAAACGTTAGCGAGGCAGGATATTCTGTTACGGACATCTCTCACGAGCTTCCTGAAATGTGGAGAGAATTGACTGGATCCATTGATTTTCTAAGTGGAAATCTTCCGCGACTTTGCGATGTGTCCATCTGTACTCGGTACGAGCGAAGATCTGGCTTCATTTCCGAGTGCTCTTTGTGAGAATCTAAAGTGTCGATATATATGGATGTTCAGAGAAATACTCAGAACCTGCACTATCCTGTGAAGCTCATTATCGTGATACTGTTGAACAGTGTAATAATAATCCCAGACAAAGCTCGGATTAGACAAATACAAGCAATAAAATCGGAAATCTTTTCACTGCACATCGTTGCGAAAGCCCCACAACCACCCTTAACGTAGGACAGTATAATTCCAAAGACAGGAGAAGCAGGATGCCTGGTCTGAGATGGCTAGTGCCATTAAGAAGGCAGCATCGTTGCTAGGCGAGTTGCTGAGACATGCCTCTGCTGCATGGCTAAGGCTCTCTCGTTCTTGCTTGACCGTCAGGCTGCGTAAGCCTTACTGTGTTAAAAGCGAAGAAATATCACAATATGACTCGAAAGGAATGCATCATTGGTGACTGCCGTCGTCGACACGAGGGAGGAACAAGCTCTGCAAAGATGCTTCTGGAAACATCTTCCAAGAAATCTTGTCGTTGCATGCTGTTTGTCAAAGAATTCGAGGATAACATAATCAAATACACTCTAATAGTAGTATAATTGTCATGGATCTACTATGGGTATGGTAGATGCTATGGTTTAGTGGGTGGTAATAGAGTTGAGTTTGCTCTCTGTGAGTGTGTGGAGAATGAGTAAGCTCGGGTGCCGAGCCCTACAGTAAGGCTAACCCTATGGACCGAAGGGAAACATGAAGGCTCGGTCGTACCAAATCGAACAGTACGGAATATAGTCTCTTTCGATAGTCGATAAGCTAATGTGGCGAACCATACGAAAAGTTGGGGAATATATCTAGCCGACTGGGTCCTGATTAGGATGCTCCACTGCCTTCTTTAAGTGTATCAGCGCTATTCTAGGTCGCACATTGCTACCTAGACGAGTTGGAATTTTGAAAGTTCCTAGCGTAATACAAACGCAACAGAGTTGGATCTAAAGATTAGGTGCTTTGATGTCCACCGTACTCAGTCGTAACAAAGTCCCCGCAGACGCGCCTTTTCCGAAGTCGATGATAAAGTGCAACAACTGCTGCGAAAGGGAGCCGATGTGTGATTGAGGGGACGGTATGGAGACACAGCACAGCAGAAGGAGGTAGCAACGGAATCGCCAAATAAAATGGTTGCTGGAGGCAGGGTCTGAGGTACCGTCAGTGCATGCTGGTGGCGATACGTCGCTGCTCGTAGCTGCTCGAAGGGACAAGGATGCAGTTACATAGCTTTGTTGTTTGGCCCAACGTCCACCTTATCAACGCAATGCTCTGCGAGTCGTGGCCCGTTCTGGGTGCATTTCTACAACGCGAATGTTACTAAAAGCTGGTTCAGAGGAAAGCTCAAGGTTGCGATGTCACTTCAGAAGAGTTTAAGACTGAAGGCCGAATTATTTGTCCATCAACATTACGAGTTCGTTGATCCAGACCGTATCGAAAGCGCCAAGGGCGCTCCGCTTACCTTGAAGTATTGGCTCCACATTGAATTGTGGTGCCCTCTGTCCCTCATTCGGCCAATTCTGGTTGGTATGGGCGCCAGTCATTGCGTTGCTTGTCTTGGCATGTCAATTCGGCTTTACTTCTGCACATTGTTTATTGCAGCCTTGTGGAAGTGTGGTGATACATAGTGGACGTACTGCCACCTGCTATTGCTGTTTATGCTGCTTACTTTCATGAAACTCTGTGATGGATAAATTCCACGATGCTGCGCCCGCCTACGCTCCCGTCGATCCAAGGAAGCCATGGAATCCTGGTTTCGTTGCCCGGCTGCCTTGGCTAGGTCTCGGAAGCTGGATTGGGAGTTTGCTCGGAGTGGCCGCCTCTGTGGCCGTTCTCCTCATATCCAATGGCCAACCTATTACAAAGTGGAGCATCCAACCAACGGTGTACTTGGCTATCGCGTCGGCTGTGACAAACATACTGCTTCACTTTGCTCTTGCGGAGGGAGCTAATATTGCTTGGTGGAAACGTTCCATGAAGGACAATACTACCGTCAACGACTTACATAGATACTGGAATCACGGAAATAGTTTATGGGCTGCTTCGACATCTGGGAGACACATAAACCTCGTGGCTGTGGCTACCATATTTGTGGCTTTTACACCAATAAACGGACCGTTGCTGCAGCGCGCCTCGACCGTCACCTTCAGATCTATTAGCGAGCACGTCACTCTATCAATTCCCATAGCTAAAGAACTGCCCGATGGATACACTGGCATGATCAGTGGCCGGCAGCAGCAGCCGTCCCTGTTGATGTTGAACTTTACTCCAACAGTCCAAGATTATACCAATCGAGTACCTGTTAACCTCACCAACACCGGCTGTGACGGCACCTGCTCTGCGATAGTCAAGGGATCAGGTTTTGCTGTAAATTGTTCAAAGAACTCGGTGCCTTTCTCATTGATCCCTCTGTCTGACACTGGCCCCAATGGTGGATTTGACCCTCAGCAACCCGTCGTCACAAATGGTACCAAAATCTTCCTTTCGTGGTTAGGCTGGCATTTTGGGAAGCCCGGCGATATCAGCCTCAACGTCCAATATAAGGAGACCCCTGATTGTGATGGAGCCTTAACGATAAGGAATTGCTCGCTGAGAGCGGCCACTGTCGGTTACTCTGTCATCCTAGATAGCAACAAGAGCATCATAAATCTAGCTCCAGAAACAACTATATGGGATGACCAAGTCATTAAGATTTCCGACGTCCTTCTGAACAGCGGAACAAGCGGACCAAGCACCCTCGGTGGGATGTGGCTGGCTCTGAGTAATAGATTCACTTCGAATGCCAACGCACGTTTCGCTGCTGCCGTCGGATACGAGATCCTCCTCACAGGCTCAACTGCGGCAGAATATGCGCAGCCATCGGCAAACGATTTGTCAGCTGCCAACAGCTGCACCTTGAAGTTTGGCAATCCTCTAGACGATATGCTGGCTTCGGCTCGCGAGCTAATGTTCAGAACCGCTATAGCAGCGGCCAACAGCAGTGACCTCCAGACCGTGTCTGCGGTACAAACTGGGCAGCAAGCCGTTTATGAGTCACATTCTCTATACCTGGGCCTCGCAGTCTTGGTGACTGCTTTGGGCATAATATTCGTTGCCCCCACCTTTCATGGATACTGGACCCTTGGCAGGACGGTCTCGATGAGCCCGATTGAGACTGCAAAAGCTCTTAATGCTCCTATGCTGAGTTCCATCGATTCGAACGCAGATGCCAATACTCTCCTCAGGGAAGTTGGTGATAGGCCTATCCGATACGGTGCCGTGACCGTGGTGCATGGGCAGGCTCTCTCGGCAAACTCTGCTCTGCCTCGAGGAGCCTCAAACATGCGCCTGGAAATGTTTAGGCCCGACTATGTGACGAAACCGCAGGCAGGCTGGAGGTATACTTAGTAGGTTAGCTGCCGGATTGCTGCGATTTGTTTTTCATTAACTATATTTTGTAATTGCCGGCTGAAGCATTTCCTAGACTCTGACGCTTAGAACGGCCCTTATGATAACACGAGGTCGCTTCTCTGGATTGTTTCATAACTGAAATGTGACCAGCTGGCTATGGGCTGGTCTATTTATACAGTACCAGATTTTAAAGAGCCTGTTATAGCAAGTGGCGTCCAGTAATGACTTGAGATGGTCTCTCGCGTGCCGTCTGTTGAATGTTACTCTTTTCTTCCGGGAATCTCTGATGCTTCATTTAGAAAGTCCGAATTCTCACACAGTCAGCGATGGAAGCCACCTAACGCCTACATGCTAATCCCCTCGCTTTGACCAAATCTCTAAAGGCAGCGTATGGCGGGCGTGAACAAAAAGATATGACGTCCTTCAACCTGTTTACGTACTGGGAATAACATCATCTTCCTTCCGTGGACGGTAACTTTCCCGACGAGCTAGATTCCAGAGTGCTTCAAGGCATCAATCTCGCCGTTCTTGGTGTAAAGCCGAAGTGCCAATTCTAACGCTGTCGACGGTCTCACCTTCGAAAGCACTACCGAATCAAGAGACTGATGTCGATCATATCCGGACGTAACAATGTGAGTGTCGGCCATCGATTGGACTTGAGAGGAGAGTGTTGCCTGAGTGGATGCCGAGATCCGTGTAGCGCCGGAGTACCTTCAAACGCAAGGCAAGCTAATATACTTTCAGGATCTTGTACAGTTGTAATACTAATTCCAGACGGAAGCTGAACCATGACTAGGGGGACGGGTGGCCGTGAGATGATGGAGATGGTGGCATGGTGGCATTTCATTGGCTATTCTTGGCTCTCAATATAACCAGACGCTAGATGTGCTAACGCCGTATCTGGTCAGCCACTCCTACTTATACCTACTTTATGATTACTTTACCTCGGACAAACCGCGGAGGACCATGTACTTCGTCACTTCCAGGAGGGTCAACGTAGCTAAGATCCCTCAGTATGATCCTCAGTGTCGGCTTCGACTCACAGCCCAAGGAAGAGATCTGGACATGGTTACAATATCCTCGGGACTTCGGATCTTGAACTTGAGCGACTTGGTTTTCTGCGGCTCTTGAAGCCTGCATTCCACCAAGCCAAGGATCTTTGAAACCGGTCCTCTCTCATATCGTGAGAGCGTTATAGCCCGGCGCCTGCTCTTGTGTGCCGTGTGCTCGGTGGTGAAGGTCACCACGTGGCTACCCCACGGATCTACAGTCCCCCATAAGCCGGATTCTCTGAATACGCTAGAAAAGACCCCCGAAACGAATCTACCGTAACATTAACATGATGGCCGGGGTCTC
>JAABUW010002531.1_pt1 | contig 27649 bp, 25 predicted proteins | sample 5560081 | NCBI WGS metagenome assembly JAABUW01 (sample SAMN10711882, study PRJNA513363) | rock metagenome | isolation source: Antarctica rocks | place: Antarctica: Victoria Land, Knobhead sud | reverse complement strand
CAGGGCGAGATGTGATGAGTCTATGCAACGCGAGCTCCTGCTGGTCCGCCCCTACGCAGTGTTAGTTCTATGGCGGTCCAAAATCCTCTAGAGGTCCAACCCCCTCGCCGCGGGACTGCTCATCCACTCGTGCATCGGGACCAGCGACATATCGCAAGCCTCACGTCCCGAGGACTTCTTTAGCGTACTCGACCCAAACACATCGTCTAGAGGTCCAGTATTGTGTAGCACCAACACTTTGACGAATCATCAGCGAGCGGCAGCCAATGGCAGAAGCCGCGACTCCCAGCGGCCGTTGAAGCCGAATCGCTTCGAAATGAAAGTGGTTGACAGGTGCTGGGGCGCTACGTCCGGGCTTCTGCTTTGGATTATGGTTCAGAGACCAACAGCGACCGTCGAGCATCTCAAGCCCCTCTGCAGGATGCTCGGCCCGACAGTGTTCAGGCTACAAATGATGGGTGTGCTCACCGTGTGTCTTTGATGGTCATTGAAGCCCAGGACGGGACATGGCATACGAGCATGACTCAACAACATCACATGTCCGCACCATTCTGCAGGCTGCAGGAAGGCAGTGCTAGCTCAATAGATCTGTCGGCGGGCGTGTCGGTCAACGAGCTCCTCATGGTCTAGTCGAGCGTCCGAGAAGAGCTAATGCACCATCTCGAAGCACCAAGTGTGATGAGATCCATCGAGCGCGAATCTCGTGTGCGATTGACGAGGGGAGCCTGCAGTCTGGTCGCCCCTCAGGCAAGGAATGCCGCATCGCCTTGGGCACGTAGTTCTCTGGCCACCTACTGGCCCCGATGCGCAAGGCAAAATCGACGGTCCGCACCTATATCGTTGCATCTGGGCCGCCGCTGACTTATGATTCGTGCGCTTGAGATCGAATCGGTGCAAGTGAAAGGTTTCTGCAGCCTGCAGCCTTGCGCTGGCATGTGCCAGCGCTTCCATATCCCGGTTACGGAACGATAGCTAGGCATGTGTACTATGCCATGGTCACTGAAGATTTATTATCAAACGGAGAGACTCCTGCCGATAGGGCGCGGACCTTGCAAGGTACTCCGGCCTTGTACCGCTCACCGGCCGCACGACTCGGGACAGTTCCGCTGTCTTAGGCATTACATTGGCCTCCATATCAGCCACCATATGCATCCTGCTCGTGTCGCATCGCCGTGGAGGCCCGACTCCCCAGAGTGTCGCGAGGTGTGTCAACATCTGTTGCACTTGGCCCGACACCCACGTCCTGCTTTCGGTTAAGATTTATCGGCTCCTGTCTTTTTAGCAAAACTGCCGAGCTGTGCCTGGAGCATTGGTCAGCCATTCCGGAACATGCTGGCTCATGTGTCTATGGCCCAGCCCGTCCAAATCGGCATTTCAGGCCTTACTTATGCAGATTCAATGCTAACTCACCGGACATCCGGTTTCCGCTACGCAGTGGGACCGGTTCTTCATCAGTCCCTCGGATGTGATTCGAGTATCGGATGCGGAACCAGGGCAGGACTGCGTCTATGGACGGTCTCGTGATCGGGGTGTGTGCCGTCCTGACTACTTCAGTCGAACTCTTGCGGATGTCTTCTTTTGGTGTCATTCGAATAACGACGCAAAAGATCGTCACAACACCTGAGAGCGTCAACGTGATATGAAGGGCCATGGTGTGTTTCCATGTCTCCCTCGCCCTATGCTGGGCGCGAAAGTGGAGACTGATAACGCCGGAGGTGGGACTTCATTCTTCACGCTCGGGTCAATCCATCTGGTCCACTCGAGGCGACAGAGCTTATGTCCAGGTACGCCGCAGCAAACACCACATATCGATGACTTGGCCCGACCTCACGTGCACTTCGAGACGGGTAGGTTTGCAAAGATGGTATACAATCTTCACTGCGTGTTACCCGGCGGGCATCTCAGGCTCTAAGAACGTCCAAGACGTGGATGACATTGGTCATCGACTCATAGTCGAAGAGAACCAGTCAGAATACTCCACGACATGTCCGAGACCTCAATAAATAGCGCATACACACATGATCACCCATATACCTTGCAGAAATGGCACTACTAGACGAGAAGAGGGACATAACACATTGGACATTACTTCCATGTTCAAATAAACTACGAACCTCAGATGACAACATCCACGAGACGGACAAGCGTCGTGGTACCGATCCATGCCGCCCGCCTCACTCGAAGAGCAAAGCATCTTCGCACCAGGAGAACTCGAGCCGAGTTTGGTGAATCACTTGTCCGTCTTCTTCGTCTTTCCAGCGCCCTTCGCAATCTTGTCGACATTGGGAGCGAGCCGATGTCGTTCACACAAGCCTCTCCAGCCTTCGGCGTCACGACCACGATTGAACGGATCATCTAGGCCGGCGAGCCAATAGGCGACGTTATTGCCATTGGCTGGTGCCTCCACCGGACCATCGTTATGTTCCGACGAAGTGGTGGTATTGGCAGTGCCCTGGGCCGCAACGACATCGGTCCCGGCGGTCGACGTCACACCGAGCGATGCATCGAGTTCTGCCGCGTTCCGCTCCGTCGTGGACGGGCTTGCATTATCTTGGGTGGTAGCGGCCCCTGGGGCGGTAGTGGTAGTTGGCCGTGTAGTCGACTCGCTGAAATACTCCAAGTGCATCTGCGGCGGCGAGCATCCGCACTTGGCTTGAATGCTAAGTTCGGTCAGCATTCATGGACCTCAACGAACACTGGTACCAAGGAGAGATGGTATGGACGAACGAGCTTGGGCTGTTGGACATGCTGGTCAACGAGGCTGGCTTGATGATGCTAGAGGAGCTATGCTGGGTCAAAATGAAGCGGCTTGGTGCTTTGCAAACTCCTGGCAGATGATGCGAGTTATGAGGAGAATGAATGGTCCTTATATGCTTTCAGGGACTAAGTCTCGAGCCGCTGTAACGTCTCGACCCTCCTGCGCAGATCCAACGGTACCAAAGGGCGCACATCAAGCACATGGGATTGAGGATGCTGGGACGGCGAGTCTTCGGCTCGACGAAAGAACGGTGTAGATATTCCATCGTCCGACATGGTCGCCATCTGGAGACGCACCCCACCAGCGAGCGAGATTGGACCCTCGGTTGACGCCTAGGCTGTCCAAGTCTTCTCAAGCCGAGAGCATACTTCGACGAAGACCGGGGCTTGTTCAATTGGGTGCTCGTCAAGCACAAAAATATGCATGCTACGGTACCTGCCTACGATCTACCCTTGCGTAACCAGCTTGCAGGGCATATGGGAAATGAGGTGGCAATTTGGGCGGGCCAATTCACACTCACGATTCGACGGATTCGGCCATGGCTTGAAGAATCCAAGAATATTGACGTTCAGATTGCACTCGTCGAGGATCCATGTCGGCACTCGAAGAAGTTGATGGCAACCTGCCGGCAGTTGATACCAATGCGCTGGAACGGCAATGTCGGCCCGGGGGGACTATGCTCGATCTGGGCATCGCTGTTCCAATGGGGCTCGAAGGCAATGGTATGTCAAGCTTGCAATGTTTGTACTACTGCACGTTCTCTTTCCCCGCCGAGCGTGCTGCAGGCTGTAAACGCATCGGCACCAGCCTTCCGAGTCTACAGACCCCTGGAAACAACCGGATAGCTCATCGTAAGGCTGGAACGTTGACTCACATTGGTTTCTACCATGAAGGCGGTATGTAGCATGCCATAAGATGGCGCCCTTTTGGAGATGACCCATGTTCGGTGGCGGCTCCTGCACTCTGCCGCATCTCTTGGCGAAAGCTCACCGGTTTGGGGCTCGGAACAAGCCTATCACCTATCAAAGGTCGGCTCCCATTCGAGGAGAATCAGATACTGGTACCTAGACACGCAAACTTGATGTCCATTCACGGAGTCTTCGCCGTCCGATGTAATGATGAGTGGTGACGCTTCTATTGGTCGATCGTACATCTGCAAAGCGTTGATGAGTTCCTTACAGCACCCAGAGCTGGGTGCCTATTGCTAATTTGATCTGCAAGGTTGTTGTATTCGCCATTGTGAGACTTCAAATCCATCCGTTAACTAGTCAAGATGGAGCGTATGAAGGAGGGCAGCGAAGAATTCGCTACCACTGTCTGTCGCTTAGACTAGAGCTCCACAATCGCACCTGTGAGCGCGTCTTGGACGAAGGCACTCTCCACGTGAGCCACTCTCGTCCAAAGTCCGACAATCCACGGTCCCTGAGCGTATTAGTGTCATCGCCTGTACCACATCAATGACAGACGACAAGGCAGCAAATGACATTCGTGTTGGAGAGGTAGTTAGTCGCGCCTATCATTGGGCGTTTGGGACGCGCAGAACTCACGAAGCCAGCGATCATCGGCCATTCGAGGGTAAAATAGTGAGACCTACCACCATCGGTGCTCTATTAGCATCGCCTATATTCTGCAGCTCTCGGCTGTACCAGACTTCTAAATAACTCTACAAGGCCAGACCACATAGGGGAAGTGTAAGGTAGTCGTACACGGCGAGAAGCATAAAATCAGAGACGTCCGAGTCTCGCTCTCTTCGGTCGACACGACCTACGCCACGATCAGCAACACGGGGATCGCAATCTGCGAGCCTCATATTCACATCGAAGTGAAGTAAGCCACCCGTTCGGTGGGCCAAGATAAGCCATCCGGTCGGCGAGCTAGAGGAAGCCACCCCGTCGGCGAGCTAGAGCAAGCCACCCCGTCGGCGAGCTAGAGCAAGCCACCCCGTCGGCGAGCTAGAGCAAGCCACCCCGTCGGCGAGCTAAATGCTCCATCATGTTTGGTGATGTTTCCGTTTGATGGTATTGGAGCAAGACCGGGAACGGTAGCACGGTAGGTGATATGAAGTTCGGACATTCAACGGCTATTGAGGACAACACAGAAAATCTGGTCTGCAGTGCAATGCTGTCCATCAAAGAGCGCTAATTAGTTGGGTAGTTGAACATATAACGAAATTAAGCGGAGACCTTTCTTGGACCGAACATTCACGACCCAGAAGTGTTATTCCATGATCTTCTATTACGTGGACAAAACGGTCCAACACAATATGTCTGGGTCTTTGCCCGAAGCTCCGTGAGGGCTGTTTAAAGGGCGGAAAGGTTGGTGGTGGCAGGAAGAGGACGTGCAGATACTCCCGAAGCAACCAACAATGATTTTCGTGCTTTATGAGCTTGTCTCGGCGGCAGCACGAATGTTTTGGCAGTAGTGCACGCGGGACATGCTTCGAACCGAGATGCATTGCGATATTACACCTCTGCATTTCGACTTTCGCATAGTACTGCATGATTGGAGCATAACTGCAGCTGTCCTGTGCGTTGCTACGTGCTTGTGTGCTCGAGTCTGCATAGAGGAGGCTGCCGGACATTGTGACATTGTGGCCCAGAGCCTACTTTGAAGCCGTCTTGTGATCTTCCAAGCTGGGCCAAGCATCTCGTTCATCCCGAGTCCTCGCTAAGGTACCTACAGATCTCGTCGACAGAGTTCCAGTGCTTCGCGAGGCTAACCTTACCCAACACCACGTCAAATAGAGGCATTCAATAGCTCTAGCGAATACAGCGACGACTCTGGGTTCGCGGAGGGGTGCACTTTCCACGGTCTCCATACGGTCAAGCGTATTCGCTTTAACACGAACAAAGACTTCAGCACATGGACGGTTAAGATCGACGTTGCGAACCAGGCTTGTCGAAGACTTCCCCACCATTACAACGGCGAGTGTTATCCCAATGGAACCGGGTCCGGCCACAACAGCATCATATCCAATCCCTTCTAGCTTGCCGAGCACAAGCCCAGGATCCGTCACCTCACTCTAGTTGCTCCTCGAGCCGTGTACTACCAAGGCTACACGCATAACACAGTCGTCAGCAAATCATAACCCAACACCATGGTTCCCGGATCCACTTGACCCCAACATCTGACTGCAAACGTCGGGGTCAGGTGGATCCATCTACAGCTGCACGTGTGGGCCGGTCCAACAGATGAGCTACTGTAGCGTGCAGTCTTCCGGACAGATCTTCGCTACCGATCTTACTTCTTCGCGATATCCGGAGCGATGCAGCTCTGTGGTCATTAGCAGTCGATGGCTCATTCGCTTGACAATGCCCTGTTTTCTCACCAACGCAGACAGCTTCTACTGAGTTAGTGACAGGTCTCGTGGCATTGTCACTCCGAAAATTGCCCACCATGTCGCGGCTTGACCTGATCCACACTGCTTGCACGAGCATGGCCAAATACTACCTAGGTGGCGCTCATCTTTGGCGGGCACTTTCAACCCTGCACATGCAGGTCGACAGCAGTCCAATGAGAGGCTCGTCAGAAGAAAAACGGCGAGGCAGTACAACTTTCGAAGACTCCATCAATGTCTTGGGCCGAGACGCGCAGTCTAGAGGCTCCGGTGCTGTGTAAAATCAATACACCACGGACCAGCTACCCGTGCAAGGAGCCAACGAGCCCGCGGAAGCCACTCAATCGCGGTCGTGTGAAGGAGAGTATTGTCACTACTGGTGGTGGGACTCTGCAGTCTCTGCTCCCGGATGCGCGGCAATTAGGTACCGCGATCCGGAGGAGACGAACCGCGACCACTGAGCAGTCTCACCCTTGTATAGGATGTTCAGCCATGCAAGCTTTGCAAGACGTCTGAGCGACAGACAGATGCTCTCATAAGATTTTCGTGGTCCTGTCAGCTCAATTCAGTACGTGGCGAGAGTAGCGTTGGAAAACAGAAAAGCTATGGGGCGTGGAAGAAGGACAGGGGCATTGTACAGTCGAAATGAGAACTACGTCGGCGTATCAGACCGGCTCTCACTCCACGCAAGTGTATACACCCGACAGGCGAGCGAATGAGGATGGAGGTGAAGTGCGAGGTGGAGTGCGAGTTGAAGTGCGATCGCACATGAGATTTTGCAAGGGACGTGTATGTGCTTCGGCTAGGAACCTCTGCGAATTTTCGGCGGTACTTTCACACCGACATTCACTCACCGGAGCGGGAGCGCAAGGCAACGCTACACGGTTCTCACAGATACAGCAATCTCGATACCGGGCATCTGGGGATGATGAAGTGGTTTGCGCGATCTGCCCGTTGACTACGGTTCCTAACCAAGCCAGACCTGCAGCCCTAATCCGTTGTAGCACGCACACCGTGCTGGCAACGACCTCGTAACCTCGCCACCGCTGCAACTGAAATCACTCCGCTCCACACTCCACGTGTTCTGGACTTTTTGATGACAAGCCTACTTTGTCTATCTGTCTATTCCTCTCACGAAGAAGTAGGCTAGCAGTTCTGCAGGCTCTGCATATTCCGCAGGATTTCCCCTCGCCTGAGCAGATGTCAGCATCTGCCACATGCTCAAGAAGGATCAATGGACGACGGCAAGTGCTGGATTTATCCTTTACACACGTTCCAAGTAGTGGCTGCAATGCGCTCGTCAAGGCCCTAGGTGCACAAAGGTTTCGTCACCCGCCCGCCATTTGGCTGTTGCTGCATCATGTCATGAACCACTGGACGTCGGGCATATCTGCATGAACGAGGAATCCCGTGATCGCTGCATTGGGATATCTGCCGTTGTTGACAAGAGCCTCGTTGGAGCTGGCTCCTCTCGATATTCGACGACAAAATGCCAACAGACTGAGTGTCGTCGAGCTCCTTGCCATCTCCGTCCGTCGTGCAACCCGGAAGATGATGCAGTAAACTTCTACCGAATTATTTATTTGACTGCTGGACACGCCAACGGAAACAGAGGCTCAATGGTTATTAGGAGGCTCCTCAAATGTTCACGACCTCAATTTATTGGTCCTCAACACATGAAAGATCGGTGGGTATCTAGGGCCACCAAGTCGCTTACCCTATGCTCTACGGCAGCGATAGGCCGATATTCGGGCGACGATGGAGTCTGAGCAGCAGTTGTGGAAGCACAGGATGAAAACTGAAGAAGACGAAGAACGATACACTCATAAAATCGTCACCGTGCCCCGACTATCTGGACCTCCGAGAACATCAGCCACAACGGCCTGTCAGGCCATAATGAAGGACAGACCTCGTATCAAATTCACCTGAAGTCAATCGACTTTCTGCGAGCTACATGAATCACTCATCCTTTTTATCGGTGCCCTCTTCGTCGTTGTTCGTCATCATCTCATCGATTTTCGAAAGCAGACGATCCCGCTCAGCCTTGCTGCTCTGGTTTCTGGTGCGATCTCCAGCAGTGTAAGGATCGTCTCGTCGGCCGAGCCAGGGATCAGCATCGTTTCTGCTGGTCGACGTCGTAGTTGGATCTGTGGCCGATCCGATGGTCGACGAACCGGCGTTGCGTCGAGTTGTGGTAGCCTGCAAAGTGGTGATGGGGTTGCTGGGTCTTTCGGGGGATTTGGCATGCTTTCGACACTTCTTCTGTGGTGATGAACAACCACAGTTGGCTTTCGTGCTGTGTCCTGGTCAGTCACCTTGGACTCATAATGACAGACAGCACTCCCTTGGAGGACCTACGATCTCGGGCTACTAGGCATATTGCTTCAAGATGTTGGGAGAGAGTGAGTTGGTCTGGAGGGAAGTGGTTGGCAGTTGGTGTTCTGCCAGTAGACGACGGTCGGATGGCGCGGCTTTATATCCCAAGGACAACATACGAAACTGCAACGAGCTTGGAATGCAACCCAACGCATCTATGATTTCGAAGCAGACCAACGAGTCTCGTGGGTAGCCAGGATGCGAAGTCGTACGGTCATGGCCTTGCCAATGTACGAGTGTGGTAAATTACATCGACAGCGGTCTCGCGCCCTGCCGAACGCGCCATCTACCAACGAAATATGTGTGCGAACAGCGCATCATATTTTGCAGCCCACACTCTCGATGGGACGCTCATCAGCGTGCTTGAGACATGGCACACGCTCTCCCGAGACCCAGGCGGTGTCGCGATATGGTCCAATGGGCCCCCGGGGAGACATGTGCCTGCATAAAAGGCACCTGCATGAAGTACCTCGCTATGCCGAGCTTGCCTAGGTGACAATACTTGGCCCCCTTCGACGAGCTGGTTATTTGATTCATGGTGGTTCCAATCGCAGCCCACGTGTCAACACAATATGTCCGTGGTAGATAGATGGGGACATATGTTCGGATGGACGAATCGTAGCTAGTCACCCAGGTCGTCCTAGCCGCATGGCAGAACGATGGCACAGTCTCAGTCGAGTCATCGTCATGTTCAGCAAGCTTGGTGTAAAATATGCATCTCTCAGTTACCGCTGTCGAGGCGGCTCAAGGTAGCAGGTCCCTGACGACAGCCACTAGTATCGACCGCTGGGATGTGCCATGCTTGAGAAGTTGAGAAGGTACGGTTGACTGTGCTTCGCTTGTTCAATCCTACGAGTATTCGGTAGTAGTCTTTGCAGAATAACCACACCGGTATGCAAGGCAACGGTTCGCAAGTAAGATTTCCAACGAATGACAACTTAGTGCCATCCCGGCCAGTACGTAAAGTGTTGCCGGCGCACTGTGACCTGCCTTCTAATTTCCATACAGTAGTTGCTCAAAGCTACTCAAGTGCCTTGGATAGACGCTGAGAAGCTCCCTGGGCCGCCGGCCACTCTAGCTCTGTCCCACCTGGTCGTCCCAGTCCGTGGGTAGCCTTCCTGCAGTGCCTAGCCACAGCTCAACAAGCACGTGGAAATGACAGGGATGCTCATTCTGGCGTATACAACTCGCCGAGATACATCGAATGAGATGTCAGACTTGGGCCTTAACCGATCTTGTAGCAGGGTGCAGCCAAGCATCTATGCTGCAGGAACGATGAAATGCCACCAATGTTTTGCCAAACCATGTGTGATGGGTTACGGTGCATCGCCGCTCGAATCTTTGTGCATGAGGGCGTGCGCTCGCCAACCATGTGGCTGCCGACAGATACGGTCACATCCACTCGTGCCCTTGCACGTGCCTCCTTTGGTCCTAGTTCGATGTAAGGGCAGGCGTGCAGCGGTCGAGGAGCTTGTGGTCGCGGGATTGCAGTGTGTGCCATGCTCTACGAAAGGAAGCTAACCTTCTTTAGATCTTCTTTGGATATCTGTCCCTTGTCTCCCCCAAAGAAAGATGCTGCGATGCTGCACTGGTCATAGTCGTGAGCGACCCGGGCATGCTGACGTGCGTTGCCCGCCAGTGGATTGCCCGTAGGTTTCGCTCACCCTGTTGTTCATCACGCGAAAGCGAGAAGGGGAGGAATGGGTTGAAAATGCCTTGACGTATTCGTGCGGTCATTCAGAACGAGATGAGTTACCTGACTAGCAGAACGTGATGCCATCCACCTTTTCGTTGTTGACGCCAGAGCACCACGCAGTACGCAGCATCAAATTCCCATTATCATCATCTCATCCCACTTTCACATACGCTACACCATGTCAGCAAAACCTCCCGCCACCCTCAACAACTCGAAAAGTGAACTCACCAGCATCAATCTTGCTAACCTGCGGCAGCGCCAACCTCACCTTATTCCGATACAACACCGGCCCGCTCTTCTGCACCGGGTTACCCTCAAAATACACCTCCTCCAACTTCTTCTTATCCCTCAGCACCCGCTCAATCTCCTGGAAGTCTTCGATCTCGCAACTACTTGCCCAGATATTCTCTAGCTCCGTCAAATTCTCCAATCCAGTAAGTGAGGAGATGGGGTTGGACTGGAAATCCAGGATCTCGAGTTTAGTGTTCTGCGCTAGAGGTTCGAGAGACGGGATCCGGTTGTCGGAGACGTAGAGTTCGGTGAGTTGCGGTAGTGTCTCAATGCCGGAGAGCGAGGTGAGGCGGTTGGCTTGGATGCTGAGGGTGCGCAAACTTGTGAGGGTGGACAGATTTTTGAGCTCCGAGATCTTGTTCTGTCCGAGCCAGAGGCTTTGCAGTTTCGTCAAAGTCTCGATCCCAGCAATCTCCTTTATCCTGTTCGCGCCCAGCTCGAGGTAAACGAGCTCAGTAAGCTGTTCGAGGTTCTCGATCGCCGATATCCGGTTCTGGACGAAGTAGATGTGGTCCAGCTTTTTGAGAGTGGAGACGTTCTTGATGTGTTTCAGCTTATTGTAGCTCAAGTCCAGACTTCTCAGCTCGGTGAAGTCTTCCAGGCCGTCGATGTGCTTTATGAGGTTATCGTAGAGTTCGAGTTCTACGAGGGCCGAGGAGCAGGTGGAGGGAAGTTCGATGTGCTGAATGCTGTTTTGGCGGAGGCATAATCGTTTTAGTCGTTGGAAGCGTTCGAGGCGGAGTACGGGTATTGAGGATATGCGGGAGTGCTGGCAGTCTATTTCCTACGCAGTTGTTAGGTGGTGTTTTCGAACCATGTGAGTCTGTTCTGCATACCTCTGTCTCCGGCTCTTCTCCCTCCAGCAAATCTACTCGAGTTAGCCACCACTCTTCCCCTTTAACAGTTTCAGCGTACCCTCATCCGCATCTATCTGCTCCACCGGCGGTGCATCCTCGTCCGAGTAGTCCGGATCACTCAAAGCCTCCGGGTTCGCCAGCACGGCTTGTTTGTTGACGCGCAGTTTTCCATCCCAACCAGATTTGCTGCTTTGAGGTGTACTCGGCTTTGAACCTGTACCGTTCGTGTGAGCGCTACCGTTCGGCGTCTGATCTTCGGCTGACATGGTTACTGTTGTTACTGAAGTGAGGTATGTGACCAAGCAGGAAGAATTTGAAGATGCTTTGTGTTACGAGCCTCATATATGCACGTGCTCGTGTGGGGTGATACAAGCTTTGCACGTGGATGTCGATCATTTGGACGATCCCCGCGTAGCGTTTAGCCCTGCAGAGATGGAGGTGAAGTCAAGGTCCGTGTACTGTGAGAAGCACTATAAAGATATACAGGTCATCCCTCGTGGGTATCTATGCTTTTCCCTGCTACACAGCTATGCAGTAGAGTACATACTCCCGCATCACCGTTCCCTTCCTCAATCATCCTCATCCCAGTTGGGGTTGGGACCAGGCGGCTTCGGACCACCCGCCTGCCTCGCAACAATGATCTGATCCACACTCAACACCGTCCTCGCAGCATCAGTCGCCAGCTTGATAGCCCACGCTTTCGTGATCATCAGATCCAGAATACCTTCCTCCTCTGCATCCAGAATACCGGTGCCATCCGAGTTCTCGATGTCGACACCCATACAAGGGACCTCCTCATCACTGTCCTCGTCATCATCGTCTTCGTCATCGTCATCATTAGCTTCCGCTGCAAGTTTCGCCGCCGCAGATCCGTTCGCTGCAGCTGCTTTGGATGCAGGAGATGCGTGTGCGGTGTAGAGTTTTGCTAGCACTTCAGTGGCGTCAAGACCAGCTGACTCTGCGAGCGTGCGTGGGATCACTTCGAAAGCTTCGGCGTATTTGCGGATGGCGTATTGAGCGATGCCGGATGTCTTGTCTGCCAGACCGACGATGCGCTCTAGTAACTGCATCTCGGTGGCTCCGGCTCCAGGTACGAGTCGTGGGTCGCGAGTAATGGCTTTGAAGACGTTGACGCCGTCGTCTACCGCTCGCTCGACATCGTCGAGATGGTTCTGTGTAGCGCCTCTGAGGACGAGTGTAGCTGTGCGCGTCTGCTCGTTCTCCTGGCGGAAGACTGTAACTCGATCGCCACCAATCTCGAGCGTCTCCACGACATCAACGCTGCCCATCTCGTCCGGCATAGGCGCGCCGAGACGTGCAAGCGGTGTGGCACCGACAACGCGGCAGAGACGGCGGAGCTCGAACTTCGACAACACCTTGATGACCAGTATTCCAGCACGGTCGAGGTAATGTCTCGCGAGTTCGCCCACGGATTGACCAGCCACGATGACACGTAGTCCAGAATCGTACAGCTCCTTGACAATCTGCTCCATCTGTGCCTCCTCGCCTTTGCTGAATTCGTACAGCTCTTTGCTGTTCTTCAACAGAACCGTGCCCTTCGTCTCCGTCTGTGAGATGTCGATCGGGCAGCTGAACACTCCCACCTTTGCCTTCACAGCCTTCTTTATCGTCCCGTCCGGCTCGCGCCCGAACACCATACCCTTGACAACCTTGCTCTGCTCCAGACTCCCACCCATGATCTTGACCACCCGAATATTGTCCACATTGAAGTTGCTCGGGTTCTTCGGCAGCACCGCCAACACTGCCTCTGCAACCATATTCGCCAGCACATCCTCACTGCCACTCTGCTTGGCCGCAACCACAGTCCTGATGGCCTTCGCAAGCTCCGCCTGGTCCCTCAGATTCTCTACCCGCTCTACCTCCAAGTCCTCCAGCGCCTTTGCAGCCGCTCTGCCAGCTCGCTCATAGCCCTGCACGATCTCGCTCGTCTTCAAACCCATCCGTAATAACTCCTCTGCTTTTCTCAGCAGCTCACCGGCGAAGACAATGACCAGGTTCGTAGCGTCACCCATCTCTGCCTCCTGCTGCTGACTCGCCATGACGAGAAGCTTAGCTGCTGGGTGTACCACATCGAGCTCGCGGAGGATGGTTGCGGCATCGTTTGTGAGTGTCATTTTTTGGAGGTGGTTGATCACGAGCTTGTTCCGGCCATATGGTCCCAGGGAGGTCTGTACTGTGCTGGCGATGGTCCGGCATGCGTCGATGTTGCGCAGGACGGCGCCATCTTCGGAGTCGTAGCTAGAGACAGTGTCAGTCGTTTGTATGCTTGGTTCAGTCGATAGGGCCTTACTTCTGGTAGCCTGGCTTGAAGAGGCCGCTGTTCGGAGCGTTGGGTATTGACAAGGACATGTTGCTGTCTTCTGTAGGTTATTGCGTGGCCAGGGGAGGGCAGATGATGACCAACTGCCCTGCCTTCGCGTGATGTAAATTTTGCCCGGAGCACGCGCTTGCCAAGGGCACTGCCGAACTCTAATTTGACCGACTTCTTGTGTTCTCCCTTGCTCCTGATCCTGGTTGTCGATCATCAATGTACCAATATGGTCAATCCTGCGAGGTTTGTGAAACGACCATAGCCACACGGAGGCCCGACGATATCACTAACCGCCGACCAATATGTGTACCATCGAAGAGGTAGTTGTTGCAATATCCCGTGATCTCTTACTTCTCTGTCCTCTACCTCGTGCGCGTACCTCCGTCGAGCAGCTTCAGAATTCCCTATACCTATTCTATAGGATACGCCATGGCTCTCTTACCCATCTCCTTCCGTGTCTTTCCCAACACGACCACGACTTTCCACGGCGGGACTGGCCTTCGCATGTTGGAATACGTGAACAATGAGGGAACGGGCATCGGCTTCGGAGAACACTTCTTACCATTCTTCGAGCATGGATGCGCTATCAACGGCCAGTACGACTGCACAGCCGCCTGCACGCGACCGAATTGGACATGGTCGGATCTACCCACCATATGCAATTGCCTGAATTATTCGATCATATCGCAGCTTCTAGACTCCGGCTGGCTGGACGAAGCTGCGAGCAGAATTGCCGAATCCTATAGCATCTACTCGCGGCACGATGTCAATCTCTCCAGTATAATCGAGCCCATCAACAGCTGTGCTTCGGAGGTACAGAACAGTGTGCAGTACCCGCACACGCACGATCCTCAGTACTACAAGACTGCGTATTTAATGGCTCAACAACTGATGAATGTTACGGATCCGAGAACCTTCCTCGAAGACAGCGTCAATCGGCGTTACACGGTTGCATTGTCGACGGGACCGTTTGCTAACACTCCCCAGGGCTCCGCTGTCAGTGTGCTGTTGAACGACTTTAACATAATGTGTGAATCCGTCGCTGGCTCCGAGTCATATTCTGACATCGGAGGAGTTGGCGTATATGCATCTTACCTCATGCAAGTGGCTGTCGTGCTTGCTGCGTGGATCTACGGCAACGTTCTTCTCGCATACATCCGACGAGCTGCCACGAAAATCGCCTCTTCAACTCAAGGTTACGATCATGAGTTGACCACCCTTCGTGAGAAGCAAGCTCGAGCCAAGCTTCAGTGTTCGGCGCTCATACATGGTCTTGTGGAGTACCAGAAGGCACAATGCTACTTTACCATAACTCTACAGGCTGCCTCCATGCTCGCGCTCAATGGAAATGGCGCTATTTTCCGAGCCCTGTCATACACACAGATCGATCAGGCGGTGGACCTTCTTGGAGACGTTGCCGCGACTGCTTAATATGCCTAATTTTCGGTCTGTACCTCCTGCACAAAGCAACGCGAAAGTCGCCATATGTGACCACGGCGACTGTAACCGCCACGACGTTGTCGCTTGTCACTTGGTTCCTGGCACGACAGCCGCTGGACAACTTACAACCTCAAGCAAAACCTAACGTCAATCTTCCGTCTTGTGGCGGCCTTCTGACTCCGCTGAAGTTCTGTTCATCGACACGATCGAGCAGTCTCACCACAAAGATCAAGACCCCACTCATATGTTGCTGCTTCATCCTGCTCGGGATCGTTGTCGGCGGAGAGCCTACCCCATCGTTTCTCGAGCTTTACTTCTACTATTCTCGATACCGAGGAACACAATCAGCCGACACGTCAGCGGCGGCGTCGAGATCGTCAAGCGTCGCTGACGAAGAGGAATCGAACAACACGTCAATCACTAAGTCACTCACTAGTACCAGAGTTTGGTCACGCTACTACCGCTACCTCGCCGAGCTCCTCCACTCTGACCGTGGGTTACCGAATGACACAATACCCGCTGCCACTAGCAAATGGCTACGCCGCTACCGCTACCCTGCCGAGTTCGTCCTTTCTTTCTCCTCCATTATCATGCTAATGCGTCTGATCGGCCCGAAGAGCCTAGACATGGCATACTTCAGAGAAGCCCACCGAACCGCATTGCAGGACCTCAAGGCCTCGCAGTGGACCTTCGGACAAATCCTTGCCGTCACAATCTGGGCACCGCCTCTTGTCGAGTACATTCGATCTGCTATAGGTAAGTCATGACTCGACAAAGCCTTGAGACCTGAAGGGTGCGGCGAGTGCTAATCTGTGACGCTCATAGAGGGTGTTGATGAGGCCAACGAACATCGTTTCGTGAGTCCGTACCGCGTGGTTATTGACGAGGATGAGGTCAGGACGCCGCGACGGCATTCGACTTAGGGGATGCGAGGTCAATGTGTGAATCATGTTTAGCATGGTGTTGTTGGTGTCATAGACGCGCGAAATAATGCGCATCGCCTCTCAAACGCCATCGCTACGCTATGTATATGTACAAAGTTGCAGTTCTATGCAAAAGGCTTGTATACAAAAGGTGTCTCTTCAACTCGTCCATCAGATTCGTTCGGGAGCTGTTGTATCTCGTCGTTGATGGTATTGGCAAGGTCTTTCTCAGGCCAAGTCTCGTCTTGCTCGGTGGCAGTGCAGCCGTCTGCAGCAAACACATCCTCGTGCTCGGAGATGTCGAAGTCTGCGGTAACCTCAGTTTCCTCACCGGCGGCCCTTGTCGGCCTCGTGGCGAAGACATCATCCTCACCATCCTCGTCCTTGCGCAGAAAATCCAGATCGAAGCTCTCCGGATCGAGCCCACCGCGGACAAACGCTTTGTACGCAAGGCCGTGGTCTGCAAGCACAGCAAGCCCCTGCTGCTTCGCACACTTCTTGATTGTCCATTGTGAATCTGTTGCAGCCGCTTGGTGTAGCACTGTTCCGCCCATGAACGCAGTAGTGTACGGTCGCCGGCCCTGGTAAACCGCTCGCGCACGCGCCATGATTTGCTTGTAGTGTCTTCCGGCAATAGATAGGAACGCTTCAGCTCACGCATGAAAGATCGAGTAATCTTCATGCCGCTGTTGAGCACGTGCTCAACCACCCATTGGACACCGGCAAGGTGCCTCATGTCGTTGTAGCCCATCAAAAGCACGGTCATGGCGGGCATGTCCAGAGATCTCCGCGCGGCCCATTCGGACTTGTAGATAGCCGCCAGTAGATTGACGCCGTGCTCGGGACAGCCATTCGTAACCAAGAGATGCGCGGCCGTGGTGACGATGTGGTGAGAGACCGGCCAGCCATTGTCATCATTCACACGGTAGTAATTCATAACGGTCATGCGAAGATTGTTGGCGTTTCTCTTCTGCCCTTTGTTCATGTTGCGCATTCGTTGGATGATCAACGGACCCATGGCGCAAGTAACGTTCATGCCCGCCGTTGAAGCGCGATCGAGAAGTGCCTCAGCTTCGATGACGTTGCCTTCGTGCAGTCTAATGCATGCCTCCACGGCAACTTCGAGACAACGCACTGATAATGGAAGATCAACGGGGTCGAGCGTTGCCTCGTAGATGTCTAGCGCACCCTTGTAATCCCTCAAGGAATAAGCCAGCACCATCTTCTGCTCCGGCTCGCCATAGCTGTTTCTGTGGCCCGCACCTTTCATTACCTCATCGTTGGTGCTAGCCCATGAGCCGCTTGGCCGAATATGCTGAAATGAGATGTTGGTTCCGTTGACCGGCTCTCCCTTAACCATTTCGATGTCCCGAGGCCGAGGTCTTCGTGCCGCCGCTGCGTCACTTTTGTCTTGGTTGAACTCTGCGATCATGGCGTGGTATTGATCCTCAGCGTCCATGGCGTGGAACGAAGCCGATGAGTGTTCGTCTTTGCTTTGACCATTTAAAGCACCTGCACCCGGTTGAAGTAGTTCAGCGGCCGCGGGAGTTGTCAAAAAATCCAGCTCGCTAGCCAAAGGCCCTCCATTGGACTGCGGCTGAGGAAGTTGTGCTTCAGGTTGAGTAATCGACGTTGCCGGGTCGTGAGCCTCGGCCGTGTATTGCACAATGACACCCGCGAATCTGCCGCTATCACGGGTGAACGACAGATGGCTTTCGTTACGATCCCGTTCGGTCCAGCCGGGCCTGGCCAGATGGGGTGGTAGCTTTTCCAGACGCTCTAACCTCGCTACGCCGTGATCAACAGGGTTCCCGGAAGACAGATCCTGCTCGTAGGGATTTCTCAAATCGTACGCAATAGCTGCCTTGATCAGGTCCTGGAAGTTCGATGCTTTGAAGGCCGGTACATGTCTGTGGAGAAAGTAGCAGAGCCACATCGCCCGCTTGTGTTTCGGTCTGTTCTCGTGCCAGAACGCCGTCATCATGTGCGCCACGATCCTGCTGTCGAAAGTGAATTTGACTCCTATCGATTTCAAGTATGCTAGCCATTGAGGGACCAGATCGAGTGAGCGACTTCGTACGCATACACCCAGAAACGCTTTCGAGGTGTGTACGTTGGCAACGAACCCAGTGGCATGCGTCAGTCCCTTGAGAAATGTCCAGGTGTCCTCGGCAGAGTGTTCTTGACAGTAATGATGCACCACTGTGTTCCATATACTTATCGCCGCGAAGTCCAACGCAGAGGACTTCTGCTGTTCTGCAACTGCCATCAAGCGGTCGACTTCTGTCCACATGCTTCTTCTAGCAAACAACAGCGCAGCGAGGCGGAGCGTGCGTTCGTCGACCTCCCCTCTCTTTTGCAGATTCGAGATGGTTCTGAGTGCTGCGTCATATTTGCCAGCACTTATGTATATCTCCAGCATGGCGTCCTCGACATTGCGCATATTCGGCGTATCATCGGCCACTCGCTGCCGGAGGCCAGCGAGTTTGTTCTCGACTGCTGGTAGACTGCGAGTTGAGCGCCATGTCGATTTGATCATGCCCACGTCAGAAGCAGCTTGCACGGTAAGTTGATGGTGTCTGGGTAGCGACTTGTACAACCAGAACCACAGCTTTCCGAGCTTGGGATCGCTACGATTTCCCGTAAGGGCCAGCGCGAAGACAAGCTTGCAAGAGTCGTCAAGAAGCCTCATGAGCACGATCATTGGAACGCCGGTTCCCTCTGGAAAGATGAACAGATCCACCAGTACCGAGTACATTTCCCGCGAGCCGCAAGCTTTGATGAAGTCTTTTATTTGTTGTTTGGAGCGCTGTGAGAAGTCGGTGTTGCCGTAGTACCTCCAGCGGATGAGTCGTGCCGAAGCTGAGAGCTGCTCGCTTGTCAACCCACCGTCGATGATCATTTCTCCTATGGCCTTGAAATGGGTGTGGGTAGGGAAATGTGCAAAATAGCGCTGACGACTCTGCTGAAACGTCATGAAAAAGTCGGCTGCTAGCGATGCTTGTCCACCTTTTACCAAAGAGCGACACATGAAGTCGATACCATGGACAATGTCTTCTGCGCTTGACGAATACTTGACAGACGTGCCCAGTACTGTGTCAGCAAGCTCAAGTAAGTCCACAGGTTCGACGCTGTGTGTGGCCGCACTCGACAAGACGTCGAGTTTATATTGCAGCTGGCGTCTCGAATCGAGTCGTCTGGAAGCAGAAGTAGAGGCAACATCCAAGCAGAATTCAAGCAAGTCGTTGTGCTCCGCACCGTCCGCCAGGCTGCTGTAATACTTTGCAATCAGAATACTTTGCCATTCGCCAAACGTTCTGCTCGCCAGCATCCAAAGACATAGCGAACGGACATCATCCAAGTGTCCTTTGCGCACAGCCAAAATCAACAGTTGGTTGGCGATCTTGCTTCGTCTAAACAAGGATGACTCAGTTAAGTGGTTTGCAGGATCCTGGGCGAAGAACAACTCGACATCGTGTGCAATATGGTCGGCGTTGAGCTGGTCTATCTCTTCGTCGGGCTCGAGGCCCTCGACACCTGAATGCGTGAGGTCTCTCCAGGCAGCCTTGGTGTTGTAGGAAGAGCCAATGAGCTCCTTCGCTCGTTCCAGAGAACGCTTTCGCGCGGCAGTATCAGAACTATTGTTGTATGTCCAGGAGCCATCACGATTTCTTCCCAGACGTTTGAAGATGATATTGCCACTCTCGCAGGATGCTCGCGATTGAGTCTCAAGGGTCGACTTGGTTGAAGACTGCTCGTTTCGTGAAGCCTTTTCGATATGAGGTGCATGCATCTGCGACCCGGCTCGCACATCTACTCCGAAGGGACGACTAGCATTGGCCGGGTGGGTCCTTGGTTGTGCTTGTTTGGCGTGTGCTGCGGAGTCCGAGACGTGCAGAGGCGGTAGTATCTCATTGTCCAATACGGCAGATGCTTCAAACGGCCTGTCATGTCTGGGGTCGGGGGTCCTCGCCGCATGTACACCCCATGGCGAGAACCCCGAATGGGCTATCTTCGCATAGCCCTCTTCAACCACAGAAGGCAATGCCGGCCCCCTCACACCTCTTTCGTCTGTCAGATCACCGCCCGCGGAGGCTCGATCGCTGTTCCGCCGACTCCATCTCTTCGTCCCTTCGGCGGCTTCTCCATTCCCGAAGAAGCCCTCGAATCCCTCCCTGTCCCCGTCGTGCGCAGCCGCCACATTCCCAGCATATCGCGGATGCTGCCGGATCGACCTCGCGTTGTCCGCGAGGCGTTGTACTATCGTGATCCTCCGTCGACGCTCCTCAGCACACAACGCTGCGGCGCCAAGGACTGTCCCGCTGGAGATGTAGGCGAGTTGGGTAAGGACTTTGAGGGCGGCGCGGGAAGGAACTCGAGGGCGTTTGACCATCGCTGCTCCATTGTCGCGATACCGTCAAGTCATCCGCGTAGTGCTGAGTACGTTGTTGTCATTGTTCGAGTGGCGCTAATGATCAGATGGTCATTGATTTTGGGAGTGAGGTTAAGGTTCTAATTTAGGTTTAGTGCAAAGAAAGTCACGTGCAGGAACTATGTACAAACATTAGGTACTTAACTTAGGTACCGTGGACTTTTAGAGTATAGCTGACATGTGGTAACGAAACCCGCCATCTCCAAGCAAGTTTGTATGAACCGTTTGACTATCAATGGCTACATGTCCTTCGGAATCTGGCACAAAAGCAGGAGATCGCTAGGACTACGAACACATCGCCTCCAAAAGTGTCTACCACTGATAGACGACAGCCTTGATGTGGTAATGATAGAAGTGGTTGCACTTGTCCGCTCCATAGCTAGCCCCACTGTCCAGATCCCACGTCTGCGCTTTGAAATCATCACCCTTCCACTCGTTGCAAGATTTCGAAATGCCCGTGAATTTGTGGCCGTTGCTGACGCTCAAAGCAATCGAATTGGCGCCGTCCGGACGATCCCAGCAGCCGCTGTCCCACCCGATCCAGTCGGAATCAGAAGGCCACATGCCGTTGTTCGTCTGGCCCATCAGACACATACCGGTCTCGACACATTTGTCCTGGCAATCGTATCGCTCGAACCAATTGATGGACGCATCGAGGCTGCGAGTCTCGAGAGGCTTGGTGTGGTTCGCTGGTGGAGCGGCAACGACCAGCGTTGCGAGGCTCGCGAGAAGGGTGAGGGTGGTGTATTTCATGTCTTGGTAATTGACTGCTCAGCAGGGATTTTGAAATGGGATGTTGTGGTTGTCGTGCTTTCTGGGGATTTGTGAGTGTCGAGGGGAACAAGGGAAGTATATGTAGGCCCTGTGTAGCGAAGCATGACACAAAGAAGTTGACCAAGGATGCGTGATCAGACAAAGGACAATGCATTCACGCCAGGCTTGTTGCCGGCTACTCCTAGCTTTGTGTACCGAGCGCTGGTGGTATCAACGATTGATGGCGGTAGAGCAGGCTCATAACCTCGGACGCGAGGTCGGCCTCCTCGTGCTTCAGATCTGGTGACGAAGTCGCTGAGCATGAGCTCGCCATGACACAGATCGACCCTCAATCCAAGCCGCATAGTATGGGAGGTATTGCGCAATGGAGGTTTCGAGCGCATCCGCAAGTAAGCATTGCGGAGCAGTCGCTCAGGTCATCGAGTCGGGTCATGGCACATCTTTACGTCCCACAGATTTGGCGCTCTCGCGCATCGCTGTACATGCTCAGCAAGTCGGTTTCAGCCGGCCGAATAACGTCTTTAAGGCCGACTGAGCTTCCAGCAAGATCGGCGACCTGGCTCGAGCGAGATGCTGTATTGAAGCTCTAAGCGGGAACATGAGTCTCTGCGGACCCACCCATCCAGTGTCGTCGGCTAGCAGATAGGGCGCCGCGTTAACAATATTGTTCGCGAGGGTGAGACTGTTACTCGAGAGCGCTATTTCCGCGAACTGACTGACAGCTGGGTAGCCAGAAACTGGAGACGAGTCGAACGAAAAGAGTGAAATCTCTCGGCCGCTGGTTGCGTTCAAAGACGACAACGCATCATTCAGCACAAGCTTGAACCACCAGTAGTAGATCATGCAAGTGGCTTCCAAGCAGCCACTAAGCTGAGGTGTGGAGCTGGACGTATATCCGCTGTCGACGGAGTCGTCTTCGCTGCCACTCGATGGTGATTCGTATCGGCTGGGCCATGTATTGGTGCGCCATGTTTCGAGTTCGTCTACAATGCTGAAGCATGTTGTAGGGAGCTGCGCCAACAGCCCAGGGTCATGGGAGATGACCGTGCTATCCACCAGCTGCAAGAACGCAGTGATATCGAAGCCGAAGTCAAATAGCTCTTGCAAAGCGTCCTTCTCGAACCGCTCCCACGGTATTGTAAGCCATTCCTCACTGCCAAGAATGGAGGCTTTGTGTGCATCAATGCTGTGTACCATCTTGACAAACAAGGTCAGTGAGTTGTGCGGACTATGCTTCCATCATGTAGCTGACACGTACGAGTGACCACCGCACATCCTGAAAGATCTGCAGCGCGAATTCGGTGTTGATGCTGTGAGGCCCTGCTGCCCGGCACCACTGTGCCATGCCATCCTCGTGGACCTTGCCGGGTGGGACTGATGCGTACGTAGGCGATATTCCCTACAACATCGTGAGCAAACGCAGGCCAGTGGAGCAGGTAGGCTTACTTCGTATATCGATAACGTTCTCATGGCAGCAAGTGTCCGGTCTTGGAATGCTGTCTCGGGATCGTACAACGCTTTCTTCAGGCGAGTCAAGGCATTCGCGTACTGCCCTCGGCCCTGAGCGATAAGATCATTATCTTTCATGACTACGCCAACCCTAGCTAGACTCAGGGCGGCGAAGGAGGATTCGAGGGCATTCCCAGGGCAAGACAAGGTGCTCATCGTGTACATCCATGTCTTCTTTACGTCGATCATGACCTCCCCACGGGGAGGAAGATACGTGTCCAAGCATTTGTTCTGGATCTGTTGCAGCAGGAAGACCCCAAGTCCGGGTTGGGGTGGCAGAGAAACAGCAAAATCTGAGGTTGAGCTCGCAGGTGAGGAAGCACGGCTCGAGGTCGATCCATATCTGACTATAGTAGCATCTGGAGAGGACGACTGATGAGAGAGGGGTGAAGATTCACCCCGCGGAGTCTGCTCAGATCCAGCAACTTCTTCGAACCGTTGCCTCTTCTTAAGGCCGTTGGGAGTCCATTGAAGCACGACAGGATATCGCGTATAGCCCTCACACTCGACGCCACGCTTCTGACACGCCTTGCAGAACGGCTTCTGCTGATCGCACTAGAGCCACGTATAAGTACGATATTGCTTGTAATATGCAGATCTCGGGAGATAAGTACTGCAACTTTCCTTCTCCTACACGTGGCGCAACCCTTCGATCTTGGAACGCCTACCATAGTGCCGCGTGAATTGATGAGGTGTGCGAGCCACCAGAACAGCTGCTCGCAACATGATGTACGAAACAGTAGTGAGCGCGCATCGGGTCGTTGGCATCCCACAGATGATCCTGGTCGCCCTTGGCGCCTTCCTCATCGTTGATGTGCCCTTTATGGTATAGCGCATAGTTCTATACAGCGCTATCCCAGTTTCTCTATTTCATGTTGCGAACTTCCTTCTCCACTTTTCTTCTTCTTTTCTTCCTCCAAGAACATGCTGCGAGCCGCATCTCGCGGAATGAACTTGCGATGATGGTGGTTTGGAGTGCTTCGCCCTCTGCAATAGCCGGCCAAGTTTCAAGGGATCGACTTTCTCTCTCTGTATCGTCCTGAGCACTCTGACACTTGCCATGCACCGAGTGCTTGGTCAAGTCTACCATCATGATCTACAGTGAGTTATCTCTTTCTGAAAGGCGTCTAGTGAGTCTTGCGAGAGCCTCTTGGTTGTGCAAGGCGTCGATGGTGTGTATAAGTATTGTCGGTATACTGGTGTAAGTTGATGTGTCTCTTCATCCACAATCTCCAGCAACTCAGCATTCCCACTGTCTGTAGTCTCTGACACCCTACTCACCCCAACAATCTATCACCTACACCTCTACGATGCTCGGCTGGAAGAACTCGACCCCTGAGGTTGAACGGAACCAGGGTCATGTTCAGAAACGAGAACAGGATGATTCCAGTGCAGTACCTCGCAAGACCAGATGGCAGAAAACATACGGCTTCTTGGGTTTCCAGAAAAGCTACAATTTCCCTCTATGTAAAACACCTCCCAGCATTACAACCTTCGCAATGCTAATGCAGAGATAGTCATTATCTTTGCCGGCGCAATGTTTGGCTTCTCCCTCGCTCGGACGACGTACCTCAACATCGGAACGTACTCGAAAGACGCCGCGCCTGGAGAATGGTATTGGTACAAGAGCGGCCACTCCCGCATCGGCGTCATCCTACATCTTGCGACTGTCATACCAGCAGGACTGTTGATGGTATTCCAATTCATCCCTCTGATCCGGAAGAAGTGCCTCATTTTTCACCGCATCAACGGCTACATCGTCACCATCCTCCTCCTGCTCGGTACCGCAGCCGCTTTCATGATCATGCGTCGTTCTTTTGGCGGCGCAGTCTCAACACAGGCTAGTGTCGGACTTCTCGGCGTCATGGTGGTTGTCAGTCTCGGTATGGCTATGTACAACATCAAGCGTCTTCAAATTGAACAGCACCGCGCCTGGATGTTGCGCACCATGTTCTACTGTGGCACTATCATCACGCTACGCCTGATCATGATCATCGCTGCTCAGCTCATGCCTCTGGCCAGCAACTACTACAGCGTAATGCGATGCGACATGATCGCCACCTTGACCAACCCAAGGCAGTTCCGCAAGAGCTACCCCCAGTGCTTCACACAAAACGGAACGACTGATGGGTGGATTCCTGTCGTAGCAAACTTCTCACAGGACGCCGTCACAGTTGGCGCGGCTCTCGAGTTGGGCTATTCTATGGCTGTAAGCCACCACCACTACACTGGTACCTCATTGAGCATTGCTGACGATTACTTCTCAGATATGGCTTGCGCTCTTCTTGCACGTCGTTGGAGTAGAGCTTTACCTCAACCTCACGCCTGCCGAGACGGAGCGGTTGCGGATGGTCAGCTATGAAAAGCAGTTGGAGGCCGGCTACAAGCATCCTGGCAGTGCCGGAATAACAGTCGATCGCTGGGGTGACTCGGCCGCTTGGGAGCCTACTCAAGCAAAAGGCGACAGGTAGTCATAATAAGCCTCTTGGACGGAATCTGGTTTAACAGTCGAGCTTCTTTAGCGGTCCTATTAGCGAGCAGGGTCTCTTCGATATTATGATACCGAATCAAGAGAAGTGTTTCTGAGATGATCGATGTACCTGCTCGAATCTCAAACATCAATGAGCGTAGAACTAATTGGGGGCCAAAACATCTCGAATCGTGCCAAGATGCGGCTGAGAGTTCGTCTGAACTTCTGGCTCTCAACAACCCACACCGCGGCGGCAACGAGTTGAGACTCCACAAACCCGCATTACGAGACGTATATGTGGCCGGCGACCCTCTCGATAGCTTCTCCAGGTACGAAACATTCAAGTGCCACCTGTTTATAACTTCGCGTTCCATGAGCTACATCCCCTTGTATGACCTCGATCCCGAATGACCAGCAGAGAAAGATGCTCGAGAGACCACAGGCCCGAGCGACCACTATGATCTGGGAACTGCGACCAAATGGTTGTGTGGCGCAGGGCTGGTCTGCGCCTATGGGAGCGGCATTTGCTGCTGCGTGATTGCCTCTGGCAGATTCACCCTGTCGTCAACCACATCCGCCGCCACGACCGCCTTCAAGAACGGAGAATTTGGCTACAACACGCCGACGACCTTTCATAACTGGCAAGTTGCTGCACTTCTGCCATGGATGGCCGAGCTTCTGCCCCTACTGCTCAATTTTCTCGTCACCCTGCTCACTGAATGCACCGGGCTGATCCATACCACGACTTTGCGATGGGCATTGGGCAATCGCCTGACGTTCAATTCCAACCCCCGACTGTTCACTTCGTCGCCCAAGTATGCCAGTCTGAGCTGGCCCGCTCATGTTCTGTTTACCGGCTTCCTTATCTCGAGCTATACAGCGACTTCGATGATGTTCGCAACCACACCTCCGCAGCAGTGGTGCGATAGCCATAAGCGCTTCGGGATCCCGGTGGAGCTGGGATGCGGCGATACAGTCGTACTGAGCCCTCCAGCAGTCGTGTGTCTTGGCATAGCCATGCTCGGACAAGCTATTCGTTCAAACATGGCAGTTCGTGACAGTACCAGTCCCAACATGGTCTGCTAATCCACTGGACACTGCATGGGCATTCTCACAAGCTGGAACCGTTGTTCGTGCGACTGAAAGGTGCATGGCGAGCATCCACGACTCGAAGAGCGAAAGCCAACCGAGATGTCCTAAGGAAGGTCAGGGTACTATATACACCGCGCACAAGCAAGCGAGGTTCGTACTCTGGTATCTCTATCTGTCCATGATCTTCAGCTTTGTCTGGTTCATCGCCGTCTACGCAGCCATAAAGTCTATCGCCGAACGCAAATTCCCGCCATGCAACAATCGTGGCCTCTATCAAGGTGACAGCTGGAGCATCTTCCCGAACTCTGCTCGATCGTCCTCCACTGCCACAATAGTGATCTAGGAACAGAGCCCGTCATTCTACCCAGGCCTTGTCGTCCTGTCCATGGTCTTTCAGTCGTTTGTCGCCCTTGCGCTTCATTGCGCAGAGCTGATTACGACACTCAGCCGAGACGAAGAAACCTGGCGCAAAACGTGCACGACCAGTCGACGCCACTATTCTCATCCGAACGCTTTGTTTCGCGCGGCGCTCAGCTGGGAAGCCGTCGTCCTCTTCGTCCTCAAGATCGTCTTGCATTGGCTCATCAGTACAGGTTTCAAGTATCAGTACGACTGGGGCATCTTTATGCAACCTCCTGCACTGCTGTACCTGAGCATCGGAGCCACCGTACTGGCGGTGTTCGCAACATACATCAGCTTCCGGCGTCGCAAAGGCGAACAGCCGGTAGCCTTTGGTCACCTACAGACATTGGTGGATCTCGTAGATGAGTGGCACTCAACTATGTACTGGGGTGATAAGGGACCAAATCGACTGCACGAGCGAGGGCTACACGAAGAAGTCAGACACGCAGGGACGTCTTCTGAGCCGCTTGGGGGGATTAGGAAGGACAGCTTATATTGCGGCTGAATCTCTCTGTGTTCCGAGCGCTTAGAGCTTTGCCCTTTTAACCTCGTATACGTTTTGTAACAATCTTTACTAATTCTCTGTCTCTGGCCTGTGTAAAACCCTACCCAATCTTCATTCGGCCGCACGAATGACCTAGGTTGGTTAGGTACCTCATGCACCGCATGAGACGGCCCCAATGTTGACGGACCCACGACTCAGCGACATAAGTAAGCATTGAAGCGCTAAACGAATTTGAGCAATAGGTTCAGAAATTCGGACGTCATCTCAATGGTTTGCACTCTACGGCCCGTATAGACACGAGGTTAACGAGAGGCTGAGATATCAGTAGTGAAATTTTCACTTATAAAGAGCGATCAACCCAACTCACTGCTGGAATAATCACAACGGAAGCTTTCAACATTGTATTCCGACTATTTCGAACGAAATCATCATGTCAAACAACATCATCCTCTACG